>OCTX012031605.1_pt1 | contig 11249 bp, 10 predicted proteins | sample 1539691 | NCBI WGS metagenome assembly OCTX01 (sample SAMN02144231, study PRJEB22623) | gut metagenome | biome: sheep rumen | host: Ovis aries | place: New Zealand | reverse complement strand
CCGGACCGTCCGAAAGGCAGAGGTCAGAAAATGGTGGAAACACCGGTAAAGTCTTTTGCGCTGCGGAACAGTCTTCCGGTTTTTCAGCCGCTGAAAGTGAAAGATCCGGAGTTTGTGCAACAACTGAAAGAATGGCATCCTGATTTTATCGTGGTAGCTGCGTTTGGACAGTTTCTGACGCAGGAAATATTGGATATTCCTGTCTATGGATGTATTAATGTGCATGCATCCCTGTTGCCAAAATACCGTGGCGCTGCGCCGATTCAGTACGCTATTATCAAAGGGGAAAAAGAATCCGGTGTCACGATCATGCGGATGGAAAAGGGTATGGATACCGGGGCTATGTACAGCAAGGTTTCTGTCCCTGTTGATGCGGAAATGAACTTTGCCCGGCTGCATGACGAACTGATGGAAAAAGGGGCCGCATTGTTGGTGAAAACACTTCCGGATATTGCTGCCGGATTGCAACCGGAAATACAAAATGAAAGCGAAGCAACCTTTGCAACATTGCTTACGAAAGAAATGGCTAAAATAGACTGGAACTGTCCTGCGCAGGAGGTGCATGATCTGGTGCGGGGCTTTGATCCTGTGCCAGGCGCATTTACCTGTCTGCCTGACGGGAAGCTGCTGAAGATCTGGGAGACACGCGTTACGGGAAAACGGACGGATGCGCTTCCCGGTACGGTGGTTTCTGTGACAAAGAAAGATTTTTCCGTGGCTTGCCGTGATGAAGAGCTTCGGATACTGACTGTGCAGCCCGAATCAAAAAAACGTATGGCTGCAACTGTATTTTTGAATGGACGCGGTGTGAAAGCCGGCGATTGTTTTTTGCAATAAGGAGTAAGACGTTTTATGGTATCAGCAGTGGAAATGGCGGTTAATCCCAAGAAAAGGGTGTTCCTTGCGCTGGTTCTGTTCAGTGCGATTGTAACGGCCGTTCTCTTGTTTTTTGTCTGGAAGGTAACCTATCTGGGCTTTGAAGCCATCAGTCAGTTTTTACCGGCAGCTTTTGGTTTTCTGGTATTTGGAGCCATAGTCTTCCTGTTTGCGGGGGAGCTTGCAATCGTGCTGGCAATTTTGGGTATGCCGCTGCCGAAAATTTTATATTTCTGGTCCTGGAAGGCAATCAATTTTCTGTTTCCCTTTGCAGTGGGGTTAGGGCGTATCCTTAATATTCCCAGGGAAAAAGTGGAACAGAGTTTTGTGGCGGTGAATAATGCGCTGGTGAAGCAGCATCATGTGAAGGTCCCTTCGGAACGCCTGCTGATCCTGACGCCCCATTGCCTCCAACTGGATACCTGTCCCCGGAAGATCACCCGGAATATCGAAAACTGCCAACAGTGCGGCGGATGTTGCGTGGGAGGGTTGCTGGGGTTGTGCCATAAGTACCACATGCATTTTGTGGTGGCAACGGGAGGTACGCTGGCAAGGCAGATGGTAGCCAAAGCGCGTCCCAAAGCTATTATTGCAGTGGCCTGCGAGCGGGATCTGACCAGCGGGATCCAGGATGTGTTTCCCATTCCGGTCATAGCGATTTTTAATGAACGTCCTTTTGGTCCCTGTTTTAATACCCGGGTCAGTATTGATAAGGTAGAAGAAGCTATCAGATTATTGAGTGAAGACCTTCCGGAGGAAGTCAGTGCGTAAAGAAAGGTTTTCAAAGGATAATAAGGCAGTTATAAATAAGAAAATTCCGGTAAACGGAAGGGAAGCCGCTTTGCTGGCGTTGTTGCAGATCTGGCAGGAAGGGGCCTATACGGCTATTGCGCTGAACCGTATTTTACGGCAGGCCAGGCTGGAGGAACTGGACCGGCGTTTTGCCACGGAACTGGTCAATGGCGCTGTCAAAGCAAAAGGCACGTTAGATTATGTGCTTGGGAAGATGGTAAACAGACCCCTTCAGAAGCTGGAACCGGTTATTTACTGCATTCTGCACCTGGGGTTATACCAGATTTTTTATACAGACCGTATCCCGGATTCTGCTGCCTGTAATGAAAGTGTGAATCTGGCTAAAAAATTCAGCCACAAAGGAACGGATAAGTTTGTGAATGGAGTGCTTCGAAGCGCGCTCCGGCAGAAAGAATTATTGTGGGAGAATATCCAAAACGATACTTCACTGTGTCTCTGTCATCCCCGCTGGCTGGTGGAACGCTGGCGAAAACGGTTTGGCGACGAGGAGACAAAGGCATTATGCTGCTGGGATAATGAACCGGCAAACCTGTGCCTGCGGGTCAATACCCTGATGACGACCCGGGATGCTTTTTTACAGGATCTCCGGGAAACGGGCTGTGAAGCGGAGGTATCTTTGTGGTGTCCCGATGGGATTGTCATGACGAAATCTCCCGGGTTGCCCGTTATACTGTTAAAATTTCCTTACAGCTTTTATGTACAGGATGAAAGTTCCATGCTGCCGGCCATGGCTTTGCAGCCGCAACCGGGAGAACGGGTGCTTGACATGTGCAGCGCGCCGGGGGGCAAGACAACGCATATTGCCGTGTTGATGGAAAATAAAGGCTGCGTGACGGCCTGTGACATATATCCGCATAAATTAAAATTAATTGAAGAAAACGCAAAACGCCTGAAGATAGGGATTATTAAAACGGAATTGCAGGACGGAACCGTTTTTCGGGATGAGTGGAAAGAAACATTTGACCGGGTATTAGTGGATGCGCCCTGTTCCGGATTAGGCGTGCTGCGTCGCCGTGCGGAAGCGCGCTGGACAAAAACTGAAAAAGGCTTGCAGGATTTTCCGGCACTGCAATATACAATTCTGGAAAACGCCTGCCGTTATGTAAAACCCGGCGGGGTTCTGGTGTACAGCACATGCACGATGGAAGAAAATGAAAACGGAAAACTGATAGAACGTTTTTTAAAGAGCCACAAGGAGTGGAAACAGACCGGGTTCCCGCATCCCCGTACGAAACAGTCTGTGAAAGAGCTGCAATTGTATCCGCAGCGGGACGGTGTGGATGGCTTTTATCTGACGGTACTGCAAAAAGAAAAAAAATGTTATGAAGACTGAGATTTTTGGAATGCCTTTGCCCCAGTTACAGACGGCGCTGGCAGAACTGGGACTGAAAAAATTCCGGGCGAAGCAGATTTTCGACTGGTTATATAAGAAATGTGTATTTGATTTTGCTTTGATGAGCAATTTAAGCAAAACGGAACGGCAATTACTGCAGGAAACTTTTTCGGTTCTGCCTGCGGAAGTACATATTGTCCGTAAACTGGTATCTTCTGACGGGCTGACCCGGAAATTTTTACTGGAGCTGCCAGACGGGAATCTGATTGAGACCGTGCTTATGCATCATGATTACGGATACAGCGCCTGTGTTTCCAGTCAGGTTGGCTGTGATATGCATTGTGCATTCTGTGCCAGCGGTCTGCACGGCGCAGTGAGGAATCTGACGGTTGCCGAGATTGTGGGGCAGGTGTATCTTTTCAATCTGCAGCTTGTTTCCCTGGATGAACGGGTAAGCCGTGTCGTGGTTATGGGAAGCGGTGAGCCGATGCTGAATTTTGATGCGGTATTCGGCGCTTTGCAGTTTTTGCATCAGCCGGATGTCGCTAATATCGGTTACCGCAATATGACGGTTTCCACCTGTGGCATCCTGCCCGGCATCGAAAAGATGAAAGCGCTGGGGGTTCCTGTGAATCTGGCGATATCACTCCACGCGGTAAAAAACGAACTGCGTACAGCGCTTATGCCGGTCAATCAGGGGTTCCCGTTCCCGGATGTGATCGCGGCAGCAGAAGAATATGCCAGAAACAGCGGGAGACAGGTTACGTATGAATATATTTTACTGGCAGATATAAATGACAGTGATGCGGATGCAGAACTGCTGGCAGAATATCTGCGTTATAAACAGGCCAGTGTAAATCTGATCCCTGTTAATCCGGTTCCGGAAAAAGGTTTCTTCCGGCCCGGAGCGAAACGGATTGAACGGTTCTTATCAATCCTTCAGCGGCGCCGCATTCCTGCGACGGTCCGCAAAGAGATGGGGAAGGATATTAATGCGGCATGTGGACAACTGCGGGCTGCGGTCGCCGGCGATAATGAAAAGAGGAAGCATTATTGAAAGTATCTGTATTTTTTTGTGATATTTCGTTTCCCTGCTAATCACTTAATCACTGACTGGAGGGATTGTTGTGTCAGTAGCGACCCGGACTCACAAGGGAAGAGTCCGAATGAATAATGAAGACAGTTTGCTGCTGGAACGCCCGTATTTATTTGCGATTGCAGATGGCATGGGCGGATATAATGCCGGAGAGGTTGCCAGCAAACTGGCTTTGGAAAAGTTAAAAGCGGAAAAAGAGGATCTGTACGGTAAAAACGGTTTTGCCCTGGTTTCCAAGCTGTATCAGATTATGCGGGATATAAATGTTGAGGTTTACCAGAAGGCAAAATCAGAATTCGCATTGGAAGGAATGGGGACTACTCTTTCCGGTATTTATTTTAACGGAAAGGGTAAAGGCTATGTTTTCAATGTGGGGGACAGCAGGGTATACCTGTTGCGCCAGAATCATCTGAAACAGATCACCAGAGACCATTCCCTGGTAGCGGAAATGGTGGAGCACGGCGAAATTACCCGGGAGGAAGCTTTCCACCATCCCCAGAAAAACATGTTGACCAGAGGAATCGGGGTCAATAAAAATGTTAACGGTGATGTGTTTGTCGTAGATATTTATACAGATGATATTATCCTGATCTGCAGCGATGGGCTGACAGACATGCTGCATGATAAAGAGATCGCGGAGTTTCTTCAGAAAGAAGATGCAGAAGCATCCGCAGATGCATTGCTAAGTGCTTCGCTGGAAAAAGGTGGAAGAGACAATATCTCGTTTATTATATTGAAGTTGGATCGGAAAGAGGTGGAACACGATGGTCGGTGAGATTTTAAACGGACGCTATGAAATTTTAAAATCCGTTGGATTTGGCGGCATGGCTGAAGTATATCTGGCCAAAGATGTTCTGTTGGACCGGAAAATTGCCGTCAAAGTGCTGCGCAAAAAATTTCTGGACAGTAAGACACAGCTGGAACAGTTTAAACGGGAAGCCCGTTCTGCCGCCAGGCTTATTCATCCTTCCATAGTGACAATTTATGATGTCTGCGATGAAGGGGATATCAGTTATATTTTGATGGAATATGTGGAAGGAGTCAGCCTGAAAGCGTTCGAAGAACAGAACGGACGTATGGATCCGGCGCTGGCGGTCGCTCTGACGGCACAGCTTGCTTCGGCACTGGATCATGCCCATAAACATAATATTATCCATTGTGATATCAAACCCCAGAATATTGTTCTGACGGAAGCTATGGTGCCGAAGATTGTTGATTTTGGCATTTCCCGTATCGTTTCCAATGAAACCATGGCTTTTACGGCTTCCGTAGTAGGCTCTGTACATTATTTTTCGCCGGAACAGGCCCAGGGACTGGCGGTTACGGCTCAGTCCGACATTTACTCACTGGGGATCGTATTTTATGAAATGCTGACGGGAAAGGTTCCGTTTGACGGAAACAACGCAGTTTCTGTTGCCCGCAAGCAGGTAGAGGAGCAGGCGCCTCCTTTAAAAGAATTCTGGCCGGAAGCGCCTGATGCGCTGCAGAAAATCATTGATAAAGCGCTGGCTAAGAACCGGGAAGACCGTTATGCCACTGCCGAGGATATGAAAAATGATCTGATGAAAGTAAAGAACCTGATCTACCCCAGTAAGAATAATGACACATTCCTGGACCGGACTATTCCTTTGCAGGCGATCGCAGTCAATTCACCGGTTAAGGCAGCCGTTGCAGGGGCAAATCCGCTGCGTACAAAATCAGAGGCGGAACGGGACCGGTTTCGGACCCGGCTTATCCGGAATTTGCCAGGTTTCCTTACAGAAGAAGTGGAAGATGACACAAATGAACAGGTACAGTATGAGGAACCGGGGAGTACAAGGAAAGTAACGCCTGTTTCAGCTGTACAGGATGAATCAGATACGGCAGTTGCAGCGGCGGCTTCTGCGGGGGCTGCGGTTGTCTTGTCCGGGGCGGAACCGGAGCAACAGTCGCTGTTTACTGAGGAAACGGATATTGTCGGAGAATTGAAGAATGCGGGGGATTCCCGGATATCTGGGGGGGCAGAGACGGGCCGTCCTTTTGTCGCGGATAAAGGCATGCCGGAGGAAAATCAGGCTGCGGGCCCAATAGTGGCCGGGGAAACGAATGTGAAACCGGTAGTTATTCCCGTTGCTGACAGGTCTGGCCATGCTGAACCGGATCTGGTTGAACCCGGAACCATGCCATATGACAAAAAGCTGTCTTCCGTTACAGCTTCGGCAGCCGAAGAAAATCATCCTGATGTTGCTACGGACAGGATTGAAGAACCGGAGCCCGAAGCTGAGGTAAGAAATAACAAAAAGCAGAAAAGAAAATTCGGCTTTTTGGGTAAATTGCTGGCAGCCTTATTGTTGTTGATCCTGCTGGCGGCAGGTGGGATCCTCTATTTCTTTGGTACTTCCAAACCGGATATTGTTGTTGCGGATGTCAATGGAAAAACGGTAGCGGAGGCACAGAAGGTGCTGGAAGCGCAGGGCTTTAAGGTAGAAATAGAAAATAAAGTGGATCCCGGCGTTAAACCCGGTATGGTATTACGGATGGATCCGGTAGCGGGAATCAAGCGTAAAGAGGGTGCGACAATTACGTTAGTTGTTTCCGCGACAGAACAGATGGAAACGGTTCCAAAGATTGTCGGGCTGAAACAGGATCAGGCAGAGAAGCTGCTGTCAGAGAGAAACCTGCGGATTGAAAAGATTGAATACAAATGGGAAGATACGAAACCTGAAGGTATCATTCTGAGCCAGTCGCCGGAAGAAAACAGTAAACTGGGCGATAATGGCGCCGTGAATATTGTTATCAACAAAAAAGAAGAAAAACAGATATCGCTGCCTAATCTGAAAGGGTTGACGTTAGCTGAGGCCAGAAAGAAGCTGGAAGATCTGAAACTGAAGGTAGAAGTGAAAGAAGAGGACAGTGATAAGAATAAAGATACGGTAGTCGGAATGTCGCCGGGCGAGAATGATTCCATAATGGAAGGTTCTACCGTGGTTCTGCTGGTATCTAATGCGAAAAAACAGACTGCCTTCCCGGTTTCGCCTGACAAGATTAACAGTAACAGCGGACGGAGTAATGGCAGTGTTACCGTTAGTAAAACGACAGGAGCCCGTTATGCCGAGTTTGTAGTTCCCGGAACCGGGATGCATACAGTACAAATCGTTTCTAATAATGGCAGCACGCAAAAAGTGGAAGTATCCGGTTCTTATAACGGTGGTGTACGTTTGCGTACAAAAGTTGACAGCGATGTACAGCGCGTCGGGTTTTATGTGGACCACAGACTGGTAGAGGAGAAGAGTTGGTAAAGTCGGGATTGGTGGTACGGTCTTACAGCGGGTACTATTACGTGATCAGCGATGGTATGACGATAACCTGTAAGGTTAAGGGCCACATGAAGCAAAAAAGGTTTTCCTTATGTACCGGAGACCGGGTGCAACTGGAACTGGATCCGGAAAACGGAACAGACGAAGGGATGATTACTTCTGTGCTGCCCCGTAAGAATTATCTGGAAAGGCCGACTGTGGCGAATCTCGATCTGCTGGTAATTACGTCGGCACTGGTACAGCCTGATTTCAGTTTCCTGATCATGGATAAACTGCTGGTACTTGCCCAGGCGGCAAAGGTTCCGGCTGTGATCGTTCTGACAAAAGCGGACCTGGCAACGCCGGAACAGATTGATTCCATCACATCCGTTTATAATAATATCGGGTATGAGACTTTTGTAACGTCCGTAAAAACCGGTTTGGGAATTGAAACACTGCGAAAACGTATTGCAGGGAAAATTACAGCTTTTGGCGGACCCAGCGGAGTAGGAAAATCATCTGCTTTAAATGCCATTCAGCCTGGCGTTATGAGGACTACAGGAGAGGTCAGCAGTAAAATAGGAAGAGGAAAGCACACCACGAGGTTTACGGAACTCATTCCGTTTAATGGCGGATACCTGGCTGACACGCCTGGTTTTGGCAATGTCCTTATGGATACAGTTACTTCTGAAATATTGCCTGCCTGCTTTCCTGAATTCCGAAAGTATGAGGAAGAATGCAAATTTTCTCCCTGCAGTCATACCCATGAACCGGTCTGCGGTGTGAAGGATGCGGTGAAAGACGGCAGAATCGCTTCGTCCCGTTACGCATCTTATTTATCAATACTGGAAGAACTGAAAGATAACAAAGTGAGGAATCGAAGATGATCAAAGTAGCTCCGTCGATTTTATCAGCTGATTTTTCCTGTCTTGGCGATGAGGTTCGGAAAATTGAAAAAGCCGGCGCCGACTGGGTGCATATTGATGTGATGGACGGCAATTTTGTGCCGAACCTGACCTTCGGCGCGCCGGTTGTCAAAAAAATCAGGAAGGTTACCAACCTGTTTTTTGACTGCCATCTGATGGTGGATCACCCGGAAACCTATATTGAGGATTTTGCCGCAGCCGGTGCAGACCAGATCGTGGTGCATGCGGAAGCCACAAAGCATTTGCACCGTTGCATACAGGCTATCCATGCCAAAGGAATCAAAGCCGGGGTGGCTTTAAACCCGGCCAGTTCTTTATCTTTGGTTGAAGAGATGCTGTCTGAAGTAGATATGGTGCTGCTGATGACCGTGAATCCCGGTTTTGGGGGGCAGAACTTTATTTCAAGTGTATTGCCTAAAATCAGCCGGCTACGCCGCATGATGGATCTTGCCGGACTGAAAACCGACATTCAGGTAGACGGCGGTATTAATGCGGAAACGGCAAGGCAGGCAGTTGGGGCCGGGGCGAATGTGCTGGTGGCCGGCTCGTATGTATACGGTGCGAAAGATGTGAAAGCTGCGATCCAAAGCCTGCATGTGTAAACGAACAGTGCCGGCAGGATTTGCCGGTCTGTGCCGGAGAGCATGGCATCCCGTATGATTGACAGGCAGGAAAAATCGTATTAAACTATATATTGATATTAGTCTTTGGGGCAGGGTGAATGCGCCGGCAGGAACCGGGTGCATAATTCCCAACCGGCGGTACAGTCCGCGAGCCGACAGCGCCATGGGTGCCGACGCACGATCCGGTGTGATTCCGGAACCGACAGTATAGTCTGGATGAGAAAAGACGTATATGGCAGTAATTTTGACCATAGGGAATGCCTCATGACATTTCCTGTGGTTTTTATTTTGGAGGCAGAAGGTATGCCGGACCATGAATTTTATATGAGAAAGGCGTTGGCGCTCGCTAAACGGGCAGAAGGGTACACCAGCCCGAACCCCATGGTCGGCTGTGTAATTGTCGACCGGGACGGTAACGTAGTTGGAGAAGGATGGCATCACAAGGCCGGAACACCTCATGCGGAGGTTAATGCCATTACTGATATGCTTGCAGGACATGCGCAGGGACATACAGCGTATGTCAGCCTGGAACCCTGTTCGCACTGGGGGAGGACCGGCCCCTGCTGTGAGGCTCTGATACAAGCAGGGATCAAACGGGTGGTAGCCGCAATGGAAGACCCGAATCCCAGGGTAGCGGGTAACGGGTTTCGTCGTTTGCGGGAAGCTGGCGTAGAGGTCATTACGGGTGTCTGCGAAAAAGAAGCAAGACGCCTGAATGAACACTTCTTACTGTGGGTTAGCCAAAACCGTCCTTTCGTCAGCCTGAAATTTGCGGAAACGCTGGATGGAAAGCTGGCTACATCAGGCAGGGATTCCCATTTTGTCACCGGGCAGGAGGCGCATGTTTACAGCCACTCTCTGCGTAAGATACATGACGGTATTTTAGTGGGGATCGGCACGGTGCTGGATGACGATCCGGAGCTGACCACCCGGCTGGTGGAAGGGAAGAACCCCGTGCGTATCATATTGGACAGTAAGGCCAGGATTCCTCTGCAGGCGAAGGTATTGAACGGGGAGGCGGAGACGCTGCTGGTTACCGGTCCGGATGCTGATCCGGAAAAATGCAGACTGTTACGGCGCATGGATCATGTGGATGTAGTTACGCTTCCCTGTGCAGAAGGAAAAGTTCCGGTTTCGTATTTACTGCAATACTTATATGAACATGAAATTGCTTCCGTTTTGGTGGAAGGCGGAAGCGAGGTTTTGGGGTCGTTTCTGGATGCCCGGGCTGCGGACAGGGTGTATGCTTTTATTGCCCCGAAGCTGGTGGGTGGCAAAGAGGCTCTTCCTGCTATCGGAGGAAACGGGATCCCTGTTATGTCGCGCTGTGCGTCTGTCGCAGAGCCGGAACTGATTCCATTAGGAACCGACTGGCTGATTACCGGAAGGGTTCTGTTTAACGAAGAGAAAATCTGAGTCAGAAAGTGTAACCTATAATTTTAAGGAAGAGTTTATCATGTTTACAGGTCTTATTGCTGAACTTGGCACCGTAGAAAGACTGGCAGAAGGGAGCGCGAGCTGCCGCATGACGGTTCGTGCCGCAAAAATACTGCCCGGTGTGAAAATCGGGGACAGTATCGCGGTAAACGGAGTCTGTCTGACGGTAGTACACCTGCAGGGCCACACATTTACGGCGGACGTGATGCCGGAAACCGTACGCAGGACTACCCTGCATCTGCTGCAGCCGGGGGACAGGGTAAATCTGGAAAAAGCGCTGCGGCCCATCGACGGGCTGGACGGGCATATCGTGCAGGGGCACGTGGAAGGCGTGGGAACGATTCAGCAGATTGTTCCGGAAGGCAACGCGCTGGTATATCGCATAGAAGCGCCCCGGGAACTGTTGCGTTATATTGTGGAAAAAGGTTCCATCGCCGTGGACGGCATCAGTCTGACGGTGACAGAGGCAGATGATACCGGATTTGGCGTTTCCCTGATTCCCCATACGGCAAAGATGACCACGTTGGGTTATAAAAGTGCGGGAGATGCAGTGAATCTGGAAACCGATATCCTGGCCCGCTATGTGGAAAAAATGCTGGGGCTGCGATATAAAGTAAACGGTTCCGGTGCCGGGCGTACCGCCATTTCCGGTGAGAAGCCTGAGCAGGAAACGGAACTGACAGAGGAGTTTTTGCTGCGTCACGGTTTTTAAAAGGTGAGTTTATGACGGATTTAGTTTTCCGATAAAGAGACAGAATGGGAGAAGGGTATGAAGGACTTTACATTTAATACGATAGAAGAGGCCATCGCTGCCATCAAGGCAGGGAAGATGGTGCTGGTTACCGATGACGAGGACCGGGAAAACGAAGG
>OCTX012053882.1_pt1 | contig 11251 bp, 9 predicted proteins | sample 1539691 | NCBI WGS metagenome assembly OCTX01 (sample SAMN02144231, study PRJEB22623) | gut metagenome | biome: sheep rumen | host: Ovis aries | place: New Zealand | reverse complement strand
GGTTGACGTCGCCGCGCAGGACGGTGGTGGAGTCATTGTCGCTGGGCTTGACGACGAGGACCTCGTCGAGCAGGAAGCGCTTCTCGGGGGTGAAGGTGAGCTTGACGATGCCCTTGCCGCTGAGTGTGACGGTGAAGTTTTTCCAGGCGAAGGAGTCCATGGTGAGCTGTTTCGGCTCGATGGTGACGGTGGATGCGGAGCGACCCGACGCTGAGGCGCCGGAAATAGCGGCCTCGGTATCGTCGTCGGTGTTGCCTACCTGTGTGACGGTGAGTGCCAGCTGGTCGCCGTCGGTGTTCCATGTGGTGGCGCGGAAGGTGAGGGTGGCCTCTCCGTCGATGGTGAATGGCGGCGTGGTAGCCTCGCCCAGCTTGGTGGCGTTGCCGAAGCGGGCGCACTGGTAGCCGGCGTAGGCGGCGATGTATTCCCAGCCCTCGTTGTCGGTGGCGAACTTCGACGACGAGCCGGCTATGGTTGTGCCCCACTTGCCGTCGTTGGCCCCGGTGCCGTCGCACTTGTTGAACGACTCATAGAAGAGCGTGTCGCCGTGTGCCACGACGGGTTTCAGCGGGTCTACGGGCGTGGTGTGGGTGGTGTCGGCGGGCTGCTCGTCCTTCTTGGCGCGGTAGATGAAGTTTATGGTCTTGTTGGTGTTCTGCTTAATATTGATGATGGCGCCCTGCATGTATTTCTGTCCCAGGCTGTTCTTGTTGTAGAGTGTGGCGGCGGGGCTCGACGTGGCGGTGAGGCTGTCGTTGTTGGAGTAGGGGTAGAGGTCTGTGGTGAGCGTGGTCCAGGTGTAGGTGAGTGCGTAGGTGTTCCAGTAGTCGTGGTCGTCCTGGTTGTCGGCATGTATGAGGGTGCAGCGCTGGTGGTCGTTGGTCTTGGTGAGCTCTCCGCCGGAGTCGCGCACGTCGGCTTTCGTCACCTTCGAGTTGGGCGTGTTCTGCTCCCATATATCCTTGTCGAAGTCCACGTGGGTAATCATGAGTCCCTTGCCGGGCAGGGCGGTGTCCCAGTTGGTTTTCTGTCGGTTTTCTATCATGTAGAACTCGTCGGGGTAGGCGTCGTTGTACATGATGTATGCCGGGCCGTTCTCGCTGATTGGTGCGAGGGCTGTGATGGTGTCGTTGTCTGTTGCCAGCACGGTGGGTTCCAGCCATCCGGCCATCCACTTCTCGTAGGCCGAGTAGCCTGCGGGTCGGAAGGAGTTGTCGTTGTAGCTGCCTTGGTCCATGAGGTCGAACTGGCTCATGCCGAACCATCCCTGATAGGAGACGTCGTAGAGGTCGGGGTACCCCAGGCAGTGACTGAACTCGTGGCAGAAGCATCCTATGCCGTCGAGTGTGCCCGCGCTGGTGAGCTCGTTGGAGCAGGCGTAGGTGTCGATGAGCACGCCGTCGAGTGTGAGTTGCGAGTTGGTCTTGCTGAGCCACCACATGTGTGGCCAGATGGTCTTGTCGTCATAGCTCGATGCCTCGCCCCTTCCGGCATAGACCACGAATACCTGGTCTACGGCGCCGTCGCCGTCCCAGTCGTAGTCGTTGAAGTCCACGTCTTTGTCGGCGGCCTTCACGGCCTCCACGATGAGCAGTTCGGGGCGCATGTCGTTGCCGTTCTCGTCGTTTTCTCCGTAGTAGGAGTAGTCGTTATTGGCGGTGTAGGGTCCCACGACGTCGAAGTTCAGCTCGAACTGTCCGTTGCTCTGGGCCTTGAAGTAGTCGGCCACGGAGCCTTTGAACGAGCCCTCCTGGTAGTTCTCTTTGTTGAGCAGGTCGTTGTACTTCTCCTGGTTGTTGGCGGCCTTGAACTTGGTTTTGGTGAACTGCATGAGTATGACGATGCCCTTCTTCTGGCCTGTGTAGTGGGTTCTGTCGCCGATGCTTACTCTTCGCGGCGAGCGCAGCCTGTTGGCGAGCGTCTTTCCGGCGCGTCGGCTCATGGCTTTGGCGCGCATCTGCTCCATGTTGGCCTTCACGGCCTTTCCGTCGGGCTGGATGGTGAAGCGCTGCCCGTCTTCAGACTGCCAGAAGTGCAGGTGCTCGTCGCCTACGAGCTGGGCGCGCACCTCGGTGCCGTCGGCAAGGGTGAGTGTCTGCCACTGGCCGCGCTTGGCGGGGATGGCAGAGAGGACCAAAGTGGTCAGGAAGAGAGAGATAGTGATAGCAAGTCGTTTCATTGATAACTTTTGAATTATTAGGGGTTTTAGGGTGCAAAGGTATGCTGTTTTTTCCAAATGGCCAAATAAAACGTCCGATTTGGGAAGAAAATTGGTAAAAGACTTGGCTGTTTGACCTTTTTTAGCTAATTTTGCCGCGAATTATATTATCATTTCTCGTTTCGTATTTCGCATAACGCTATGGACGTAAACAGCAGTAATACCGACAGCACGCTGAAGACCATCGTCGTGGCCTGCGGCGGCGAGGAGCAGCTCATCGACGAGCTGCTGGCCATGGAGCAGGGCGAGAGCGACGCTGCCACCAGGGGTCAGATAGCGCGGCTATCGGCCCACCTGAAGGAGCTGGCCCGCACCCACGGCGTCAGCGTGAGCACAGGCCCGAGGGTGACCGAGGTGAGGCCCCAGGAGCTGGAGTGCGACGTGGTGCGCTTCCAGAACAACAAGGAGAAGTGGGTGGCACTCGTGGGGCTGCTCGACGGCTACCCCTACGAGATATTCACCGGGCTGCAGGACGATGACGAGGGCATCGTGCTGCCCAAGTCGGTCACGAAGGGGAAAATCATCAAGCAGACAGGCCCCGACGGCACAAAGCGATACGACTTCCAGTTCACCAACACGCGCGGATACAAGATTACCGTAGAGGGACTCTCGGAGAAGTTCAACCCCGAGTACTGGAACTACGCCAAGCTCATCTCGGGCGTGCTGCGCTACCGTATGCCCATAGAGAACGTCATCAAGCTCGTCGCCTCGCTGCAGCTCAGCCACGAGAGCATCAACACGTGGAAGAACGGCGTGGAGCGGGCACTGAAGAAATACATACCCGGAAGTGCCGACGCAGACGAGGAACAGTAGGCTACGGACTGTGTGGATGTATAACATAAAGGAGGAATACAATGATGAATACGACAATTCTAATGGACAACCTGCTCAGCCTCATTCACTCAATGGCTCTTTCCGCCAGCAACAAACAGTGGCTGGCCGATCATCTGTATGAGGAAGTAAGGTCGGAGACAGCGGCAGTCAGCGTAGAAACTCCGGTTAGGAAAACTCGAAAATTGCAAATAGACCCACGTGTGAAAGAAATGTTCAAAGGAGCAAGTATTCCAGAGGACTTTGACGAGAAGAAAGCATACGCAGACTATTTATGTGAGAAATATAGATGAAGAATGTTTTTCTTGACACAAATATTTTCATAGATTTCCTTGCTCATAGAGGAGAATTCTATGAACCGGCAGCCTTAATCGTAAGTCTTGGTATTCAAGACAGAATAAGGTTGCAGGTGTCTGCGCTAAGCTTTGCTACGGCTGACTTCATCCTCTCACAACGTCAAAAATGGCCAAGTTCGAGGATAGTCAGTGAATTTAAGAGGTTTATTGAAATTTGCCAGATAACAACCATCGATGAAGAAACCATAAAGAAGTCTACACTTTCTCATTTCGAAGATTTCGAAGACGGGATGCAGTATAATTCTGCTTTAGCTTTTTCATCCGATGTCATAGTGACGCGTAATGTAGGTGATTTCTCAAAATCCCGTATTCCTGTGATGGAGCCAAACGATTTCTTGGATATATGGGAAGAAGAGCATCAGGACGAATTGGAAACCACGTATGGCGATGACGACCAGTAGTAGCACCATATTCCTCGACGGCGTGCGCCTCTATGCCTTCCACGGCGTGGCGGAGCAGGAGCGGCGCGTGGGAGCATGGTTCACGGTGAGTCTCCGCGTACATTATAATATTGAGAGGGCCATGGAGACCGACTGCGTAGCCGACACCCTGAGCTATGCCGACCTGCTGCAGGTGGTGAAGCGCGAGATGGGCCAGCCCTCACAACTGCTGGAGCACGTGGCCGGGCGCATAGCGCGGGCCGTAATCGGCGAGTTTCAGGGCGTGGAGGCCGTCAAGGTGACCCTCGTCAAGGAGAACCCGCCCATGGGCGCCAGCTGCAAGGGCGCAGGCGTGGAGGTGGAAGTGATAAGTGATAAATGATAAGTGATAAGTGATGAGCGAGAAAAGATGCATAGAATAGCGAATATTAGATTGAAGGGCTTATGGAGAAGCTTGACGATAGTGCTGGCGGCACTTGTCACCTGCCAGATGGCACCCACCAGCATGGTGGCTGCCGAGCGGCATAAGTACACCCTCGTCATCGACGCCGGGCATGGCGGCAAGGACGCGGGAGCACTGGGAAAATACTCAAAGGAGAAGAACATCAACCTCAACGTGGCGCTGGCCTTCGGACGATACGTGGAGCAGAACTGCCCCGACGTGAAGGTGATATACACCCGCAAGACCGACGTCTTCATACCCCTGCACGAACGGGCTGCCATAGCCAACCGCAACAAGGCCGACGTGTTCATCAGCATACACACCAACGCCATTGCAGGCAAGAGGCCTCTCACGGGACTCGAGACCTACACCATGGGAATGCGCCGCAGCGACGAGAAGCTCTCGGCCGCCATGCGCGAGAACGACGTCGTGCTCATAGAGGACAACTTCCAGCAGCACTACGCCGGATTCGACCCCCGCTCGCCCGAGAGCTACATCATCTTCGAGATGATTAACGACGCCAACATGCTCGAAAGCGTCAACCTGGCCAAGAAGATACAGAAGAACGTCTGCCGCACTGCCCGACGGCCCGACAAGGGCGTGAAGCAGGACGCCTTCCTCGTGCTGCGCGAGACGTCCATGCCCGCCTGCCTCATAGAGTTGGGTTACATCACCACGCCGTCGGAAGAGGCCTACCTCAACAACAAGGGCAGCGTGGACGACCTGGGAAGAGGCATCTACCAAGCCTTCGTGGAGTATAAGAATGAGAAAGGCAGACCCTCCCCCGACCCCTCCCAAAGGGAAAAACCCTCCCCCGACCCCTCCCAAAGGGAAAAACCCACCCCCAACCCCTCCCAAGGGGAGGGGAGTTCGGATAGTTCTGCCGCCTTTAAGTCTGACCAGGCCTCCCTCCCCTCGGGAGGGTCTGCTGCCCCCATCTTCAAGGTGCAGTTCCTCACCAGCGACCGTAAGCTGAAGGCCACCGACTCACGCCTTAAGGGCATCGCCGACGCCGACTGCTACAAGGACGGCGCACTGTGGAAATACACCGTCGGCGAAACGCCCAACTACAACGAGATACGCCGGCTCAGACGCGAAGTGGCCAAGAAGTTCCCGCAGGCCTTCATAGCCGCCTTCCGCGACGGAAAGAGAATGGACCTCGACGAAGCCATCGCAGAAGCACAAAGGTCAAAATAATCAGTCCGATACCCCCACCGGTTTATAACTAATCATATTTCTCATTTCTCATTTCTCGCTTAAAATGAAACCCATCGCCAAAGAAGTGAAAATAGCCCTGGTGGCCCTGGTAGCCATCGTCATCCTCTACTTCGGGATGCAGTTCCTCAAGGGCCTCACCATGTTCTCCTCAGACAATAACTTCTATGCACACTTCACCGACGTCAGCGGACTATCGGTCTCCAGCCCCGTCTACGCCAACGGCTACCGGGTGGGAGTGGTAGAGAACATCGCCTACGACTACTCACACCCCGACAACGTCGTGGCAACCATCGGCCTGGACAAGAAGATGAAACTGCCACAGGGCACACGCGCCGAAATAACCAGCGACCTGCTGGGCAACGTCAAGCTGGAGCTGCGATTCGGCGAAGCCGCCCTCGGACTGCTGAGCAGCGGAGACACCATACAGGGAGGAGCACAGCAGGGACTCATGGCGAAGGCCGGCAACATGGTGCCGCAGATAGAGAAGATGCTGCCAAAGCTCGACTCCATACTCGCATCGGTCAACGCACTGCTGCAGGACCCCGCCATACGCAAGTCGCTCGGAAACGTGGAGAACATCACCGGCAACCTCACCACCACCACCCAGCAGCTCAACCAGCTCGCAGCACAGCTCAACCATCAGGTGCCTCAGATGCTGGTGAAGGTAGACACCATGCTCGAAAACACCAACGGGCTGACACGGCAGTTCAACGACATCAACCTGCCCCAGACCATGCAGCGGGTGGACAACACCATGGCCAACCTCGAGCAGACCACTGCCGCCATGAACAGCCGGGAGGGAACGCTCGGACTGCTCTTGCACGACACAGGACTATACCGCAACCTCAACGCCACGATGAACAGCGCCGACTCGCTGCTCATCGACCTGCGACAGCACCCCAAGCGATACGTACACTTCTCAATCTTCGGAAGGAAAGACAAGTAGCCCCATGTACGACATAGAAAAGATACGCGCCGACTTCCCCATACTCTCACGCCAGGTGTATGGGAAGCCGCTGGTGTACCTCGACAACGCCGCCACGACGCAGAAGCCACTCCAGGTGCTCGACGCCATGCGCGAGGAATACCTCAACGTGAACGCCAACGTACACCGGGGCGTGCACTACCTCTCGCAGCAGGCCACCGACCTGCACGAGGCGGCCCGAGAGAGCGTCAGGCGATTCATCAACGCCCGGACGACAGAGGAAATCGTCTTCACCAGGGGAACGACCGAGGCCATCAACCTCGTCGCCTCCTCCTTCTGCCAGTGGATTCTGCAGGAGAGTGGTAATCTCTCACCCCTCACCCCTCACCCCTCACCCCTTGAAATCCTCGTCACCGACATGGAGCACCACTCCAACATCGTGCCCTGGCAGCTCGAGGCGCAGCGAAGCGGCGGCAGGATAGCCGTGCGCCACCTGCCCATCAGCGACGACGGACTTCTGCCCGAGTGCGACGAGCTCGATCGCTACTTCAACGAGCACACACGGCTCCTCAGCCTCACACACGTGAGCAACGTGCTCGGAACCGTCAATCCCGTAAGGGAAATCATCCGGCGGGCCCACGAACACGGAGTGCCGGTACTCGTCGACGCAGCACAGAGCGCACCCCATATTCCCCTCGACGTGCAGCAGCTGGACTGCGACTTCCTCGCCTTCAGCGGCCACAAGATGTACGGCCCGACGGGCATCGGCGTGCTCTACGGCAAGGAGGAGTGGCTCGACCGGCTGCCACCCTATCAGGGCGGAGGCGAGATGATAGACCACGTAGGCTGGGACAAGACCACCTTCGAGCGGCCGCCGCTGAAGTTCGAAGCCGGCACGCCCGACTACGTCGCCACCCACGGACTGGCCAAGGCCATAGAATACCTCGAGACCCTCGGGATGGACAACATCTGGCAGCACGAGCGCGAACTGACCCGCTACTGCCTGGAGCAGATGCAGGCCATACCCGGCATACGCCTCTTCGGACCCCAACCCCAAGGGACCGTCTCTTTTGCTGCGATTCCAGCGCAGCGCGACGCCGTCGTCTCCTTCCTCGTGGGCGAGATACACCACCTCGACATGGGAACACTGCTCGACCGCCTCGGCATCGCCGTGCGGACAGGCCACCACTGCGCACAGCCACTCATGCACCGGCTGGGCATCACAGGCACCGTCAGGGCGTCGTTCGCACTCTACAATACAAAGGAAGAAATCGACACGCTGGTGGAGGGAATAAACAGAATTGCAAAAATGTTTTGACTTTTTTCAAAAAGACTGTAACTTTCCGCTCCGTCAATCGTCTTATATATAAGTAGAGAGCATGAGTGAAGCAAGTTTCCGTACCGATGTGCTACCTCTGAAGAACGAGCTGTACAGGCTCGCTATGCGCATCACTCTCAACCGGCAGGATGCCGAGGACATCGTCCAGGAGACTATGCTCAAAGTGTGGAGCAGGCGAGAGCAGTGGGCAGAGATAGACTCCATGGAAGCCTTCTGCCTCACCATCTGCCACAACCTCGCACTCGACAGAGTCAAGCGAATGAGCCGGCAGACAAGCACCACGCTCGACGTCGAAACCATCGAAAGGGTAGACCACTCATACAACTCAGACCCCGAGGAGCAGACAGTGCTGCGCGACAGGCTACAGATAGTACGCCAGCTCATGGACACACTGCCAGAGAAACAGCGAGCCTGCATACAGCTCAGAGACGTAGAGGGAAAAGCCTACAAGGACATTGCAGCCATCATCGGCATCACCGAGCAGCAGGTCAAGGTAAACATCTTCAGGGCAAGACAAACAATAAAAAAGAAATTCATTGAAAACGAACAATATGGATTATAAGTACATCGAGCAACTCCTCAACCGATACTTCGAGGCCGAAACCACCCTGAAGGAGGAGCAGATTCTCAAGGCATTCTTCGCCCAGGACGACGACGACGTGCCTGCTGCATTGCGGTGCTACAAGCCCCTCTTCGAGGCCATGGAGACAGACGATGTACTGGGAGCAGACTTCGACGACCGCATACTCAGCCTGACAGGCCAGCAGGAGGCACGCACAGTGACCCTCGCCACAATGGCCGACGACGACGAGACGCCACAGGTGAGCAAGGCCCGCGTCATCAGCCTGCACGAGCGCTTCAGCCCACTGCTGCGCGCAGCTGCCGTCGTCGCCGTCATACTCACCCTGAGCACCGCCGTTAACCAGTCGTTCCGCGACGACAACGTATGGACCGACGACGAGCAGATAGCTCACTATCAGGACGAGATACGCAAGGCCGCCATCGCAGCAGCAACAGCCGACTCGCTCCACCTCTACAGCGAGGGAATAGACACTACCTACCTTGCACCGACGGCAGGCGGGTTCCTGGAATGACATTTTTATAATTTCTATGCTTTCTCTATATCATTTAAAACAATCTTTTCTGAAGCTGTGAAGCTTCCTCTATTAAAAACTAATACCATTTAGTTTAGAAGGCCACCAACGTCGTGCTGACGAGTGGCCTTTATTTTTTTTAAGTGATAAGCGATGAGTGATGAGTGATAAGTGATAAGTGATAAGCGATAAGTGATAAGTGCTGAGTGATAAGTGAACGTTACAATTCGTTTCGTTTATTGTGCGGCCTGCGAGGCCGCCCCCGCCATATAACTGATGAGTGACACTATGAAGACGATATTGACATTACTGGCCGCTCACGCCGCTGTATTGACGGCATGGGCCGGCAACACGTTTACCATCATGGTGGAGCAGCCCCGGCAGACCATCTGCCATTTCGGGGCCAGCGATGCCTGGTCGATGCAGAACATCGGCCTGTGGACCGACACCGTGGCGCAGAGGCAGGTGGCCGACTGGCTGTTCTCTATGGAGAGCGACGCCGACGGACAGCCGCGGGGCATCGGCCTGTCGCTGTGGCGCTTCAACCTCGGGGCGGGCAGTGCCGAGCAGGGCGACAGCTCGGCCATCAACTGCGACACCCGCACGGAGTGCTTCCTCCAGGCCGACGGCACCTACGACTGGAGCCGACAGCAGGGCCAGCGGCGCTTCCTCCGTATGGCCAAGGAGCGTGGCGTGCCCTATATCCTCGCCTTCCTCAACTCACCGCCCGTTCACTTCACGCAGAACGGGTTGGCCACCAACACCGGGCGCGGCGGCACGCTCAACCTGCGCGACGACTGCTACGACGACTTCGCCCGCTTCATGGCCACCGCCGTGCAGGGGCTCGAGCAGCACGACGGCACCCACATAGACTACATCAGCCCCGTGAACGAGCCCGACGGCCACTGGAACTGGCAGGGGCCTAAGCAGGAGGGCTCGCCCGCCACCAACCGCGAGACGGCCCGCCTGGTGCGTGAGACGAGCCGAGAGTTCCAGCGCCGCGGCCTCACCACGCAAATCATGGTCAACGAGTCGAGCGACCTGCGCTGCCTGCTGGGCGTCTACGAGACGACGTGGGAGCGCGGTAACACCCTGCGCACGCTCTTCTCCCCCGACAGCACCGCCACCTATCTGGGTGCTACGCCGCTGGTGCCGCCCCTCATACTGGGCCACAGCTACTGGACCAACACCCCCGTGGAGCGCATGAAGCAGATACGCGAGCGGCTGCGCCAGGAGTGTCGCCAGCTGGGCGTAGGCTTCTGGCAGTCGGAGATATGCATCATGAGCAACGACGAGGAGATAGGCGGCGGCGGTGGCTATGACTTCACCATGACGACGGCGCTCTACGTGGCCCGCATCGTGCACCACGACCTGACCTGTGCCGACGCTCAGAGCTGGTCCTGGTGGCGTGCCTGCGGCGGCAACTACAAGGACGGCCTCATCCGCGTGTGGAACCGCCAGCAGCGGGCCCGCGACTCGCGCCTGCTGTGGGCCTTGGGCAACTACAGCCGCTTCGTGCGACCCGGTGCCGTGCGCTACGATGTCGGCGGGCCCGACGACCCCCGCACTCTGATGCTCTCCGCCTTCCTGCGAAACGACGGGCGATGGGTGGTGGTGGCCATCAACTACAGTGACCAGGAGCAGCCCCTCGGCCTGAAGTTCTCCGACGGACGACAGGTACAGTGGCAGTGCTACCGCACCAGCGACGCCGAAGGCGAGACCCTCAAGCCCGTCGCCGCCACCGGCTCCCTGCCGCCAAGAAGCATCACCACGTTTGTAAGCCGTTAAAGAAGGCCCCCCCCTTCTGCCCCTAACGCCCCCCCTTCTGCCCCCGAGGGGGCTACTATAGACTTTCCCCTTAACGGCAAAACTATAGTAGCCCCCTCGGGGGCAGAAGGGGGGGCCTGGGAGCCAGGGTAGGGGAGCGGCTGCGCGCCATGTAGCGGATTAATAGAACCTGCAATCTATCCTACTCCCGCTAATAGGAGATTTTGAAAAAGATTTTGTAAGATTTTGAGCGCAGCGACCCCACCAAGAACAATGGGCGGTTTCGTACTGAAATGTAAAGTAAAATGACAAGAAAGAGGGTCGTGCAAACGACACATTCTGGAGCAAGAACCTGCACAAACGGCGCGGTTTGTGCAGGTTTTTTACCCTCAGACGTTTGCACACAGCGGGGCGGAGTGTGCAAAAACGATGGAGCGGAAGCACCGATTTAACACTTCTTTGCACCTAAAAGGAGGAAAAAGCCCGTTTTGCCACTCCTCGAAAAACGGGGCGTTTGTGCATAAAAGATATATATCCATGCACAAACAGGCGCTTTTGTGCATAATCATACATAACCAGGCGCGTCGTCCGCCCGGACATGACTGGGACTTTGAGCCGTCCAAACCCAGGGTTTGAAGTAAGCAAAGTCATAGAGAGAGCCGTCCAAACTCCCGGCGAGGT
>OCTX011876667.1_pt1 | contig 11253 bp, 7 predicted proteins | sample 1539691 | NCBI WGS metagenome assembly OCTX01 (sample SAMN02144231, study PRJEB22623) | gut metagenome | biome: sheep rumen | host: Ovis aries | place: New Zealand | reverse complement strand
GAGGCGGGCGGGACCTGCGCGGGCATTCTTTTCGGCGCAAACGATCCGCGGTATGCATCGTCGATCCAGAACAACTATCTGATCCACGGAGAGAACTACATCGCCTACCGGCTGGATGTCAGTCAGATTCCGGCCCGCGTCAATGTATCCCGCAAAGGCTATCTGCCCGGAGAGGAAGAGGAAGTTCTGCTGGAATCCATGGAAGTTCCCGATTCCGTCATCAGCATGGAAAACCGCTACGGGGAACACGTCTATGAGATCGCGGTCAGCGGCTGCCAGATGGAATTCATGACCGTAGACGGCACAGCGCTTGAGACGGACGAATCCAACCTTGCCATTGTCAGCAATCCGCTTCATCCTGTCACGGAGCGCACGCACCTGGTGCTGAATCCCACGAAGGCGATCGGCGACACGCCCGTCTTCCCCCGCCTGTGCGAGGTCGGCTTTGCAACAGATGCGGAAACCGGGGCTGCTTTCCGCGATTTCCGCATCCACCACTACGGCGGTGAGCAGAATGAGATCTTCGGGGAGCAGACCGGCGCAGGGTATTCTGTTTTTGACGGGAAAAAGGGACTCAGGGTTGAAGGATCGGAAATTATTGCCGCCCCCGGAACACTGGTTTACGCAGATCCTTCTTTTGGCTCTGTTCCCATGCTCCGCAGGGATCTGACGGTGAAAGGCCCGGTCGCCGGTGCAAAGATTTACGCCGCGGGCAAGGGCATCTTCGAACTGTCCCTGAACGGACAGAAGGTCGGGGACGAATACCTCAGCGCGGGCGACATGGATTTCCGCAGGCATATCTATTACGAGGCGTTTGACGTCACCGCCCTGCTCCACGCGGGAAAGAATACGCTGGGCGCGGTGCTGGCCTCCGGCTGGTTCAACGACCAGGCTTCCTATACGCTGGAAACCTACAACTTCTACGGAGACCGGCAGGCACTGCTGGCCGTGCTGTGCATCCGGTATCAGGACGGCTCCGTCGAGTATGTTCCTACAGACGGAACCTGGCAGTACTTCGGACATGGACCGATCCGCAATGCAGCTAATTTCAACGGCGAAATCTATGATGCCGCACGCGATGACCTGATCTCCGGCTGGGATACGCCGGATTTTGACCCCGATCTGTGCGAGCTCTGGCAAAATGTGCCCGAGACCGACAGCATGGTCTGCGGGATTGAACCGCAGATCGTCGCCAAGCCGGACCCCGGCATCGTAAAATACGGCGAGCTGACAGCCGTCTATCACTCCACGCAGACACGCGGGACCGATCACGACACTGTTTTTATCTATGATATGGGCGTCAACATGGTCGGTGTGCCCGAGATCACCTTCCCGGAGGGAATACCCGGACAGGTCGTGACGATCCGGTACGCCGAAATCCTTTATCCCGTGCTCGCAGAGGACAATCCCTACTGCTACGGAGAGCTCGGCGGACTGATTCTGACAGAGAATCTGCGCGGCGCGCTGGTCACGGACCGCTATATCATGAAGGGCGAGCCCGGCGAGACCTTCCGGCCGCTGCACACCTTCCACGGGTACCGCTATGTGGAAATCTCCGGCATCGATAAGCCGATCCCGGCTGAAAACATCCGGGGCATCCTGCTGAGCTCCGTGAAGCAGACTGCCTTTTATGAGTCTTCCAATCCGCTGACCAATCAGCTTTTTGAAAACATTAACCGCTCTACGCTCGAGAATCACATCTCAATCCCCACGGACTGTCCGCAGAGAGATGAGCGGCTGGGCTGGGCCGGCGACGCGCAGGTCTACAGCGAGACCGCAACCTTTATGGCGGATATGCGTACCTTCTACCGGTATTTCTGCATGCTGCAGAAGGAGGCACAGGGGCCGGACGGCACTTTCCACCTGTTCGCGCCGGGCTATGCGCCGATCGGCGTGGCTTTTGCACTCGGCTACACCTGGAACACCGCGGGTGTTGTCATTCCCTGGCAGACTTACCTTCAGTACGGTGACCTCACTGTTCTGCGGGAGAATTACCCGGCGATGCGCCTGCATATTTACGGCATGATGGATATAAAGGCAGAGGGAAGAAACTATCTGACCAGCCATATCGGCTTCCTGGGCGATCACCTCTCCGTGACGGACACAGATCCGTCCCTGATGGACAATGCCCAGTATTACCGGGCTGTGCGGATTGTGCAGCACACGGCAGAGCTCCTCGGGGAAAAAGAAGACGCGGCCGTCTTTTCGGCGTTCGGTGACGGCCTGCGAAAAGAATGGAATGAAGTTTTTGTCGGCGCGGATCATCGGACAAAGAACGCGGACGGCGTCCTGCAGAACACGCAGGCATCCTACGCACTGCCGCTGATGTGCGGTGTCTTTTCCGATGAAAACACGCCGTACGCCGGGCAGCTCCTGGAGGATGCCTGCTCCGCTGCCGGCTACACCATGACCACCGGTTTCATGGGCACCGGCCCGCTTCTTCCCGCTCTGACAGAGGGCGGCCATGTGGATGCCGCCTACACGCTGTTTGAACAGACCGGCTATCCTTCCTGGCTGTATCCGGTGCTGAACGGCGCGACGACGGTCTGGGAGCGCTGGGGTTCCTATACGATCGAGAACGGCTTCGGCGGTCAGAACGGCATGAACTCCTTCAACCACTACTCGCTCGGTGCCGTCGCCTCCTGGATGCTGGAATATCAGGCCGGTATTCAGCGGGGAAGTTCAGAAGACAGCGCCGGATTCAGACGTTTCATCCTGCAGCCCACACCCGGCGGCCATTTCACGCATGTCAGAGCGGACTACGACTCGGTCTGCGGAAGGATTTCCTCCGGATGGACCGCGCAGGACGGGGAGCTGCTCACCTATGATGCAGTCGTTCCCGCCAACACCTCTGCCGTCCTGTATCTGCCGGTGTCAGAGAAGCGGGCCCTGAAAATGCAGGAAACCGGTGCCGTCTACTGCGGTATGACGGAGCATAACCGCCGGCAGTGCGCACAATTTGAACTCACCTCCGGAACCTGGCACTTCGAGTGAGCATTTTTCTCATCTGATCATTTTGCTTCAGCCGCACGCGGCAAAAAAGCTCCTTTACGCGGTCACAGGAATCACAGCGCTGGCAGTGTGCTCGCCGTCCGTCGCCTTCACCACAACCTGTCCCGCGTCTCCCGCGCGGACAATTGCCAGCGCGCGGCCGTAGAAGGTCGTGAAGCTTCCGGTGTGATACTGCTCTTCCGTGCACGGATTTGCGCTGCCGAAGGCCAGGAGCTCACCGCCCTCCACGGTTACGGTCAGTTTCCGGTCGGCGTTGCTCTCGACGATGCCGTCCGTACCTTCGATGTTCACGGGGACATAGAGGATTTCTCCGGGCGCCGCACTGCTCTTCTCCGGGCGCACGACCGGTGCATACGGGCCAGCGGCGGAGGTCAGTTCGCTTCGTCCGGTTTCCTTCCCGGCTGCGTCATAGGATGCGGCAGCGAGGGTTCCGGGCGCATATTTGACTTTATAAATTGCCTTGCACTCCTTGGTCTTCTTTTTGCCCAGGCTCTGTCCGTTCAGGAACAGCTCGACCTGCGGCTGGTCGGAGTAGACTTCGACGATTGCCTTGTTTCCTTCACATTTTGCCCAGCTCCAGGAGAGCATCGCGTTGGTGCCGCGCCAGACGGATTTGGACGGACGCACCCCGGGGTGATTCACGGGGCGCACGCCGATAACCGGCTTGTCCTCCAGGCCCCAGACAGTTGCCGCATATTTGCAGGACGCGTCCGGAATGCCGTTGATATCGATGACGCCGGCGCCGGCCAGCAGCCACGGGTAGGGGCGGTTGAAGGGCATGCCGCCGGAATAGCTCCAGGCGCCGATGCCTGCTTCGCCCAGGTAATCCCAGCTGGTCCACATGAAGTCGCCCACCAGATACGGGAACTGCTTCACCATCTGCCAGTTTTTATAAATGTCCTGCGGGAAGGTCTCCGAGCCGAAGACGACGCGGTCCGGATGGGTCGTCGCTTCCAGCGGATAGCGGCCGCTTCCGTAGTTGTAGCCCGCGATGTCCAGGCTGTCCAGGAAAGGCGTGGTCAGGGCGTCGACCTTTTTCGAATTGCCGCCCTTGTTCATGCCGGAGCCCACGAAGCTTGCCATGATGTTGAAGGCCAGGCTCGCGTTCTGGTTTTCCTTTTCCTTCTTCGGCTTTCCGCCGCCGGTCTTCTGCTCGCCGTCCTGATAGATGCCCTGGCCTTTGGCTGCCCTGCTGATGATCATCAGATTCGTGCCGCAGGTGACGGGGCGGGTCGGATCGATGCGGTGGCACAGATCGACCATGGCGCGGCCGGTCTCGACGCCTTTGGCCTCGGCGGGCTCAGCCACTTCGTTGCCGATGGAATAGAGGATCACGGACGGGTGATTGTAGTCGCGCTCAACCATCGCAGCGGTGTCACGCTCCCACCATTCATTGAAATCGACGCCGTAGTCGTGGGGATTCTTGCGGTTGTACCACATGTCAAAGGTCTCGTCCATGACGTACATGCCGAGCCGGTCGCAGGCCTCGAGCATCGCCGTCGAGGCGGGATTGTGGGAAGAGCGGATGGCGTTGAAGCCATTCTCCTTCAGGATCCGGACCCGGCGCTCCTCGCTCTCCGCGTAGGTTGCCGCGCCGAGAATTCCGCTGTCGTGATGCACGCAGCCGCCGCGCAGCAACGTCTCTTTACCGTTGATAAACAGGCCCTTGTTCGACCAGGTGATCTGCCGGATGCCGAAGGGAATCTCAATCTCATCCCCTGCGCCTGCCGTGATCTTTGCCGTGTACAGATGCGGATTTTCGGCGCTCCACAGCTGCGCGTCCCTGATGGTCAGGTCAAAATCAGACCCTTCGCCGGCTGCGCCTGCTGCCTCTGCTTTTACCGGCACGTCGGCGTGAATATGGATCACTGCGGGATCGATGGAGACAGTGCTGATTTTCACGCTCTGCGGACGCAGACCGTTTTTCTCACAGACATATACCCAGACCGGGCGGTAGATGCCGGCGCCCGAATACCAGCGGGAGTTGGGGAGCTTCGAGTTGTCGGCGACGACGGTGAGGGTATTCTCCGCACCGGTCTTCAGATCCTCCAGTTCCACGAAAAAGTTTGTGTAGCCGTAGGGACGGAAGGTCAGCTGTTTTCCGTTCAGGCTGACCACCGCGTTTTTATAGACACCTTCAAATTCAAGAATGATGGCTTTGCCTTCCCATTCCGCGGGAGCCGTGAAGACTTTCTCATAGGTATAGACACCGCCGGGAAAATAACCGTGGCCGCCGTTCGAGGCTTCGGCGCTGCGCTTTTCGGTGATCTGTGCGTCATGCGGCAGCGTGACCGCCTGTCCGTTGCAGCTCCACCCGCTGTTAAAAGAAATCTTTTTCATGATCTGACCCGCTCCTTCCTGCTTTGTACTTTCTCTTTATCTGCCTGCTGATCCGGCGGGCAGAATACCTTCTGCAGCTTCACTGTCTGCAGTATAGCAGGATTCGGGCGATCACTATATCGTAAATCCATCAATAATTATCACGGATGTATCTTTTTTTGTGCCAGACGTGCCCTGCGGACGCCGGTTTTGCCGCCTCCGCCGCCCGGACGGCTTTTCAGACCACCGATTTCTTATATTCCGAGGGGCTCATGGAAACATAACTGCGGAAAACGCGGTTGAAGGACTGAAGGCTGGAAAATCCGGTCTGCCAGGCGATCTCCGTCACAGGGATGTCCGTGGCGCGAAGCAGCTCTCTGGCGCGCTCCACGCGCTGAATATTCAGATATTCCAGGAAATTCATGCCGCATTTGCGCTTGATGTACTTGGAACAATAACTGGGAGAAAAGCCAAGATACGCCGCCAGACCCTCCAGGGTGATTTTCTCACCCAGGTGCTTCCGGATATATTCCTCCATACTGTTCAGCGTCTCAGAGGATTCGTTTCGCTGCGCCGTGATGCGCTCCGCAATAAGAGACGGATCCGCGGCGAGCAGCCCCAGCAGCTCCAGGGCTCTGCCGGTCAGACCTGCCTCGATCGAGACATCGCTGTCATTTTCAAAAAAAGCGGGTTCAATATGGAGCAGGCCGCGGACTCTCCGGTCGTCCCGGAGCCGCAGCACTTCCTGCAGCAGACACGTGTAATATTCCTTCGCCTGCGGGCTGAGGGTATTCAGAAAAGTGTCGGAGAACCGGACCACCACGATTCTTTTCTCCTCGGAAGTCTCCGGATAATCGTGGGTCACGCCCGGACCGATAATCAGTGATTCGCCCCGGTGAACCTTCAGGTCCTGATCGCTCACCTGCACCTCGCACAGGCCGCGGACGACATAGAGAAATTCATACTCGTTGTGCCAGTGCTTCTTGGAAATATACTGGTCGCGAAGTGCAATAAACCAGCAGCTTCCCGTTTTCTCATAGCGGATGATCTCAGACATGCACGGTGCCCCCGAAAAAGTGTACCCGGACAAAAACACTGCGAAGATCCCGAATCTGATCCCCGCAGTGTTAGCGTACACCTTTTCAGTTTCTGCGTAAACAGTACAGCCGGCTCTTATGTCTCCGGGTGCTCCGCAAGCAGGTCCGCCTCGAGTTCATCCAGCTTTTTCAGCCGGATCCGGAACTCCTCCTCCCCGCAGAACTGTGCATTCAGGAAGGCGCGGATGACTTCCTTCGCCGTGTAGATTCCGATCACCTCTCCGCCGATCGCCAGGACCTGGACATCGTCGTGCTCCACGCACTGGTGTGCGCAATAGGTGTCGTGGCAGAGCGCCGCGCGGATTCCCCGGATTTTGTTGCAGGCAATGACCGCCCCGCATCCGGTGGAGCAGAACAGAATTCCTCTGTCCGCCTCGCCGCGCAGGATTGCGCCGCAGACCAGCCGCGCGATATCCGGAAAATCCACCATGTCGGTCGAATAACAGCCGTAATCCGTCACTTCATGCTGCTCTTTCAAGAGCGGCAGCAGCTGCATTTTCATTGTATAGCCGCAGTGATCCGAACCAATTGCAATCCGCATATTTACTCCTTTACCGCTTTTCTTACCGCTTCCTTCACTGATTCAGATCCCCGTACAGGCAGTCCGAGACCTTCAGGAACATTTTGTCGCGGTACGCGATCATCTCTTTGTCGCGGCCGTCCGCGTACTCATAGTACCCCTTGCCGCTCTTGACGCCGAATTCTCCGTTGTTGTAGTGATCCGCCAGCAGCGCGTGGACCTCGCCGGTGTCAGACAGATCCGCAAACAGGTAGCCCGCGATCTTGTAAAAAGTATCCAGGCCGCCGAGATCAGCGATCTCGAAGGGACCCAGGCACGCGTAGCGCAGGCCGAGGCCGTACTTGAAGACGTTGTCGATGTCCTCCATGGAAGCGACGCCCGACTCCACCAGGCTCATCGCCTCGCGCAGGATCGCGAACTGGAACCGGTTGACCAGGAAGCCCGGCACCTCGCGGTTCAAGGTGACCGGAAAATGCCGGATGTCCAGTGCCATGGCCCGGACCGTCTCCATTGTCTCTTCGTCCGTCTCCTTCGCCCGGATCACTTCGATCAGCGGGCAGATATGCGGCGGATTCAGCCAGTGCATGCCGCAGAAGCGCCCCGGCAGCCGGACCGCTTCCGCCATTTCGGTGAGGGAAAGGCCCGACGTGTTGCTGGTCAGGATCGCCGTTTCCTTCACGATCGCGGAAATCTGGCTCCAGAATTTCTTCTTGATCTCCATGTTCTCGATGATGGCCTCGACCACGTAGTCCGCCCGGGCAAAATCCTGCGGATCCTGCGTGTATCCGATTCCGGCGCGGATCTTCTGCGCCGTCTCCGGGCTCATCCGGCCGGTCTCCACTGCCGCGCCGAGGTTGACTTCCATCAGCTCCCGGCTTTTCACAAGCGCCTGCTCACTGACGTCGTAAAGCGTGACCTGATAGCCGCATTTTGCAAAAAGCTGCGCCATGGAGGAGCCCATCACGCCGGCCCCCGCGATAAACACGTTCTGAATATTCTCCAGCATCTTATTTCTCCTTGAAAAAGATCTGTACAGAAGGACTCTGAACCGGATCAGAACCGGACTTTGCCGAGCCCCTTTAAGTGCAGCATCTGCCGCGCCTCGTCACTGGACGCGATCTCGAAGTCCAGATCCTCCAGAATCCGGCGGATCTTCGTCACCTGCTCCGCGTTGTTCTTCGCCAGCGTGCCGTCCGGATGAATATAGAGTCCGTCCTCGAGACCGACGCGGACGTTTCCGCCGTTTAAGGCCATCATGGCGCCCAGCTTGAACATTTTGCGCCCGATTCCGACAGTGCTGTACTGGATGTCTTCACCGAGCATCTTTTTCGCCTGATCGATCATGAACATCAGCGTGGTGTTGTTGGCCGGCATACCGCCCTGCACGCCCGGAACAAACTGAATGTACACAGGCTGTGTGATCACGCCGTACTTCTTCAGGATCTTCAGGTTGTTCAGCTGACCGTAGTCGAAGATCTCAAACTCCGGCATGGTCCCGCAGCGGTTCATCGCATTGATGCAGTACTCCATGTCCCGGAAGGTGTTTTTGAACACATTGTCCCAGGTCCGCTCCACATATTCCCGCTCCCAGTCGTAGAGCGGGTTTTCCACATCCGCCAGCAGCCGGTTGTAGCAGAAATTCATGGACCCGCCGTTGGCGGACGCCATTTCCGGAGCGAATTCCTCAATGACGGCAAAACGCTCTTCCATACTCATGCCGTTCGCGCCGCCGGTCGTGATGCCGATGACCGCGTTGCACTCCTGCTTGATCCCGGAGAGAATATAGCGGAAAACGGCAGGATCTCCGGTGGGCTCGCCGTTTTCGGCCCGCGCGTGGATATGGACGACCGCCGCACCCGCTTTGTGCGCGTCGACCGCATTCCGGATGATTTCATCCGGGTTTTTCGGCAGATACGGCGACAGGCTCGGCACCATTGTCGCACCGGTGATCGCCGCGCTGATTACAACTTTTCTGTCCTTTATGAACATGGTCTCCCCCTGTTCTCCTGCCTTTCCGGAAGGTCCGCTTACCCTCTGTAGACCTTCTGATCGTTTACGACAGAACTGTTCAGCTCCCAGCCGAGCTTTTCAAAATGTGCCTTGCGGGTATTTTTGTCGTTAAAAAGCTCTCTGTGCGCATATTTGGCCACATCCTTCGCAATACCTCTCGGCACGACAATCACACCGTCGCCGTCCGCCACGATGATGTCCCCGGGGACGATCGTCACGCCGCCGATCGCGATTTTGCAGTCCTTGGCGTCAAACTGAAGTCTCGTCTGGTCCATCTTCTGGGAGACAAAATAACTCCAGACCGGGATTTTCTCCATGATGACTTCATCCGTGTCGCGGATACCGCCGCCGTTGGTCACCATGCCGCGGACACCGGCGATCTTGGCACCGAGCGAATTCTCCGAGCCCATCAGGCCGACATCAACGCCGGACACATCCAGCGCCACAAAGTCGCCTTCCTCCAGATCCTGCATCCAGGGATAGATACAGATCTCTTTATAGAAATGGTTGGACCACTCGGTATATTCGTCGCCGATCACGCGCGGATCCGGTCCCTCGTAGGGAAGGTAGCGCGCCGTTCTCGCGATGCCGACCGCTTTGGTCCGCTCCAGCGGGCGGATCCGGTAATCCAGCGAGCCGTAGTGATGATAGCCCATCCAGTCCATTCCGTCTCTCACATCTGCGACGCGGAGCGGCTCAAACAGCTCGAGCAGTTCATTATCTTCAGGGTTTTTTCTCATGTCCGATTCCTCCGTTTTTTCAGTGTATTTAAGCATGGCACCGGTTTCCCGGTGTCATGCAGTATCCCGAAGCGCTTCACCGGGCCGCGTCCCGGCGAAAATCTCTTCTGTTTTAACTTTAGAATCGGAGGTTAAATGAGACTACTCAGCTTTTGCCTTAAGCAAAACGTTTTTTGACCTTTTACCATGTCCCTGCGCTGCGTACTTTTTCAGCGGATCAGTACATGCAGCAGCACAAGCACAACGAGAAAAACAAGGTTGGTCAGCGTGAAGTACGCAAGATACCGGCCTTTTTCGACGCCGGGCTCTCTGGTGATGATTTTGAAGCTGATCAGGCTCGCCATGGAGGCGATCAGAGTGCCGAGTCCGCCCAGGTTGGTGCCGATGATCAGCGAATCGATCCGGTCTGTGAAGCCGGACAGGAGAATGGCGGCAGGAACATTGCTCATGAACTGGCTGGCCGCGATCGCCGTAAAGACCTCGTGGCCTTCCACGATGCGCAGCAGGGCATCCCGGAAGGCGGGAATCCGGCCCAGGTTTCCGATAAAGATAAACAGTGCCAGAAACGTCCCCAGCAGCGCATAGTCCACCTCCCGAAGCGTTTCCCGGTCTGCGGCGAGCGCATAAAGCAGCACTGCCGCGAACGGGACAGGCCAGGGCAGGAGCCGTACCACCGTGGTCAGGCACAGTATAAACAAAATCATGTAAGCGCCGATTTTGTGCCGGTCCTTCACCTCGTCCGCGCCGGTTTCCGATGCGTCGGATCCGGCCGGATTCTGTCCGCTGACAGCGATGCCGACGCGGCGTCCGCGCACCCGGATCCAGATCAGCAGCAGAAGGAGCGATAAGAGGGTATAAGGCAGGATCAGCAGGAAAAACCGGGGCAGCGGCATGTCGGAAATGCCGTAAAGATAGAGATTCTGCGGATTGCCGACCGGCGTCGCCATGCTGCCCAGATTCGCCGCGACGGTCTCGAGGACGACGGCGGGGATCAGCCAGCCTCTGCGGACCTCCGGCGCGAATTTTCCGATGCAGAGGATGGTCAGCGGGACGAGGGTGATCAGCGCGACATCGTTGGTGATCAGCATACTCAGGAAGAAGGAGACCAGCACCAGCATCGTCACCGTCCCGGACACGCTCCGGCTTCCGGCGGTCATGCGGCCGGCGAGGTACGTGAAGAAGCCGGTTCTGCGCACTCCGGAGGAGATCGTCATCAGGCAGAAGAGCAGTCCCAGTGTCCGGAAATCAATATAACCGATATACGCCCGGTCGGGCGGAATGACCGGCATGGAGAGGACCGCCAGGACGGCGGCGACGGAAAGGACGGTGTCTTTCCGGATAAACGCGATAAGTTTCTGCATGATACGGGACTCCTGAAATATATTGTGCACTTGTTTTTTCGGCCGCTTAGGATACAATCTCCTATGGAGGGCTTCAGTAAATGCATCATACGGATAATTCCTTTAATATTCAAGCATATATGACCAAAGGTGTCGAGCGGGTTGTGGCGGACGCGCTGAAAGCGACGCTGAAGGACCCGCGGGAGAGCGCCTTT
>OCTX012246800.1_pt1 | contig 11255 bp, 17 predicted proteins | sample 1539691 | NCBI WGS metagenome assembly OCTX01 (sample SAMN02144231, study PRJEB22623) | gut metagenome | biome: sheep rumen | host: Ovis aries | place: New Zealand | reverse complement strand
CGCCCATATGGTGTCCTTGCCGTCCGTGCCAAGCTCCGCGTACAGCCGCCGAAGCTCACCGACCTCGAATTTCTCCTGGTCCAGCTCGCGCCTGTTGTACGCCGTCTCCCCGATTCCGCATACCCTGGCCGCTATGCCCTGCGTCGTTATCGCGCTCTTGCGCGCCGTGCGCACCTCGCGCCCAGGAACCGCCTCAAGAATCATCTGCTCACCTCCTCGGTCGAAACGGTTTAATTAAATTATAGCTTAATACATCGTTTTGTAAAGTAAAATTTTTGAAATTTATTAAAGTTTTTGAAATAATCGAATAGACGGAGGTGGTGCAGGTGAACGCGGTGGGCCGCAATCTGAGGGAGCTTGTCGAGAGCAGGGGTTTGAAGCAATCGGCCCTCGCTGGCGTGGCTGGCGTGACGGAGGGTTCCGTGTCGGGGTGGCTCAGCGGCAGGGCGCATCCCCGCACGAAACCGCTGGAGCGGATAGCGTCGTACTACTGCGTGACCCTCGACGACCTCATATCTGAGACGGGCGGCTTGTACGCCAAGGCCCACGGGCTGACCGAGGCTCCCCCTGGCGCGACCGCCGTCCAGCCGTCTACGCCGAGCACGGTACCCGTGCGCGTCCTGGGCGCGGCCCACGCGGGCGACCCCGACGAGCCGTGGGAACTCGACGGGACGGCGATGCTCTACGAGGACATGGCCTCACGCCACCCCAACTGCTACGCGCTGCGCGTCAACGGCTCCTGCATGGACCGCGTGTTCACCGACGAGGATTACGTGTTCGTCGACCCCGACATGGAGCCGCGCGACGGCTCGATAGCCGTCATGCTGATAGACGGGCGCTCGGAGGTGCGCAGGGTCAAGCTCGGCGTCGGCTCGATGCTGCTGGTGTCGGAGTCCCACGACCCGCAGCCCGACATCATCATCAGGGCTGGCGACGGCCAGGAGGTGCGCTGCCAGGGCGTCGTGTTCTGGCACCAGGCCCGCTCGGAGTCGTCGTGAGGTCGGCCAGGGGGTGCATACGCAGGCGCGGCAAGGACCGCTGGTGGGTGTCGAAGCCTGGGCCAGTCGACCCCGCCACTGGCAAGAGGACCGAGGTGGGCGAGGCCGTGAGGGGTTCGCGGGTCGACGCCGCCGTGGCCCTTGCGAGGCTGCTCGGCGAGGGCCTGCCCAAGGAGACCACCTGGGAGGCGTTCTACGCCCAGGTGGTCGAGCCGTCGTTCGCCAACCTGTCCCCGCGCACGGCCTCCGACTACAGGCGGCTCTGGGAGGTCGAGCTGAGGCACAGGATAGGCGGGGAGCGCGTCGCCGACATGGACTGGACGCGCGCGAACGAGGTGCTGACCGAGATTTCCGCCCCAACCGTGCAGCGCTACGCTGGGCGCTTCCTCAAGAAGATGTGCAACATGGCGATACGCGACCGCTCGCACCTCCTGACGGTCAACCCAGTCGACCGCGAGATTCGCTACGCGCCCCACCGCAAGCGGCCCAAGGCTCTAATCGAGTGCCACGAGGTCGCTGGCTTCATGTGCGCCGTGGATGGCGTCAAGTACGAGCCTCTGGTGCTCTGCGAGCTTGGCGGCGGCATGAGGCCCGAGGAGGCCCGCGCCCTGCTGTGGGAGGACTTGAGGCCCTACCAGATGGGAGGCTCGACCTACTGCGTGGCGTCGGTGACGAAGGCCCTCACGGTCGTCGACCGCAGGCCGCTGCTGAAGGACGCGAAGAACGCCCCGAGCGCCAGGGAGTGCGTCATCGGCGAGCCGTTCGCCTCACGCCTCCTGGAGCTGTCACAAGGGCGCTCTGGCCCGCTCTGCCCGTCTGGAAGGCCGTACGACCCCGAATCCCCCGAGTCGTGGTACACGTCGCCCACGACAATCGCCCACCGCTGGGCCGACTGGTGCTCCCGCCACGGCGTCAAGAGGGTGACGGACGCGGAGATGCGGTCGAGCTACGCCACAATGATGGGCGAGGCGATGGCCCCCGATTCCGTCGTGGCTGGCAACATGGGCCATTCGGACGGCACCACGAAGGGGGCGCACTACCAGCGCGTCACCATGAGGGCGAAGTGCATGGCCGCTGACCTCCTCGCTGACCTCATCGCGGGCGCTAGGCCATGACCCAGCGCTCCTCGTACACGTCCTCGGCGATTTCCTCGCCGACCTCGTGGAACCAGTCGTCCTCGGTCGCCGTGCGCGTCACGGTGCCGACGAGCACGCGCTCCAGCCGCGTCCTCTTGCCGTCCAGCTCGGCCTGCGCCATCTCCGTGCGCCCCTCGACGATGTGGAGCAGGCAGCGCTCGAACCTCGCGCGGTCCGCCAGCTCCTCGGCGTCAAGCACGTTCCTGCCGACCAGCCCGTACATCCTGTTCACGGTGGCCCTCGTCGCCTCAAGCTCGCCGCGCTTGACTGCCGCGTAGACGACGCCCGCCTGCTTCTTGGTGAAGGTGCTGTAGCTGAAGTTCCTCATCGCGTTCCCCTTTCGGTTACATACTAATTATAACCTATTGTTTACGATTGTGCAATAGGAAAATCAGGAAAAGCGCCCGTTTCGCCGATGCGGAACGGTGCGGAACGCCAGGGCATGAAAAAGGGGAGACGCGTTAGCATCTCCCCAGGTCATCGTGGTGGTCAGGGGGGGACTTGAACCCTCGGCACGCGGATTTTCAGTCATTCCACCAGGCCGAACGCCCACAATCGCCTGACCAGCGGCCCCTCTCGGGGACGCCATCTGCCGAGTTCCGCCGAGTTACGCCGAGCGCCATCGGGTTGCCCGAGCGCCCCCGAGTTGCGGAACGTTGCGGACTACAGCTTCTTGGCCATCGCGTCGAGCTTCTTGATTATAGCGGCCTGGTTCGCCTCGATGGCGTGCATGCGCTGGTCGATGTAGCCGATTCGCGCCGCCAGCGGTGCCGTGTGGTCCTTCTTCTTGCCTTTGGCATCAAGCGTCGGGTAGCTCACGGGCATCTCCGCCACCAAGTTGCCCATGTCGCTGTAGTGCGTTTTCTCGTCCCAGCACAAGTGCTGGTAGATGAACGCGAGCTGCGATGATTGCTCAGGTGTCATGTCTTCCTCGCTTTCGTCGTAAGGCGGGCGGAAGAACGCCGTGGCGTACCCCGCGTTGTTGTTCCTCGTGCAGCGCATGACGGCACCCTCGCCGCCGCCAGTGTTGCCCTCTATGGTGCCAAAGAGGCCCGAGCCGCCTATGTCGGACCACTCGACGACGCCGATATGGTCGGCCCAGCCGAAGTCCTGGCGTCCGTCCCAGTTGAACAGGACCCAGTCCCCAGCACGAGCCTCTGAGTCGGCCACCCGCGTCCCCTGCCACGCCACGCCCGCAGCCGAAGCGGAGGGGTTGAACGGCATGCCGAGGTCGTGCACGCCTACGTAGCTCTGGAATGCCGCGCACCACGGGTAGGTGTTCGGGTCGTACACGTGCTGGCCCCATATCCACGTGTTGAAGATGTTGTCGGTGCCGCCTATGCCGATGTAGCGGGCCGCTGTCTCGATGTACTGCCTAGCGGTCGCCATCAACCTCACCGACCTTCGCGACGATTTCCGCTACCTCCTCGTCGGTCAGCGGTCGGGCCTCCTGCGGGGCCTCGCGGTCGCCGTCCCTCAACCCGTTGTCGGTCGGCCTGATGGGCAGGCCGCTGTAGCCGTCAGTCACAACCATGTCACGCCTCCTCGGAGTCGCCCATAGCCGCCATGAGCGGAGACAGGACGGCCATCACGACCGCCACGACGGCTGCGCTCGTCGTGGAGTCGAGTTGCCACAGGCCCACTACCTGCGGCAGCACGGTTACCACCACGCCGAGCAGGCCCTGCACGATTGTCCGCGCGAGGCGGTACTTCGGCTCGTTGCTCGTCAAGAACTCGTTCATCGCTCCTCCTAACCAAGTTTCGCTGCCTGCCTATTGAACGTGCGGTTGCACTCGGCCATCGCGTCGCGCAGCGACGACAGGGCCTCGTCCACGTTGCCGTTGAGCTTGTCGCCGTGCGCCTGATGAAGCAGCACCTCGCTGCCACGGGCCGTGGCGAACACAAGCTCGTAGAGGCACGTGTCGCGCTCCAGCCGCAGCCGCTCGCGCTCCTCGCGCTCCTCGCGGTCGGCGGCTTCCTCGGCCTCGCGCTTCTGTCGGTACTGCTCGCTTCGGCGGTTCTGCGCGGCCACGATTGCCCCTATAATCGCCACCCCGATTGCCTCGATGGCCCCCACAATCGCCACGATGACCTCGACAGGCATCATCCCTAATCACTCCTCACAGCGCCCGAACCTTCGCAACGACGCTTTCATATTCTTTCGGATAAATAACCCGAATCGCGTTCATGTGCTCGTCGAGCACTTTCATGAGCGCGGGGTAGCTGACCCCGCTCGCGGCCTCAAGGAACTCCGACCCAGACAGCGCCTGCGTCTCGCTGACCCTTACCTCTGGGCGGAGGTGGTCCCTCACCACGTACAGCCACGCCAGCCGCTCGCACAGGCTGTACGTCGTCTCCCCACGGGCCTCCAGCTCGTCAATCTCCCTCTCGACCTTCTCCAGGCTCACCACGAGCACAACCCCCTGACGCACACGGGCCTCCCGAGCATTCGGGAGGCCGCGTCGACCGCTTCCAGGCCGTGAAGCTCCATCACCCTCGCGGCCCACTCCTCGACCGCCACCTGCGACCGTGGCGGCACCATCGCCCTCAGCGCTGGCAGCTCCACGTAGGCCACGACGTGCGCCGCCTCGTGGAGCGCCACCTGGTCGAGCAGCGGCGGCTCCAGGTCGGCCCTGATGCGCACGGTGCGGGTAGCTGGGTCGGTGGTCGCCAGCTTCGGCTCCCCCGTCCTGTCGACCAGCCCAGGGTCGCCCGCTGGCACCCTGAGCACGCGCCACGGCTCCCCGCCGACCAGGAGCGCCCTCACTACATCGACCGCATCTCGGCCTTGATGCGCTCCTTCTCCTCGGGCGAAGCGCTCGCGAGGATGTTGCGAACGGCCTCCACCGAGTCGCCGTAGCCCATGTAGCGGCCACGGGAGTCGCGCATCTGGTAGCCCATGGGCATGTACCCCATAGGCTCGTAGCGCCCGTCGTAGCCCATCTGGTAGCCGCTCGCGCCCATCTGCTCGGTGACCTTGCAGTAGTACGCTGCCTCGCTCAAGTCCTTGATGGCGTCGAAAATCTCGGGGTCGATGCGGTCGGCCCCGCGCTCCTCGACGCCCTTGCTGGCGTGCTCCAGCAGCTTGTCCTTCAACTTCATGATTTCGTCCATGATTGCCTCCTACTTCGGGTCGATTCTGATGATTGCGTTCTGCACGTCCACTGGCACGCCTGCCGCATCAGCCGAAGGCAGGACGTTCTCGACGGAGACGTTCTGGCAGCATTGGCACGGGACGGCAAGCTCGTATGTCAGGTAGACGCCGAAGTAGTCGCCGACTGCGGCTGGGGTGACGATTGCCCTCGTGACTGGGACGGCCTCGCCGTCGATTGCGAGGGCAAGCGCGATTGGGCCGACAGCCGCACCCTCGGCGAGCGCGATGTTGGCCTTAAACGAGATGAGGTACGTGCGCCCAGCCTGGAGCGTGAAGATGCCCGAGCCTGGGCGGTGGGTGATGCCGTTGTTGCAGCAGCGTCGGCACCCGAAGTTCGGGTCGAACGTCAACGACCCTCCCGAGGGCACCGTCTGCACGGCGTTGCTGACGTACTGCATGACAGCCCCCTTAGTTGCAGCCGCAGCCGCAGCCGTTGTTGTTGCACGTGAATATGGGCGTCTGGCCGTACACGGGCATAGAGGGGACGGGGCAGTTCTTCAGGCGGTTGTACAGCGCGTCGACCTCGTTGTTGAGACCCTGCTGGAACAGCGCGTTCTGGTTGGCCTGAGAGGCCTGGAACGTCGCCATATTCAGCTGGTTCTGCAAGCCGACGTTCTCGCGGTTCGCCTGGTCTAGCTGGTTCTTCACGCCGTCGAGTTCGAGCTGGCACAGCTTGTCGAGGATGCGCTGGGAGTTGGCGTTGTTGCTCTCCAGGATGTCGCGCACGCCGTCGCTGACCACCTGGCGGTCGGCGCAAGCCTCGCGGGCGATGTCCGCGCCGAGGTTGGCGATGCCGAGACGCTGGTCGCAGCAGCATTGCGCGAGCTGAGCCTGCTGGGCGTTGAAGCCCTGGAGCATGGCGGTCTGCATCGCGAAGTCGCTCTGCATCTGCTGCATGGCGCGGTTGGTAGCAGCCGTCTCGGCGTTGGCGAAGCCGTTCGTCACGGCTGCGGTCACGCCAGCGAAGCCGCCGCAAAGCGATTGGAGGATTTCGGTGAAGTTCTGCTGAAGGTTCATCCAGGGATAGAGCGCGTCGCCACCGACGGCACCCGCGCCGTTGCCGTTGCCGCCCCAGCCACGGTTGTTGTTCCATCCGCCGCCGATGATGAGGATGAACAGCAGCCACAGCAGGCCCTCGCCGTTGTTGAACGTGCCGTTGCCGTTGCCGTTGGCATTACCCATGACGGCGGCGAAGTCGGACAGGTCGTAATCAGCCATTGCCATTTTTACTTCCTTCCATATTCAGTTGTCGTTTGATTTCGTAGCTACAGGGCCGTACGCTCCCTGCAATTACCTTGATATGCCGAGAAGCCTCCGCGCCTCCTGCGGGTCGATTCCCCGCTGCCTGAGCAGGTCGTCGATGGATTGCCCCCTGTACTGGTCGACCATCTGCCTGACCTGGGGGTTGGAGTTGTAGAGCTGCGCCATCATGGCGTCCGTCGCGCCGAAGGAGCGCATCGCGCCCGCCGCCTGCTGGAGCATGGAGCTGCCGCCCTGGTTGCCGAACATGCTATTCGCCATCGGTCGCCGTCTTCCTGGCTCGCGTCGCGGGCTTCGCCTTCGTGACGCCTTCTGCGATTTCGTCGACGCGGAGGGCGAGCGCTTCGAGGTCTGCCTTCGTCGCGTAGCCCTCATCCTCATGCGCGGTGGCAGACGGGTCGCGCGGGGCGAACGTGAACTCCTGGATATGCTTGTTCGCTGCATCGTCCGTCTGGATGTAGTAGATGATGTTTTCGCTCTTGTCGTAGACGTGGAGCTTCGAGTTCGGCCCGAGCGGGAACGACTCGGCTCCTTGGCGACCGAACACCTCGATGACAAAGTTTCCAGTCAGCGGTTGCTGAGCTTGCTGTGGCATCTGGGGAGCCTGCTGAATTTGCGGCATCTGCATAGCGGGCATCGTAAAGCTCTGCTGTCCGTATTGCTGACCGTACTGCTGTCCGTACGGCTGAGGCATGTAGAGGCTCGGGTTGTACGCCATATGCTCATCTCCTATCGACAACGTTATCGTACAGCGGGCGTCACATAAAGTCCGCTCAATCGGAGTCTCGCCAGCTCGCGGCAAGAAAAAAGGGACGCCCCCACGGACGCCCCTCCATCTGCTCGGCGCTACTCCGCGCCCTCGTCGGTCGGCTCGGGTTCAGGCTCGGGGATAGGCGTGAGCACGTACCCGCCGTCGCTGTCCCGCGTAATCGTGTGCGTGGCGTTCCCCTCGCGGTCGGTCAAATGCCAACCTTCGATTTTGCCGATACCCAAAGCGGTATAGCTGCGTCCACCGTCGTAGCGGCAAAGGTCGTACTCACCATCGCCCGTAACGTCATAGCGCACCGTCTCGCCCTGCTTGGTCTGATAACCCGCCGTCCAGATGACGTACTGGTCGGTCGGCCATTCGAGGTCGTAAACGCGCTTTTCGAGGTCGGCGATTTTCGCGAGCACGTCCACCTGGTAGCGGTCTTGCGCATACTGCGCCGCGAGCGGTATCAGCTCGTCGCGGTCGGCTTCGGTGATTTTCCCTTCAATCCAAAGGCGCGTGATGCGCCGCTCCATGTCTTCGAGCGCGTAGTTGCCCTGCTCGATGACCGTTGTAATCAGTTGCTTGTAGTCCATTTCGTCCACCTTCCTACGACGTGGCCAGGTTCGCTATTGCGGCTTCGAGCGCCGCGATTCTCGATTCGTTCTGCTTGCAACGCGCTCCCCAGTTGTTCGCGTGGTCGATTAGCTCGGACACGCCAGGGACGAAGCACTTCACGCCCACCTCGCGCAACTCGGGGATGGTGATTGTGGCGTTCTCGGGTACTTCGGGCAGGTCGATGTAGGCGTGCTCGGTCGTCGGGGTGGCGAGCGGGTAGAGGACTTCACAATTCGCGTCAACCCACGCTTTCACCGATGCGTTGGTACTTCCGACAATCGAAGTCGGAAACCTCATATAGACCGTGCCGTTAGAATTGACTACCCTTGCGTTATTGGGACCGTTGTATTGCGCGATGTTGGATAGTACGTAGCCTGATTTAATCCCGCTCAGCATCGTGAATGATGTGGTGTCATCTGATTGCACAGTCGCGCTTCCAACCGTGAAGTCATCGTGTTTTTCATCCGTCGCATTCTCCCACTCAACACCCCCCGCCGAGTCAATCGCCAACACATCCGCCGTGCCGTCTGGCAAAGCCGCCGCGAAGCCCTTGGAGGGTAGCGGAATAGGTGTCACGCTAACCAGCTCGTCGGACAAATCGCGCACCTCCAACCCCACATGCCCGTAAGGCACGTATGGCGTGGGGGTGGAGCCGAGTTCGAGTTGGGGCTTGAACGTCAGGCCCGACACGTTCTGGCCAGACGCGACATGCAGCCGCACGTTGTAGCTGCCCTCATCGAGAGTGATGGCGATTCCGCTTCCCGCGTCGATGCCCTTGTTTGTGGTTACAGGATTATCCGTTAGTTGCAGGCAGTATATGCTCCACGCGCCGCCACTGGGGCAACCGCTCAACACGTAAGACCCGCCATGTAGCTCCATGGTTCCGATTGTTAGGTCAATTGTGCTCGAAGCCGTGCCGTTAACCGTGATGCTCTTGTCGGCGTTCACGGTGAGCGTTACACCGCTTACCGTCCGCGTGGTCACGCTGTTCGGTAGCAGGTTCCTCCCCCTGCACACCCTCACTTCGACGGGGTTATCAGGCGTGGGCGTGCCGTCCTGCTCAGCCCAGCCTTTAGCATCCACCGAGTAAATCGGCCCGTCCGTCTCGTCGGTCACCACATCGCCGATAGACAACGCGCCGCCGTCCACTGTCAGGCCTTGGCCGAGGGTAGCGCCGCCGCGCGTGGTTTCGCTCATGAGCGGAACGGCGAGTTCGCTGATGTCTCCTATCGCCTCGATTGCGGCCTCTGCTCGGGCGCTCGCGTCGTTGGCGCTCTCAGCAGCCGTGTCCGCAGCCGTGGCAGACGCGCTCGCGGATTGCGCCGCGTCGTTCGCGTTGGCTGTCGCGGCGTTGGCATCGGTCGTCGCCGTGGTCGCCGCCTGGGCCGCAGCCGTGGCGGATTGCGCTGCGTCGTCCGCAGCCGTGGCGGCGGAGTTCGCGGAGGCCGTGGCCTGGTCTGCCGCCGCCCTCGAGGCGTCAGCCGCGTCCGCGCTCTCCGTCGCCCTCGTCGCGGCCTGGTCCGCCTGGGTCGCAGAGGCGCTGGCCCTCGTGGCCGCGTCGTTCGCGCCCTGAGAGGCCTGGGACGCCTCCTGGTACGCCTCGTCCGCCCTCTGCGCAGCCTGCTGGGAGCGCTCGACGGCCCCCGCCATCGCCTCCTGCCTCGCGGCTTCCGCCGAGACGCGCTGGGACTCCGCCTGGACCCTCGATTGCTCGCCAGCGGCCCTCTGGGCCTCCGCCTGCTCGAACGCGGCCTGACGCGCCGCCTCAGCGCCCTCACGCGCCTCCTCGGCATCCTCGCGGGACGCCTCCGCGCTTACCCGCGAGGACTCGGCAGAAGCCCTCAGCGACTCCGCAGCGGCTCTCTGGGCCTCGGCCTGGGAGCGCTCGGACTCGGCCTGCTGGCGCTGGCGCTCCGCGTCCGCCCGAGCCTCCTCCTCGTCCGACCAGTCGGGCACGTCGTAGCCGACCGTCGATACGCCGTCCTCGGCGTCGTCGTAGGTGAACTCGACCCTGTGGCCGTCCTCGGTGTCCGTCACCGACACCTGCGGGGAGTACGCGCTGCCAATCCAGCCCCCGCCTATCTCAAGCTCGATTGCGTCCATGTCATGCAATCCTCTCCATCAGGTTCGACCACGAGGCGGCTTCCTCCTCGTTTGAGGCCGCCCTGTAGCCGTTCTGGTCGATGATGTTTGCCTGCACCCTCACGGCCCTCCCAGCCGAGAGGCGGGCCGTCTCCTGCTGCGTCAGGGTGATTGCGAAGTCCCACACCAGGGGTTCTATCTCCTGGCCCTGGCCCGTCACCTCCCTGTTGATGCAGCGCTGCCGCCCCTGGGAGAACGTCACCCAGACGCGGCAGTTGGATAGGTCCGCCCCAGTTATCCGCACGGGGACGGTCGGCGTCGTGAACCTGTGCATGGCTGCTCCTTCCTTCGCCGATATTCTGCGCCAGGGGTCACATGGCTACGCGAAGAACGTGACCGAGAACGGCATCCACATGCTCGTCGTGATGTCGACCGCCGTCGAGCCGTTCCTGTAGCGCGCCGCCGTGACCACGCCGCCCGTGGTGATTTCCAGCGTCCAAATGGAGCCGCCCGAACCCTGGCACAGCGCCGTCACCTCCGCCTGCGGCCTATAGCCGCTCGGCAGCGTGCCTATGGTGTGTTTCGTGGTCAAGTCGCCCGTTATGTTCGAGGTCGGCTTCACCGCGCCCCACAAGCACACGACGTTGCCCTGCTTGCGGTAGCGCGGGGTTCGGGCCGCGTTGTAGGCTGCGAACTCAGTGCCGAGCGTCAGGTCGCCGCCCGTCACGCCCATGTCGATGGCCTCGCGGAACGCGCCCTTGTCCCCCACCACGTAGCTCCTGGTGCCGTCTGGGGCCACGCAAACGAGAAACGAGTTGTAGACCTGCGTCCCGCCGCCGAACGGCTCCGCGTACACGTACACGCCCGCGTCCATCCTGCCGCCGTAGGACGCGCTGCGACGCACGGCCTGGAACCGCGCCAAGCGCTCCCCGTCCGCGTCGTTGATGAAGAAGCCGTTCGACCATGCGTCGGCTGACGGGGCCTCCTGGGAGTCGCGGTCGATGGCGCTGCTCTCGATTGTCACGTCGGCTCCGAAGTACGCGGGCAGCACGCAGTCGAACCCGTCGCGCGTCGCCCTCTTGCCGATTGCAAGGCCCATCCCGAGACTGCCCCTCAACAGGTTCAGCAGCTTGCGCGTGGACGCCAGCACCGCCGTGATGGTCGGGGAGGTGGCGGCGTACTCGTCGGTCACCGTCATCGCGAGCGCCTGCTTGGCCGTGGTGGCCTCGAACCACCCACGGTACACCCGCGTCACCTTG
>OCTX012285810.1_pt1 | contig 11256 bp, 8 predicted proteins | sample 1539691 | NCBI WGS metagenome assembly OCTX01 (sample SAMN02144231, study PRJEB22623) | gut metagenome | biome: sheep rumen | host: Ovis aries | place: New Zealand | reverse complement strand
ACATCCGAACCTACGCATCTCAACAAGGGAGGTCATATCTACAACCAAACGACCATAACCAAACGACGAACCTCTTTCGGTTAGCCATAACCTCCCTTCGCGACTTGCATCAGGTTGAATTTGCTCTATCTTATCTATTGCGCCACGCATATCCCACGGCGCCATAAACTGTCCCTTCTTCACATTTACGATGCGATTCGTGCGGGCAGCCGCCTGCAATAGATCAGTCTGGCGGCACAAGAATGCAGGAATTTGCAGCACATCAGCCACCTCTGCAACAGGAGCACACTGCCAACTCTCATGCACGTCTGTTACTACAGGAAGGCCGAAATGGTCTTTCACTTCCTGCAAAATACGCAATCCCTCCTCCATTCCCACGCCACGCGCTGACGCAGACGTACGGTTTGCTTTATCAAAAGAGGATTTGAAATATAACGTAATCCCCAATTCATAGCACAAACGGTGTAACGTATCCGCCGTCTGCATGATGCAGTCTCTATTTTCAATAGCACAAGGACCAGCTATGAGGAACATACGGTTATTTAGGATTTAGTCATTAACACTGTCTTATTCTACAGCGCGGTATGCACGTGCCCACTGAATCTTAAGTTTTCCTGCTCCGCCATTCTCAGCAACCGGAAGCCAACTCTGAGCGAGATAGAACATAGCCTCCTTAGGCATACGATTCGGCAAGCGGAGTATCTCCAGGTTATTAACGAACCAGATTAACTCATTTTTTGTCCATCGGAAAGTATACACATGGTACATAGAGCGTAACACGCCTGTCAAATCTACCATCTGCGTCTTTGCTCCATTCACAAGACCCATCTGGTGTCCCTTACCGTTGTAATAATAGAGAGCCACCATCGGATTACCTTGTTTTCCTGTCGAAAGACCGAAGAAATGATGGCCGACTCCTTGGGTACGGACTTTGGCCATAAACATACCGGACTCCTGAGCGAATGCTTCTTTTGTATTCATGACATCGGAAGTATAATCGAACACTTGCTCTATAAACCCTTTCTTCTCATCCCATGCCACAGCAGTCTTACTTTCCTCACGGGTTTCCAGATCCATACGACCGTCCACAAAGAACGTATTTTTACCTCCATTGTAAGCCTGGCGTTCGGAAGTGCGGGAGTGTCCATCCTTCATGGCCGGGTTCGCATAACCAAAGCCAGCTTGCCAGTTTTTCGACGAAGACATGTCGTCATCGAACGACGGACGGAAGAGTTCAGCCCAGTCAATCTTCTCCTGACGCGAAGTATAGAAGAACTTAATATCATCTGATTTTGCCAGCTCAAGATAACGCTGCTCGGTCTTATATTCCTCCGAGTGTTGCCATCTTTTCTCGTCCGCCCAAAGGGCATTACGGCGACGAAAATCCTCGGTAGAGGTCTCTTGCTCCAACTGCGTGAGCTGTTTCAACTCAGAAGAGTTAAGTACCTTCTGATAGTTTTTATAAAACGCCGAACGATAAATCATATTAAACATACGCCTCTCGCTTGCAGTTACCGAGTTGTCTTCTTTGTTTTGGAAGGCATCACTGTCGCGGAACTTCAAGAAAGCTTGGAATGTTTCGTTTTGAAGGGCATATTTATATCCCTTCATACGCATTGAAGAACTCAGGCGATCGAGAGCTTTCATCTTGCGTCCCTCATCGGTGTCTTTGTACTTGCGACTTTGGAGAGTGCGCTTTTTCTCCTGAAAATCAGGACTCTCTACGATTTTTTTAAGTTCGTTGTACTCTGCCAACTCCGGCGATTTTTCAATTTGACGCCAGCGTTTAACACGTTCTTGCATTTCGTAAATGACTTTCTCGAATGCATCTGTCGAGAGCATTTTGCCTGTTAGTCTGGCCGTAAATAGGTTCATAACAATGTTTATTTGGTTAATATAGTATATATTTCTTCCAATGTATCCACAAAGACAGGAGCATAACTCTGCTGCTTGGGAATGAATGCCAAAGATTGCATAACAGCTATCTGCTGCTTAAGCGGATTGTAAAATCCCTTGTAATTCAGCACGTAAGTAGGTTTATGATGTTCTCCAACGATAGCAGAGGATGTAGCATCCATCATCTCATCCAGAGTACCATAACTGCCCGGCAGACAAACAATAACATCTGCGATATCCCGCATTGCCTGCTTGCGTTCGGACATGCACCGTACCCGGTAGAGTTCGTCGCAGTTATGCGCCTGACGGCCGGCTGCTATGATACGCGGAGGCACTACGCCGACGACATAGGCTCCATGAGCTTTTGCCGCTTCGCTCACCCGGGTCATCAGTCCACCGGTAGCTCCGCCATAAACCAACGTATGCCCCTGCTCTCCGAGCCAGCATCCCAACGCATCTCCAAGAGCCAAGTATTCCTCCGGGATGCTATCCTTTGCCGAGCAATAAACTGCAATTTTCATTACGCATCGATATTTGCGTAGGTAGCATTCTCCTCTATAAACTCGCGGCGCGGCGCCACATCATCGCCCATCAGCATCGCGATAATACGGTCAGCCTCAGCAGCGTTCTCAATGGTGACTTGTTTAAGCACACGGCGAGCCGGATCCATAGTGGTCTCCCATAGTTGCTCGTCAGACATCTCACCCAGACCTTTGTACCGCTGCGTCTTTATCTGTTTCTCATCGCCATTTCCATAGTTCTGGATAAACGCGGTACGTTGCTGGTCATTCCAGCAATACTCACTGTAGTTACCCTTCGAGCACTTATAGAGCGGCGCACAAGCGATATAGAGGTGTCCTTGCTCAATCACCTCTTTCATATGACGGAAGAAGAGGGTCATAATCAGAGTGGCAATATGCGCACCATCGACATCGGCATCGGCCATAATAATCACTTTGTGGTAACGAATCTTCGAGAGGTTCAGCGCTTTCGGATCCTCTTCGGTACCGAAGGTGATTCCAAGAGCAGTGAAGATGTTTCGTACCTCTTCGGATTCGAACACCTTATGCTCCATGGCTTTTTCCACATTCAGGATTTTACCACGGAGAGGCAGGATAGCCTGATGCACGCGGTCACGTCCGGTCTTGGCGGTACCGCCTGCAGAGTCTCCCTCCACAAGGAAGAGTTCACATTCGGCAGCATCCTTAGACACGCAATCCGCCAATTTACCGGGCAGCCCCCCTCCGGAGAGCGGTGACTTACGCAGAACGCTCTGACGGGCATTACGTGCGGCGATACGTGCCTGAGCTGCCAAAATCACTTTCTCTACAATCTTCTTCGCATCATCCGGATGTTCTTCCAGATAGTTCTGCAGCGCTTCGGCAACCGCTGCGCTTACCATTCCGGCCACTTCCGAGTTACCCAGCTTCGTCTTCGTCTGCCCCTCAAACTGAGGTTCAGCCACTTTGACGGAGATAACTGCGGTCAGTCCCTCGCGGAAATCGTTCGGGTCGATGGTAGAGTTACCCTCTTTATCTTTCAGCTTGGCTTTCTCGAGCATCTTGCTCTCTTCCGCATATTTTTTCATTACGCGGGTCAATGCTGCACGGAAACCGGCCACGTGGGTACCACCCTCTATGGTATTAATATTGTTGACATACGAGTGTACGTTCTCGTTAAAATCGGTATTGTAGATCATCGCCACTTCTACCGGCGTGCCGTATTTCTCGGTATTGAGATGAATCACCTCACTGATCAGCGGAGTACGCGTGCCGTCTATATAACGGACAAACTCACTCAAGCCTTTTTCCGAGTAGAACGTCTCCTTTTTGCAATTTCCTTCCGCATCCACTACCCGCTTGTCCTTCAGCACAATCTTGATACCCGCATTCAGGAACGCCAACTCACGCATACGGTTCGCCAGTATCTCCCAGCGATATTCGGTCTCTGTGAAAATCGTGTCATCCGGCCAGAACTGCACAAACGTACCCGTTTTGCGCTGCTCCCAGTTACCGGTCGCCTCAGCCTCAGTAATCGTATGAACGGGTGCCAACGGCTTGCCTTTCGCATAATCCTGACAATGAATCGCGCCGTTACGGTATACCTCAACGTGCATCTTGGAGGACAAGGCATTTACGCAACTAACACCTACACCATGCAAACCTCCGGAAACCTTGTAACTATCCTTGTTGAATTTACCGCCGGCATGCAGAACTGTCATTACCACCTCAAGAGCCGATCTGTGCTCCTTCGGATGCATGTCCACCGGAATACCACGGCCGTTATCCTGCACCGTAATAGAATTGTCTTCATTGATATGAACCGCTATCTCGTCGCAAAATCCGGCAAGCGCTTCATCAATAGAGTTGTCCACTACTTCATAAACGAGGTGGTGCAAACCTTTTTGCGATATATCGCCGATATACATCGCCGGACGTTTGCGTACCGCCTCCAAACCTTCGAGCACTTGAATACTCGAGCCATCATACTTTTCTTGTTCTTTGCCTTCCGGCTTGATTACTTCTTCCATTATTGTGTTGAATGTATTATTACTCCTATTATTCTGCGTACGCATACATGAGTATGTCGTGCGCGCGCACATATAAAACGCTGCAAAGGTACGAAAAAAAAATGATATGTGCAAATAAATTTTGTTTTTTTTTGCGTATATGGTTTTTTTGTTGTATCTTTGCACTCGTTATGTTATGCAATGACATCCATAAGGCATTATGTGAGACTGCTCGCAACTACCGACAAATATGCATCGTGGCAGATCAGAATCTAACATTGGATATTCCATTTTTAGAGGGGTTCCCGTGTTTGCGTTTATTTGTCAGTGAAAGACACAAATCCATAGAGATGGTTGCGCAAATATGGGATTTTCTTTTTGAGCACGACATCACCCGTAACGGCCTGCTTGTCGCTATCGGCGGCGGTGTATTAACCGATGTTGCAGGTTTTGCGGCCTCTACCTATAAGCGAGGTATCGATTATCTCAATATCCCTACCACACTATTAGCCATGGTAGATGCGTCATCGGGAGGTAAAACCGGTTTTAATTACCATGGTTTGAAAAACAACATCGGCGTATTCTCTTCGCCCATAGCCACACTTATTTGGCCTCAATGGTTACACACATTGCCATACCGGCAGTTTCTGAGCGGGTACGCAGAAATGCTCAAAACAGGATTACTGGAAGGCAACGGATTATGGGGGCAACTTCTGCAATACGACTTGGACACCATGGACACACAAGCGATAGTTCCGCTTATCGAAGCATGTCTGGCATCCAAAGAACGGATTGTTGCCGCCGATCCCCAAGAGAAAGGTTTGCGCAAAGTGCTCAATCTGGGTCATACATTCGGGCATGCCATGGAAGAGCTGAGCCTCATAGCAACCGATACGGAAGAAAAGCCGGACGGACTCTTGCATGGTTACGCTGTCCTCTATGGTCTCATTGCCGAGCTATACCTCAGTGTTATCAAACTCGGATGTCCCAAAGAGCCATTACAACAACTCTCTCAGCTCATGCTGCATCAATACGGACGTCCGGATTGCAAATGTTCCGACCGCGAGCGATTGATCCGGCTCATGCGCCAAGACAAAAAGAACGAGCATGCAGGAGAAATCAACTGCACGCTCATCCAATCCGTTGGTTCGCCCGTCGTAAATCAGAAAATCACGCCGGAAGAAGCAGAAGAAGCTTTGGATTATTTATTCTCGCTATAACGCTTTCCGTCCAAACCGAACAGTCCCTCTTCTGTTTCCACCAGCAGTATTCCGTTTTGCAGTAAAAGTCGTGCCTTGCGGACGGCTTTTGTCTCATCTATGCCCTCCGGCAAATAACGTTCCTGTTTGACCACATAGAGAGTCACCACATCGTAATCATAGCTTACAATCACGCTTGTGCGCGTAGGGACATCTTGGTCAAAAGAGGGCAGATTGAACTTATTGGAAACTGCGTATTTTCTCCCTTTATAGGTTAATTCCGTCCATCCGTTGACCACTGCGCTATCCAGTACCAGATAGCGACAGACGTCTGCGGAGTCAATCGTCTGAGGAGCAGGTTCGGGCAGCACTTCCGTATTCTTGCCTGTCTTAAACTGCTCGGAAGGAGATATTTCCGGCACCCCGAAATAATTGATAAAACGCCCAGTTACTCCGGAGAGCAAATCTCCTGCTTTCACGTCAGCTCCGTAACGTTTTCCGCTCACTCCGTCTCCACGATCAAAGAGAAGCATAGATCCCGTTTCATCGCGTACGTAGATGTAGTTATCATATTTCTTAGTCACCGTCACATCTTTGAGATAGACCGTCGTATGATCTTCCTGGGTAACAGCTTCTCTTACCGTCAAGGGGTTAATGCGGTTTAAGAGCACCGCAACGCTTGTCTCTATGGCACCCGAACGGAGCACGAGCGTATCCACATAATGCCCTGCTTCCGGTGCGTTATACGTTATGGTGAGATTATCACCATCCCGATCTATTGTCTTCGCCGCGAGAGAAAACACATCTCCGTGTTTGAGGGTTGCGGTAATATCCTCAGTCAATTTATTGGCATTGACGGTAATCGTGCGTTCTCCTGTTTGCGCTATCGTAGTCCCGAAATTCACGAAAGGAGCAACTATTGCCGCTACGTCTCCCATCGCTTCCACGCGCCGGTACAGGCATACGGGAGTCTGTGAGCGGTCCGCATAGCATGCAAACAGAGTAGGATTATTCGACGCATTATATTGAATGATTTTGGCTTTGCTGTTTCCCAAATTGGTAATCACAGCCTCACCACCATTCTCAATCGTGATGTCCCAAAAACCGTAATTGCCGTATGTGTTCTTGTCTACCACATCCGTCCAAACGGCAAGACGGTTCTTCGTCTTACCTCCGGAAGCTACCAGATAGGCCTCTTCGTATCTCAATTCATCCTGAAAAACATATGCGGTTTTTCCATCCAGTTCTGCAATTCTCAGCGTATAAATCGCACGGTCGTCCGGTTCCACCTGAGACCTGTCAACCGAATAACGGGCTTTGAGGGCATGAATATTATTCACACTCTCCCACTCGTCAAAATACCCCATGATATAATCCACTCCGTCTTTGTAAACCCCGAGGATAACTTGGTCGGAATCCTCCAGTTGCGCCACATCGGTTACCAGTTGGTAAGTATCGGTGGTGAAGACCGAGCTGCCTCCCGCCGCCGAGCGGATGGTGATGGAATGGATATTGATGGCGTTCTCTGTACAGGTCACCCAGAATTTAATTTTGCCCGTCTGCGGCGTTTCCAAAACCACCACTGAATCTCTGTTCAAATCCCCGGTTCCGCTTACCGCAGGTTTGTTTATCACAATGCTATGCGGGGCATTGTCGCCTACTTGCACAAAGATAGCACCCTTTCCTTTGGAAGCGTTCTGGCAGAAATTAAAGGATATTCTCCGCACCTCATCAAAGCTCTGTACGGAGGTGGCGCCGGCTCCTGATGTTGCGGTCTTGACACTCACGCCCGCCATATGCAGAGTGCCATCCGTATAAACACGCCCGGCATTGTAATCGGATGCCTCTTTATCACTGACCCATCCGTCTGTTTTGCCATCGCATACAGTTGCTTCCACCTTACTTGCCCATTTCAAGGAAGTAAACGTGTACGTTGTTACCCCAGCCGACACATTTAATGCAAGAAAGCATGAGGAGAACAGGATAAACAATTTTCTCATGGTATAATTTTCTATTATTTATTCTTGTTTGTTATAAGCTGCTACAATCTTCTTCACCAAGGGGTGGCGGACGATATCTTTTTCGTTAAACTCGATTATCCGGATTCCCCGGATATCCTTAAAGCGCTCCATAGCATCGCGCAAGCCGGATTTCTGCGAAGGGGGAAGGTCTATCTGAGTCATATCTCCCGTCACTATCATTTTTCCTCCCAATCCAAGGCGCGTAAGGAACATCTTGAGTTGCAACGCAGTAGTATTCTGCGCCTCGTCCAAAATCACCACAGCGTCCGAGAGAGTACGTCCCCTCATAAAAGCGAGCGGGGCGATCTGGATGACTCCTTTCTCCATATATTCTGCCAGTTTTGCAGCCGGTATCATATCCTGGAGTGCATCATAGAGAGGTTGCAAATAGGGATCAATCTTCTCTTTCATGTCTCCCGGCAGGAACCCCAGTTTTTCACCGGCCTCTACCGCCGGACGCGAAAGAATGATGCGGCGTACCTCTTTGTATTTAAGGGCCCTGACAGCAAGCGCGATAGCTGTATATGTCTTACCCGAACCGGCGGGTCCCACTGCAAAAAGCAGATCGTTTTCCTCATACGCACGCACGAGCGCCTGTTGATTAAAAGAACGCGCGTATATAGATTTGCCGTTTACCCCATGGAGTATCAAATTGTCTGCCGCCTGTTCCTGCGGTTTATCTCCACGCAGGAGGAGCAATATATCCTGTTCCGAGAGGCGGTTGTTACGGATGCAGAACTGCTCGCATAAGTGCAGCGACTTTTCAAAATTAGCTACTGCCGTTTCGGCTCCCGTCACTTTGATTTGGTATCCCCGTGCCACTACGCGCACGTCCGGATGCTGGTTTTTGAGACAGAGTATATTGTTGTTATTCACACCGTAAAAGGTCGGCGTATCGAGGGAGTCGTTGAGAGTAATGATTTGTTCCATCCAAATTGAGAGTTACAAAAATAGATTGGGGTCCGTTATGCAATAATAAATTCGGGACATTGAGTTTACGGTTATACGTCAGCGCCTGGTCGAGCGTTTTCTGGGTCAAAGGGACAGTCTCTGCTTTGCATTCGATAAGCAGTATAGGTCTCATGCTTCGGTCATAAACTACCGCGTCGCATCTTTTTTTCACTTCCCCTACCGCGATGGCCTGTTCCACTGCGATAAAAGAGGAAGGGTACTCCAACTCTGCCACCATGCGGGATAGTAATTGTTGGCGGACCCACTCTTCGGGCGTAAGCCGCACCCATCGTTTCCTCCATTCGCAGAAAATCTGCTCTTTATTTTGGTTTATGCGTGTGCGCATAAACGTTATACGGTTAAAGAGTTAAAATGGTTATTTCAAATAGTTGTCCTTCAGCGAACAGGTACGGTTGAGCACCAGTTTGTCCGGTGTGGTATCCGGGTCAACAACGAAGTAACCTTGTTTGAGCAACTGGTAGTGATTTTCCTGCTCTATACCGTCTTTGAGCACCGGCTCGTGCATCTCGCTGCGGAGCGATCCTTCCACCTTGATGGTCTTGACCTCCAGACTGTCGGGGTTGAGCAGGTCGCGGAAATCGCCCTCTTCTGCGGACGGGTTTTCCACAGCGAAGAGACGGTCATAGAGACGCACCTCTGCATCCAGCGCGGAATTGCACTCCACCCAGTTGATGGTCGCTTTGGTCTTACGGTTGCCCCCTTCTGTTCCGGACTTGGAATCCGGGTCGTAGGTAGCATAGACCGTGGTGATATTACCGTTCTCGTCTTTCTCGCATCCGGTAGCCTGAATGATATACGAAGCTTTGAGCCGCACTTCGCGTCCGCCCGGAGAGAGACGGTAGAATTTGTTATCCGCTTCCTCCAAGAAATCGCCTCGTTCTATCCACAGTTCCTTACCGAATTTCATCTCACGCGTGCCGAGTTCGGGATGTCCGTCAATGTTCTCGGCTACGAGGGTCTCGGAAACCCCACCCTCGCCCTCCCCACAAGGGAGGGAAGAAGGATAATTGGTGATGACGAGTTTGACGGGGTCAAAGATAGCACATACACGCGGAGCCGTCTCTTTGAGGTCCTCGCGGACGGTGTGTTCCAAGAGTCCCTGGTCAATCATACCTTCTACTTTGGTATAGCCTATACGGTCCATGAAATTACGGATAGCGGTAGGCGTATAACCACGGCGGCGCAGACCGCATACCGTCGGCATACGGGGATCATCCCAACCGGCTACCAAACCTTCCTTGACAAGCTGGAGCATCTTCCGCTTGGACATCACCGTGTAGGTGATATTCAGACGGTTGAACTCACGCTGTTTCGGGCGGTAGTCCGGGCCGTAGGGCGACAGCCCCGCGAAGTTCGGTCCTGTTATCTGGTCGAGGAACCAGTCATAGAGCGGACGGTGTACCTCAAATTCAAGCGTACAGATAGAGTGGGTCACGCCCTCAAAATAGTCGCTCTGTCCATGTGCGAAATCGTACATCGGGTACACGTTCCAACGATGTCCGGTGCGGTGGTGCGGGTGCGAAGTGATGATACGATACATGATCGGGTCCCGGAAATGCATGTTGGGGTTCGCCATGTCAATCTTGGCACGGAGCACCATCTTGCCTTCCTCTATCTCGCCCGCCTGCATGGCTTCGAACAGACGGAGGTTTTCCTCTATCGGTCTGTCGCGGAAAGGCGAAGCTACACCGGGTTCGGTAGGCGTACCCTTTTGCTCCGCTATCTGCTCTGCCGTTTGTTCGTCCACGTAAGCTTTGCCTTCCTTGATAAAACGGATAGCGAGGTTGTAGAGTTGCTCGAAATAATCCGAGGCATAGAATATCTTGCCCCACTTGAAGCCCAACCAGCGGATGTCACGTTCGATGGTCTCTACGTATTCGGTGTCCTCCTTGGCAGGGTTGGTATCATCGAAACGCAGGTTGCAAACGCCGTTGTATTTCTCCGCGATACCGAAGTCCATACATATCGCTTTGACATGTCCGATATGCAGGTATCCGTTCGGCTCGGGCGGGAAACGCGTCTGGATACGTCCGTTATTCACGCCCTCCGCGAGGTCTTTCTCTACTATTTGCTCAATAAAATTGAGACTTTTCTCCTCTTGTTCCATATAATATAGTGTATTTATGCTCTGACTATTCCACGTGTTGATGCCCGTACAAACGCCACAATGGTGTCCCGCTCGGCAGAAGCCGGCATGGAAGCCTCGATATGATCCAAGGCCTGGGTGGTATTCATTCCGCCCTGATAAATGAGGCGGTACACCTCCTGGATGGTATGGATCTGCTCGGGCGTGAAGCCGCGTCTGTTCAGTCCCACGGAGTTGACTCCGCAGTACGCGATAGGCTCACGCGCCGCAATGATATAGGGCGGGATGTCCTTATTGATTTTCGACCCGCCTTGTACCATCACATGGCTGCCGATATGGCTGAACTGGTGTACCAGCGTACCGCCACCGATGATGGCGAAATCATCCACTTCCACCTCTCCTGCCAGCTGGGTTGTATTGGACATAATGATATTATTATGCAGGATACAATCATGCGCCACATGGCAATATGCCATAATCAGGTTGTTATTCCCTATTACGGTCTGCCCTTTGCTGAAGGTGCCGCGATGAACAGTAACAAACTCACGCAGGACACAATTATCGCCGATAATG
>OCTX012274087.1_pt1 | contig 11256 bp, 8 predicted proteins | sample 1539691 | NCBI WGS metagenome assembly OCTX01 (sample SAMN02144231, study PRJEB22623) | gut metagenome | biome: sheep rumen | host: Ovis aries | place: New Zealand | reverse complement strand
GGGATGTCCTCGCCGTAGATGATGGTGTTCACCGTCAGGTACGACTTCACGCCCGCCGCGCGGCACTGTGCTGCAATGTCACGCAGGTCGTCCAGCGTAAAGTGGTTGGCCGAGTGCGACCGCATGTTCAGCTGTTCTACCCCGAAGTAGACGCTGCCCGCCCCCGCCTTCAGCGCCGCCGCCAGCGAGTCGCGGCTGCCCACAGGGGCCATAATCTCATAGTCTGTAATCTTTTCCATTCCGGCTGTAGGTACAAAGTAAAGTGAAGACTCATGCAAATTCTAATGCGGGAACAAGGACATCCTCGCCTATCGGTATCTCCTTCAAGTTGCTGATATCGACAACAGCTCCATATTGCATGAAATTATTCTGGAATCCCTCAATATCGCTGCCCCAATAAATCATACAACAGGCCATGGGGGCACCTTTACCTGTATCATTGCCTTTCTCGAGGAAACGCAGACGGGTGTCGTAGAGGAAACAAATGGCATCAGCTACGCCGAAGACACATTTTTTCCAATGAGAAGTATTAGGGGCGACGGGAACGAGAGCTATCACTTCTGATCCATATTCCCGATGTGTATTAGCGCATTTGGCCAGCCAGTCCTTGATGGTGGTACCTCGCTCGCGATCGGCTCCGTAGGGCGGGTTGACATACACCGTGGGAAAGTCCCAATTTTCCTTCAACCCGTCATGTTCAGGCAAACAGTATTCTGTTTCTGCTTCCACAACGGAATATTCGTTTGAACATGGATCAAGGCCTATCTTGCCGTTCCAGAAACGCTTGATGGCATTGACATATTTATGAGGTGTACACCAACTCTGGCTTAGGGAATTTACATGTCTGCCTGCTGTCATAATATTGCCTCCCAGTCTTTTTCTTTAAGTGTCATAAGTATCTGTCTCAAGTCTTGCAAAGTGCCCCCTCCTGGTGAAATCACATTGAACCATTTCTCTATCCTGTCAAAGTTTGCAGCGAAATAAGCATCCAGTGCAAAATGGGCTTCCTGTTCCATCTTCTTTTTGGTGAAGGAATTGTCAATCTTGGGACCCCCTGATGGTGGATAACTTGCAATGAAAGCATCACGGACAGCCTTATATTTGGGCAGGGGAGAACGTATCAAGTCTACTATAAACTCTACCAGGCCCTCGTCTGTAAGGAAAAGCAACCAGTCATAACTCTGAGCAAGAACCTTCATCTCTTTGTTTTGATTGCCTGCAGTAAACCAATTACCATGATTGCTTACCACACCAATGGAGAGTGTAAAGTCACGTAATTGCTGTGGCTGGCCATTAAAGATTATCTCTCTTAAGAGTTGATTGTATGGGCCTACATACGCCTCGCCATTTACATAATAAATACCATCAAGCCCGCCTTGGTCGTTACGAACTTTCTGTAGCGAGGAAGTCGTCTTGGCAACATAAGCTCCCTGCTTGGCTTTTTCAATAGTCTGAGGCCCTTTCGCATCGCCTTCCTTTCCCACACGCTTGCACTCTATCATGGCATAAGCATGTTTGTCAAGAATGTAGGTATGTAAGGTAGTACTGTTAGTGGATACTCTGTCGGGGGCTGCAATTACCATAGACTTTTCGTCGGAGCCTATAACGCAGGCATTTTGAATAACACCCTTGTTTATGACCTTCTGACCTGTCAGGACAAAAGTATCGGCAAGTTCAATCCTTTTAGCTATCTGACGGGCTGTTGTCGGAATATTAGCAGGAATCTCAATACTGGGATAAACGTGACGCACCGGATGAAGTGTAAACTCGACGTTATGAGTAATTTCCTCATGCCCATATTCGGCTAACGGCCGTTCAATGGCAACAGAATCATTCTCGCCCCATTGTCTCAACAAATAGAACACTATTGTTTCGATGAACGTGCCCAATGCTCTTCCTGCAGCTTTCTTGCTATCCTGCCTATCGCCGAACACCTCTTGACTCAACAATGTCTGCAACTCATCTATAGATTGATATGCCATTTCCTTCGATATCTGTTTTTTCAGGATGCAAAGTTACAAATAATTCTCCAAATATCGCTCATCGGGAAGAAAATCTTATTTTTTTAAAGGGTGATTGTAAAGTATGTCATGTTTAAATAGCCTCTTTCTCTCACTTAGCTCCATTCTATCTCCATTCTACCTCCATTCTATCTCCATTCTATTTTATGGAGGGAGAGCGAAATGAGCGTTTTCGTAAAATGGTTGTAAACGTTTGCGGTAAATAAAGTGGAGGGGAAGGAAGGTTTTTAGAATTATTCTTCGTAATTTTGCGGTCGCTTACTAATAAAAGACTATAAGACGCATGAGGAAGTTTTTATTTTTGACGGGACTGTTCTGTCTGTCTCTCGCGGCCATGGCCGACGGGGGGACGATAGACGGTACTACTGTGAAGAAGATTACGTTCAGCGGCGACAAGGTGATTGTTGAGTACAACAACGGCACGTCGCAGACGCTGGACGACATGGCCGAGGTGACGATTGACTTGTCGTCGGCCACGAGTGTGGAGGCACGCCTGGCACTGGCCGTGGAGGCCGGCGTGGAGGGCAAGCCTGTGTACAACCTGCAGGGACAGCTGGTGGGCCACAGCACTGCCGAGCTGGGCAGGGGGGTCTATGTGATTGGCGGCAAGAAGGTTATTATTAAGTAACGGAAAGGAGGAGAGGACGCTATGAAGAAACTTTGTGCAGTGATGAGTGCCGTGCTCTTGATGCTGGGCATGGCCGTGAACGTGGAGGCTCAGAAGACGTGGGACTTTGCCACGCTGGATGCCAACGACGCTGAGCTGATGGACGGCGACGCCAACTGGTATCACAGTACCGAGACGAAGAAGAACCGCTATAGCTATACCAAGGCTCTGACGAAGGAGGCCGTGAAGGCTGGCGGCCAGGAGGTTGCCTATACCGAGGGTCTGCTGCTGACCGTCAGCGGTGTGACGAGCGGCGAGGGTAACCTGCGCGCCGGCAACGACGCGTCGAACAAGCGTATGTGGCTGGCTGGCGGTTCGGTGATTACCATTCCCGGTCTGAAGGCCGGCATGAAGGTGACGGTGTACTGCATGTCGTCGAGCAAGACGGAGGCGCGCGGTATTAATGCGGAGAACATTACTGCCACGGCCGGCGACTTCAATACGACGAAGCCGGGCACGGCGCAGTCGACCAACGTGGGTACGGTGACGGCCGACGGCGACGTGACGCTGACGATGAACGGCGCCATGTACGTGTATCTGATTAAGACGGAGGACCCCGGCGACGACAGCGAAGGGGGCGGCGACACGGAGGGCGGCGTGTCGGACATCGTGAACGACTACTCTGCCTCTGTGAATACGCAGGCCAACCAGGCCGTGCTGACGCTGAAGGACGGCGCTCTGAGGTACTACAATACGGCCGACGTGAGCAGCATTGACGTTGCTGACGACGGCAAGACGGTGACGGTGAACCAGCAGGTCGGCACGTACACCTTCAACGGTCAGGTGACGGGCATTGCCTTCAGGAAGGCCGACAAGGGCGGCGAAGAGCAGGGCCAGGTGGTGAACGTGGACGGCAAGGTGCAGATTACGGAGGCCAGGGGCTGGCTGGAGTCGGCCTACGTGAAGTTCCAGAAGTTTGCGGGGGCTGCCGGCTATAACGTGTACTACAAGGGTGGCGGCACGACGGAGTACCAGAAGATTGACGCCCAGCTGGTGCGCGACTACGGCAGCTACGTGCGTGCCGACGTGGTGGGTCTGAAGGCCGCCGAGGACTATGCCATCAAGGTGGTTCCCGTGACTGCCGAGGGCAACGAGACGACGGGCTACAACGAGGCTACGGGCTTGCTGGTGAAGAGCTACAGCCGCGAGGGCTTTGCCTTCATGGGCTACCAGCCCGGTGCGTATAACGCCGACGGCACGCTGAAGAGCGGCGCCAAGGTGCTCTACGTCACCAAGAAGTCGGCCAAGAGCATCACGACCACTGTGAACGGAGCCGGCAGCGTGGAGGGCATACAGGCCATCATAGATGCCTACCAGAAGGGTAAGGACACGACGCCCATCGCCTTCCGCTTCGTCGGACTGGTGGAGAAGGACGATCTGGACGGCATCAGCAGCTCGGAGGAGGGCATACAGATAAAGGGTAAGAACGCCGACGCCGAGATGCCCATCACCATCGAAGGCATTGGCGACGACGCTACGGTGCGCGGCTTCGGTTTCCTGGTGCGCAACGCCAAGGGCGTGGAGTTCCGTAACATCGGTATCATGCGCTGCATGGACGACGGTATCTCGATGGATACTAACAACTCGAACATCTGGGTACACCATGTCGACTTCTTCTACGGCCCCAACGGCGGCGGCGACCACGCCAAGGGCGACGGCGCGTGCGACGTGAAGACAAACTCGAAGTACGTCACCGTGAGCTATAACCGCTACTGGGACACGGGCAAGACCAACATGTTCGGCATGAAGTCGGAATCAGGGCCTAACTACATCTCGTACGACCATAACTGGTTCGACCACTCTGACTCGCGCCATCCCCGCGTGCGCACCATGTCGGTACACGTGTGGAACAACTTCTTCGACAACGTGGCCAAGTATGGCGTAGGAGCTACTACGGGAGCCAGCGTGTTTGTGGAGAACAACTACTTCCTGAAGACCAAGAAGCCCATGCTGACCTCGATGCAGGGCACCGACGCCAAGGGCAGCGGCACGTTCTCGGGCGAGGACGGCGGCATGATAAAGGCCTACGGCAACTATGTGGACATGGCCGTCAGCAACTTCAGCTACTATACGCAGGCCAAGCCCGCGGCTACGGGCTACGACGCCTACGAGACGTCGTCGCGCGATGCCCAGGTGCCCGCTACGGAGAAGGCCCGACAGGGTGGCTCGGCGTATAATAACTTCGACACTAACTCGGGGCTGATGTACACGTACAGCGTCGTAGCTGCCGAGGATGTTCCGGCACTGGTGACGGGCTACTACGGTGCGGGCCGCATGAACCACGGCGACTTCCGGTACAGCTTTGCCGACAATGATGGCAACGACAATACCGACTCGGCCTACGACGCCACGCTGGGCGGCATGCTGGACAGCTATCAGACGTCGCTCTTCAGCGTCTACGGTGACGCCGAGGGCGGCAGTGGCGACAATAGCGGCGGCGACAGCGGTCAGGGCGGCGGTACTGGCGGCGACAACGGCCAGGGCGGCGGTCAGACTCCTGCCCCCGAGGGTACGATTACGTGCACGTTCGACAAGGCGGGCAATCCTTCGAATAGTTTCTTCACGGTTGTTGGCAACGGATCCAACAGCAAGGGGACAGCAACGGTAGACGGAACGACATACTCTGAGTGCTTAAAGTTAGAAGGATCGACCTCTATCAAGTTTACGCTGCCTGCCAAGTACAAGATGACACTCTACTTTGGTAGCCAGGACACCAAGTACAACATCAAGATTGACGGCACCAAGGTCACAGGAGCCAACGGCATACTGGAAGCCACACTAGAAGCCGGAGCGCATGAACTGACAAAAGCAGACACTGGCAACCTGTTCTATATCAAGCTGGTGCCCGCGGAATAAGAAGGACAACGCATATAACTACTAAACAATCTACTAAAAGCGGAATCGGAGCCAACCCTGCGGGGAGACTCCGATTCTTTAATGTGTAGATATATCACCACAGTGAATTTGTTCTGGGCTGTTGTTGTTCATCACTTAATGAGAACCGTCTTGCCGCCAGTGATGTAGAGACCCTTGGCGGGACTCGTGACACGCTGACCCCGCAGGTTGTAGACGGGCGAGGACTTGGGGTCGATGGTGACTTCGGGCGCAGCGATGGCCGTGGTCTCCATCTGTACTGACACGGTGCCTGCGTCTTCGTCTTCCGTAATGCCCGTCAGGGTGAAGCCCACGGGCTTGGTGGCGCCGGCCCTCTGGGAGGGCGACGCGGACGAGGAGCCATAGAAACAATAGTTGGGCAAGCCCATGTCGTCGTTGAGCGTGGTGACATGCTGTGTGCCCGGGAAGGGGGCGGCAGCCATGCTCTCGGTCCACTGCTGAGAGGTGTACTCCTTTCCCGTGCCACGAAGATAGGCGTTGATAAGCGTTCCACCGGCAGGCACTACGGCTACGGCGGGACGTCCTGCGGTGTTGTTGGGCCTGTCGCCCATGTTGACAGTGCTGTAAGGGTAAGCCACGTGGTACACTAACAGGCCATGGCCGCGCGCGTCGCTGTTCAGTCCCTTTTTCTGGATGTTCTCCATGACGATGAAGTCGTTCTCGTCGTCAGGGTTCACCACCTTATAGGCCTTGCCGCCGTACTCCAAGGGCAGCAGGTTAGTGAGCTGGCGCGCCTCGGTGACGGGCTCGATGGTGGTCCACCCCATGGCTTCCTGTTCCCAGGCGGTATAGAGGCAGGGGGCATAGCCGTTGTTGTTATAGCAGCCGTAGTCCATGATGTCGTACGCCTCCATGTCCTGGTTATTGACGTAGCCCGACGAGGTGGTCATGTAGAGGTCGGGCAGTCCCATGCAGTGTGACATTTCGTGGATAAAGACGCCCGTGCCGTTGATCCACCCCGCGAAACGAGCGTCGGTATGGAAGAGCTCGCAGCTGCAGTTGAAGAAGGACACACGGTATTCGTCGTTCGCCTTGTAGTTTATGTAGCTTGCCTTGGCCCAGATGGTGTTGTCGTCGCCACCCTGGTTTTCGCCATAGCCGGCATAGATGATGCATACCAGTTCTATCTTCTTGTCGCCGCGGTTGTCGTAGCGGCTCCAGTCGGCCACCAGGCCGTCCTCGTTTACCTTGGTAACGGCGTCATTGCAGAAGGCGCTGAACCTTTCGTCGCCTTTGCCGTAGTAGGCCATGTTCTGGGGCAGGGTGACGGGACCTACCACGTCGAACTGTGGCGAGAAGTTGCCTTGGCTCGACGTCTCGAAGTATTTGCGCACGCTGGCCAGGTTCATGTTGTTGTGGTTGCCCAAGTCCTGCTGTGTGTCGGCATTCAGCAGCTGGTCGAAGGCCTGCGCGGGCTGCGACACGGTGAACTTGACGTCCTGAAACTCGGCCAGGATGCACAGTACACGTACGTCGCCCTGATGGGGCAGGTAACCGTACGAGGAATTGTCGTTGATGCTCACGGCTCGGCGGCCGGCCTGCCCGCCCTGTTCAAAGAACAATGAGCGGCGCATGGACTGGAGTCTTGACAGCGTCTCTTCCTTGCTGCCCCGACGGTCGGGGTTATGGGCCAGCTGGTCGGTGGCCTCCAGCTGTCCTGTCTCGCTGATGCGCGCCACGTAGTAGCCCTGACCGCTGTTCACCAACAGCGTGCCGTCGGTGGTGGCTGTCCAGTGATGGTGTTCATCGCCATACTGCTCGATGGTCAGCAGGCTTCCGTCAGACTGTGTCACGGTGAACGAGCCCCGCAGGGCTGGAGCGGCATGGCTAATGGTAGCTGTCAGCAATAGCAACAGCAGCAAAAATGTTGGTTTCTTCATCATATATACTGTCTTACGGGTGCAAAGGTACAAAAAAGTTCTTATTCCTTCATACGTAATTCTTAATTTCTTTGTATCTTTGCAGGCGTGAAGTCCCATTTGTTTGTTTATTTGTGTCTTTTCTTGCTGTTGACGGCCTGCGGTCGGCGACGTGAGCACCATACCTTTACCCACGAGGTGCTGCTGCCCATGACGCCCGTCAAGAACCAGGGCAAGTCAGAGCTCTGCTGGGCTTACGCCATGCTGGCCACCATTGAGACCGAACACCTGCTGCGTGGCGACAGCGTGAACCTGTCGGCGGTCTATGTAGGCAGGATGCTGAAGCGCGACAGCCAGCGTGCCATGGGCCAGACGCTGCTCAACATGATTCAGCGGCATGGCATCGTGCCCTACGACGTGCTGCCCGACGACGCCACGAAGGACATGCCCACGCCCCGGTGGGTCTTCATGCTCGGGGCACGCTATACGCCCAAGGAGTTTGCCCACTCGGTGTGCAGCCCCGACGAGTACGAGTCGCTGACATGCTGGCCCGACTCGCCCTACTACAGGCGCATTGTGGTGCCTGTGCCCGACAACTGGGAGCAGAACCGGCTGCTGAACCTGCCGCTGGACACACTGCGACGGCGTGTAGACCGGGCCCTGCGGCAACGGCACCCCGTATGCTGGGAGAGTCGCGGACATGCCATGTGCATCGTGGGACTGGCCCGCGACGAGAACCAGCGACCCTACTACGTGATGAAGAACTCGTGGGGTGAGAAAGGACCATACGGCGGACTGGTATATATGTCGGCCAGGAAGATGTGGGAAGACATGATAGCACTCTATATGACTAAAGACGCATTTATTTGTTCAGGCGCCAGGTGACACCGTCCTTGGTGTCCTTGACTTCAAAGCCGGCAGCGGCAAGCTCGTCGCGGATGCGGTCGCTGGTGGCCCAGTCCTTGTCGGCCTTGGCCTTGGCGCGTAGCTCGAGCACCATGTCCATGACCTTGCCGAAAGCCTCTTCACGGGCGGCATTGCCCGAAGTGGAGAGTTGGGAGTTGACAGTTGACAGTCCCAGAATGTCCTCGGCGAAAAGGTGCATCACTTCCTTCAGTTCCTTCAGACAGTCGGCGCAGATGGTGGCCTTGTGGTCGACAAGCTTGTTGACGACGGTGCAGGCCTCGAAGAGATGGCTGATGACCTGAGGGGTGGCAAAGTCGTCGTTCATGGCATCGTAGCACCGCTGGCGCAGGCCCTTTACGACCTTCTCCGTCTCTGCATCGCATTGGGCAGCAGGCACTATGCGGTCAAGGTCAGAGAGGGCATTGGTGAGCTTCTCCAGGCCTTTCTCGGCGGCAAGGAGGGCTTCGTTGGAGAAGTCGACGGTGCCACGGTAATGGGCAGAAAGGATGAAGAAGCGGATGGTCATGGGCGAATAGGCCTTCTCGAGCTTTTCGTGCTGACCGGTAAAGAACTGTTCGAGGGTGATGAAGTTGCCCAGCGACTTGCCCATCTTCTGGCCGTTGATGGTAATCATATTGTTGTGCATCCAGTACTTGACGGCCTGGTGACCCATAGCGGCTGTGGCCTGAGCTATCTCGCACTCGTGGTGGGGGAAGACAAGGTCCATGCCGCCGCCATGAATGTCGAACTGTTCGCCAAGGTACTTACGTCCCATGGCCGTACACTCGCAGTGCCAGCCGGGGAAACCGTCGCTCCAGGGCGACGGCCAGCGCATGATATGTTCGGGCTGGGCCTTCTTCCACAGAGCGAAGTCGGCCTGGCTCTTCTTCTCGCCGACACCGGCCAGCTCGCGGCTCTCGTCCTTGATATTCTCGAGCGAACGTCCGCTAAGGATGCCGTAGTGGTATTGCTTATTATAAGCCTCGATATCGAAGTAGATGCTGCCGTTAGACTCGTAGGCGAAGCCATTGTCGAGAATCTGTTGCACCAACTGCTGCTGCTCGATGATATGTCCTGTGGCATGGGGCTCTATGGAGGGGCGCAGACACCCTAGGGCATCCATGGCCTGGTGGTAGCGGTTGGTATAGTACTGAGCTATCTCCATAGGTTCGAGCTGCTCCAGGCGGGCCTTCTTGGCAATCTTGTCCTCGCCTTCGTCGGCATCGTGCTCAAGGTGGCCTACATCGGTGATGTTGCGGACGTAGCGTACCTTATAGCCCAGGTGGCGGAGGTAGCGGAACACGAGGTCGAAGGTGATGGCGGGGCGGGCATGGCCCAGATGGGGGTCGCCATAGACGGTGGGACCACAGACATACATGCCCACATGGGGAGCATGCAACGGCTCGAAACGCTCCTTCTGGCGCGTCAGTGTGTTGTATATAACCAGTTTTGAATCCATATCTGCTCTTGTTTATGCGGCTGCAAAGGTACGAATAAAATCAGAATTACGAAGACTTTGGGTTTAATATTTTTAAGATTTTCTTAGCTTTTGTTTGGGAGATATATTTTTTTTTCTTATCTTTGCGGCGTGTTTGTCTTAATAATTATGTATTTTTGAGACCATAGAATTATAAATATTAGCGTAAAATTTAGGAATTATGTCACAGAACAAAACAGTCATCCAAGGTCTGGAACCTGCTGACAGCCCCAACTACAACAACGGTGGCGGTGGTGCTAATTCAGGTTTCTATTCACGCAGTGCCGGTCCCCGTCCGCAGCAGCGTGGAACGTACGTCCCCGGTATGTCAGAAGGTCAGCCCGTACAGGCTGCTCCCCGTAATCCGAATCGGACGGTGGTGCAGGAACCTCTTATGCAGCAGGCCCCGCAGCCTCGCCGCACATCGATTCAGACTGGCAAGCCCATTGCCGGCTTCCTCTATTCTGTGTCGCGTACGGCCGCCGGTGAGTTCTGGCCGTTGCAGATTGGCCAGAACACAATAGGTCAGAGCGGTAACTGTGATATCGTGTTGCCCGAGGGTACTGTGTCGCAGGAGCATGCAGTACTGGTGGTGCGCAAGATGAAGAACCCCGAGAAAGTGATAGCCTCCATCAGCGACGCCCGTTCTACGAACGGCACCATGCTGAATGGCGTAAGCCTGGGCTTCACAGCCGAGGAATGTAAGAACGGCGACATCATTACGATAGGCGAGAACTATGAACTGTACCTGATACTGGTTGACCCTGCCACGCTGGGGCTGTCGGTATCGAAGGACTTCATCGCTGTCGAGGAGGAAGAGCCCATGGAGGCCGCCGGTCCTCAGATACCCGACATTCCTGCCGGCTATACTCGCCCGGAGTCGCAGTTTGGTCCTCCTCCCTTCGGTGGCGGTTTCACTGGAGGCGGCGGCACAGTAGGCTTCGACGGCTCTAACAACATTGACAAGGGCGGAACGATAGGCATGTGATGGCACAGACTGTTGTCCAACGACCTAACGATCCGTACCTCTACCTCTATGTGATGGGAGAGTGGTACTGCTACAACCCAGCGGACCCCCCGCTGGGCAGTGGTGCCATGGGTGACGTGTACAAGGGCTATCGCTGTCGCGACGGTTATGTGATAGCCGTAAAACGCGTGAAGGATGCCTACGCGAACAACAAGATGATTCGCGAACGTGCAAAGCAGGAAGCCTCGCTGGCCTTTAGGCACCCCAATCTGGTAGAGATGATAGGCTACTGCGAGTATGCGCCTGAGACGGGACCCATCTTCATACTGAGCAACTTTGTGCAGGGTAAGGACATCGACAAATACGTGAAGGGATTTGAGAACTCGCCTCACCGCGTGGAGAAGATATGCAATGCCATCTGTGCCGTGCTGGATGCCCTGGACTATGTACACTCAAGGGGTGTG
>OCTX011232104.1_pt1 | contig 11258 bp, 8 predicted proteins | sample 1539691 | NCBI WGS metagenome assembly OCTX01 (sample SAMN02144231, study PRJEB22623) | gut metagenome | biome: sheep rumen | host: Ovis aries | place: New Zealand | reverse complement strand
ATTATTAGTATTATAATTTTATATTAATATATTATTATAATAATATATTAATATAATACAATATGTCTACATTTGTTTCACTACATAGATAGTACCTTATTGTTAATTGTTAATTGTTAATTTGTTAGTACCGCAATTGCACTCTACAAATATGGTGTTTACGCCTCGTAAACATGGTGTTTGCAGGGCATAAACATGGTGTTTGTATTTTATAACGCTAAACGCTCAACACTCAACACTCAACGCTCAACACTAAACACTCAACACTCAACACTCAACACTCAACACTCAACACTAAAAAGCCTTTCCCGTCCCATTGCAAGCTGAGCATGTGTAACGGCCATCTGGAGATTTGCCTGTACCGCGACAGGTGGGACATTTGCCTTGTTGTTTCAGTCTTTCTGCCTCTTTCTCCCTTTCCTTGTTGACCGCATCAGGATTTGTCGACTTTTGGCCATTCTGAAATGCCTTGTAGATGTCGTACTCAACCATATCGTTGACGGTGGAGCATGAAAAAAGACTCGTCACCCCACTGATAACCAGAGAGATGACGAGCACGTTGAATCTTATACTTTTCAGTTGCATCATGTTTTCAGAACTTGTACCTCAAGCCCGCAACACCGAATCCTTGTTCTCCTACGCCCAATTCCACGAATCCACGAACGGTGGTGCTTCCAGCTTCCAAGCCAAGCAAAGACAGATGGATGTTGGGGATGACGGAAGTGGAATTGTTTTTAGAATTAACGTCAGAGCTGGCTCCATCTACCTTCTGCCTTTCGAGCATAATCGTTGCACCTACACCTGCCTTTGAATACATGCCGAAGTTTTTCGTGCGCAACCAGTCGAACTTGAACGTGGGAATAATGCTTATGTTATGGTGAGTAGCGGTTCCGTACTTGTCCTGATGAGTAGTTTTGTCTGTGTTGTTTTGCCACTTAAAAATGATGTCTCTATGCATGTTGTTGTATGTCAACATACCACCGATACCCACTACCTTGCTAATATGGTAGTAATACTCACCGCTGAAACTTGGAGTAAAAACCTTATCGCCATATTCGTAACCTGTAACGGTACCAAGAGTAACGACAGAGGTCATAGTGGCTTCAAGAACCAACGCTGTGAAGTCGGCAATGGCACTGAAGACTTGAGAGGTAGAAGGATAACCAATGGAGATTCCCACCTCGTGCTTGGTATCATAATAGCTATAACCTTGTGCATTTACACTCATTGTAGCCATTATGGCGACTACTGCCAATACGATTATTCTTTTCATCTTTTATAATATTATGTTAGATACTTAATGAACGCAACAACTTATAAGTTATTATTACATTTGAATTTGCAAAAATAGCAAATAGTTTGCAAGTATCAAGGACACTCAATGTTAATCTGTGTTAAAGTACCCTCTCACCTCCTCTCTACTTATATTAATTATGTCGTTTTTCCTCTTCAAAGAACGAGCCTTTAGTCATTGGCTTGTTTTCGTATAGGCAACAGCAATAGCGTTCGCGTCCACGGCGTTCACGCTCAAACATCTCCTTGGTGCCCCTTTCGTCTTGGTGAAACTCCAGATGTTCCTCGATGGCAAACGAATGAGCCATATTCTCCACGTTCAGGTTATCGGTGCCAATGAGGGTGAAAGTCCAATTATGCTTCTTGAGTTTCTCGATGAGGTTGCGCACCATTTTCAATGTCCATTCCTCGCTGCTATTCTCCTCGCCATCGGTGATGATAGTTACCAACACGTGGTCGCCTTCGGCTACTTGTGCGTTGACTTTGGAAACACCCTTTCCGATAGCATCATAGAGCGGCGTGCAACCACAGGGATTGTAGTCTTTCCATGCGAGGTCGTGGGTATGCTCAGCCTTAGCATTGTCATAGTGAAACTTGGTGGTGTCGCTTTCAAACGTGATAAGGGTGACGTATTGCTCCTGTTCAGGGAATTTCTTTTTCATCTGACGTACGGTTTGGAGGGTTTCATTCATTCCCGAGAAAGCCTGCTTGCGAATAATAGACATCGAACCACTTTCATCAACAATAATTAAATTGTGTACTCTCTTTACTTCTTTCGCTTTCATAATCGTAATACTTTTAAATGGTGAATACTTTTGTTTTTTCGACATGTCTTTATCTCTTTAAAGAAATAATTAAGAAAAAATTAAGTGGATATGAATTTATTTTCGCAATTAATCGTATCTTTGTGGAGGAAAAAAGGGAAGCCTCTCCCCGACCCTCTCCCAAGGAGAGGGAGACGTATTGAGTGTTATGTTTTAGAAAGTTAGAAGCAAGAAGCAAGAAGCAAGAAGCAAGAGATTACCCTTTTATCTTGAATTTCCTAAATTGTGAATTGTGATTCTTCATTCTTCATTCTTCATTTATAAACTATGTACTATCAACGAATATCAGACGAAGAGATTATAAGAGGATTCCGTAGAGGTGATGAGAAAATTATCCGTAAGTATTTTTACGGGTATTGTCAAGTTGGCTATATCATCTTTGACCAACGGTATCAACTGAGCAAGAAGGAGAACTTGGACTTCATGTCGCTGGCTCATCAGTATGCGCTCTACCTGATGGAACACGACTGGAAGCCATTGGAAGACCATTCACCAAACGTTAGCCTCAAGACGTGGCTTATCAACGGATTTCGCTTTGTGGTGCTCGATGCGCTGAAATGGTATCATAAGGAGTACGGAAGCATTACCTTTGAAGACTATCTGCGGTCGTTTGATGCTGGCGATGACTTGCGTTTGCAATTCAGACGTATGGTGGAAGACATGTGCGACCATGCGCCATTGAATCGTGAAGAAAGGTACATCATCGTCATGCTGCTCATTCGCGGATTCAAGGGAAATGAGATAGCGAAAGAGATGGGAATGACACCGTCTGCCGTATCGCAAAAATACAAGAAACTGAAAGAGGACATTATCATGCCTTATTTCCGCGAGAACTTCGACATGGACATGGATATGCCAGAGGTGATAGACGTGCGCGAACTGATACAAGCAGAAGCGATGTCTTGCTGCATAGAAGAAAAGGAAAGCGGAAAGATGTATGCATCTATTACAAAAAGAAAAGATATGGAAAAGAGAACAACACCTGAATTTATTACTTCATTGGAGCCGAACGAGATATTCGTATTCGGCAGCAACTTGAAAGGTATGCATGGCGGTGGTGCGGCTTATATCGCCTACCGCAAGTTTGGGGCTATCATGGGACAAGGCGTAGGCTTGCAAGGACAGAGCTATGCCATTCCCACGATGCAAGGCGGCGTGGAAACCATTCGTCCGTATGTGGATGAGTTTATCGCATTTGCCAAGGAACACCCAGAACTGACTTTCCTCGTAACTCGTATCGGATGCGGCATTGCAGGATTTAGTGACAATGACATCTCTCCATTGTTTAAGAAGGCTCACAACGTAGAGAATATCGTCTTACCTCCTAATTGGTAATCAACTTCTTTAGAATGTGCCCGTAAACCGTGGCGGACAAGCCCGAGGTAGCCTTCTCTTGTGGCAACTTGTTTCCATCGCAGATATTACTTTTTGACGTTTGTTGTGCCTATAGCCAACGAGATTGTCCCATCTTTGAGTCCGTCAGCAGAACATGACAAGGTGGATATAGATGAATGGCTATCACTCTGTATCAGCACCTGAGCACGTCCGTTGAAAGCAGGAATCTTGAACATCTGGCAATCTTTTTGTTTGGGGTGGTCTTCACCAAGATATGAAGGGTCGCCATTGCCACAACCGAGGATTCGACCATGACCATCGAGACGGAAAGTCAGCATCTGACAGGCATCGGGGACGATGCGGCCTTTACTATCTTGTATCTCCACGTTCACCACAGCTACATCAAGACCGTCTGCTGCTATCTGTTGGCGGTCAGCTTTTAGCACAACCTTCGATGCTGGTTTGGTGGTTTCTACCGTCTCTGTCAAGATGCGTTTACCGTTCTTATATCCTATAGCTACAACCTTGCCTGGCTGATATATAGCCTTCCACTTCAGATGTCCATTCTTGGGCATTGTCTGACGCCCCAATTTCTTTCCGTTGACAATCAGTTCCACCTCATCGCAATTGCTATAAGCCCATAGGTCGATTTCCTCCCCCTCATGACCTTGCAAATTCCAATGTGGGAAGACGTGGAGCGTCGGTTCATCTGTCCACCACGATTTCAGATACCATGCCTCATCCTTCCAAAAACCGCAGTAGTCGAAAATACCGAACTCAGAATCGTGAGCTGGATAAGACAACGGATTAGGCTCACCACGATAGTCAAAACCTGTCCAATAGAAAAGACCTGCCGCCCACGGACGTTCGGCATAAAACTTCCAACCGCGCTCAATACGGTTTTCGGTACCATCTTTGTCGGCACTTAAGTTCATAGACCGCATGTGACCTGGGATGTCGGGAGAATCGAAGTACACGCCACGCGTGCCACAACCAGTAGTTTCCTCCGTTCCCACTATCTTCCAAGTAGGATTTGCTTTCTTGCGATTTTCCACATCGTTTTGTAGGATATAGTTGAAGCCCACCACGTCAAGTCCCTTAATCATCTCTACTCCACCAGCATTGGCAATGGTAGATGGACGTGTAGGGTCAATCAGACGGGTATATTCACGCATGGAAGCTGCTATACGCGTGCCTTGGATGGTATTTTCCATACCCCACTCCTCGTTGCCACAACTCCAGAGAATAATGCTCGGATGATTGCGGTCACGACGTATCATCTTCTCCAATAGTCGAAAATGTTCCGTATTGATACCCGTCAGGCGATTTTCGTCTATCACCAAGATACCCTCACGGTCACAAATATCCAACAAGGCTGGAGTCATCGGATTGTGCGACGAGCGATAGGCATTGCACCCTATCTTCTTCAGTTCCTTGATTCGCCACTCCAACAATGCCTCTGGGATAGCCGCACCCACACCAGCATGGTCTTGATGCAGATTTACGCCCTTCAACTTCACTTGCTTACCATTCAGCAAGAATCCGTTTTCGGCATCAAAGGCTATGTCTCGAATGCCTGTTGTGGTCTCATAGACATCTGTCACCTTTCCTCCCACCTTTACCGTTGTCTTTACCTGATACAAATAGGGGTCGGTAGTGTTCCACAGATGAGGATTAGCCAACGTCAGTTGTTGTTTACAACCTTGTGTTTCCTTGGATTTCAAGGTAATGGTGAGTGCATTGGCTTTTGCCACTTCTTTTCCTTCGCCATCTATCAGACATTGCTCTACCTCACAGGTTTGAGAGGTCAGCGAATTGTTATTTACTTCCGTTTCAATGTTGATAATAGCCGAAGCATAGGGGCTCTGCAAATCAGCATATACAAAAGTACCAAACGGAGCCACACTAACAGGAGAACTCTTCACAATCCAAGCGTCTCGGTAGATGCCAGCACCTTCATAGAACCAACCCTCTTCGAGCGATGCATCTGCACGCACGCAAATCAGGTTGTCTCCACCGTAGTTCACATACTCCGTCACATCATACACCTGCGTGGCGTATCCGCTCGGTTCCACTCCCATCCAGAAGCCATTGAACCATACCTGCGCATTTCGGAAGATGCCATCAAATTGCAATGCTATGTGCTTACCGTAGTCGTTCTCGGGAATATTGATGACTTTCCGATACCATCCCACACTGGTTTCAGGATACTTATATCCCACCGTCTTGTAACCATGCGAATGACTGGCTTCCTTGGCATAGGGCAACGTTGTCACCCAGTCGTGTGGCACGCGCACTTCCTGCCAAGCAGAATCATCAAATTTCATCACGTATGGTCCTTCGTTGTGTATGGAGTTTGCTTTAGTTAGATAGTTGAAATATTCTGTACCACAACCAAAATCCTTATTCGGATCAGCGGCATTTCCGAGGGCGAACTTCCATCCCTCATTCAGTCGTATCTTTTCGCGTACGTTTTGAGCATTCAATGCCATGATAGCCATAAAGGCCATGGCAAATACGATAAATCTTTTCATCTTCTTAGGTGTTATTGGTTATTAGTTTAAAATGATTTTTCCCCCCTTAATATACATTCCACTCGAAGGAACGTTTTGCAAGCGACGCCCCATAAGGTCGTAGATGGCTTGACTCTTGTCATTGTCGTAGCGCAGGGAATTGACTCCTGAATATGAATCCCATCCTCCCGACAAGTCTTCAAGCGTTATCACGCGGTCGTCATTCATCGTCTTTGTCCATTGCTCTTTACTCGTCTGGTTGACAAAGCCACCTCCCCATGTCTGATACCACGGCATCCACCACGACCATACGGCATCTTCGTCTATCTCCTTTCCCATATCGGGTATAGGGCCGTTTTCCGACAATGCGATAATCTTCTTGCCCTCCGTGAGCACCTTGAGCTTATCAAACATTACATAGCAACTTGAGTAATCATAGGAAGGATTGTAGATATCTGCCGAGACAACATCGTAGTATTCATCGCCAGGGTTCCAGTCAGCATCATGTTCACCTGCATTCCATACCCAAATGATATTGTGAACGCCTTTCACGTTCACCATCTCGTTGAACAACAAGTGATAGAGTTTTACAAACGGAACGGCTCCTTCACGACCCCACCAAAACCATCCACCGCTTGCCTCATGCAATGGTCGGAAGATACACGCTACGCCCTCTTTCTGCAATTCGAGGAAATAGTTGGCCACCACGTCAATATCGGTGATGATGTTTCTATAGAGTATCGATGAGGTATTCCACGAGCCATCGGCATTGAGGGCATCGGTAATCTTCATGTTGTTCTTGTCTGAATAAAACTCCCATGTCTTTCGACTTGGGTCGCGCCAATGCCATGTGAAATTGGGAATGCCTCCCCTTTTCCATAAATCCTTAGCCAAACGAACGGAGGCTTTGGTATAGTCGATGGCCCAACCGTCGTTTGTCCCAGTGGCATTCATAAAGTCGAAACCCACCAACGCAGGATATTTCCCCGAAGCCTGATAGACGGCTTTCACGTCGTCGTGTTGGGTGATATTGCCGTTGGCTGATGTCATGTCGCCAGTCATCATGCCCGATATGGTTTTCTTTCCGAAGTTGGCATAGAGAAAAGAGTACAATTTCTTCGCTCCCTCGGTGGCCATAGGGTCAACAGGTGTAGATTGGATGTTGAAATCCAACGTACTTTCATTTCGCACTACGAGAATGTAGTCGATGCGAAACCATGTCCAACTTGGTGTGATAACGATAGTGTTTGTTCCCTCACTCATAAAGTAAGTGCCTACAGAGGCCTCTCCACGACCTTTGGTAACAAACGTTCCCTTATTGCCGTTAACCGTCACGAAGACCTCTTTATCGCCATAAAGTCCATCATACCCCACCTTGACGGAGTATTTACCTTTTGCCGACGTGTTTACGACAAAGGTTATTTGGGCATTCTGGTCAGTCAGTTCAAGAGCCTTTCCACCAGAGTATTTGCCATCTGTTATCACCTTGCAATTCGCATAGTTAGCTGCTTCTGCTTCCAGTTTGGTTCCATTCTGTGCCCATGTAGGAATCGCTATCAAGGCAAACAATAGTCCCATCATCAAATACATTTTCTTCGTCATTTTTTTATAGTTAGTATTAATAATCTACTGCAAAATTACAATTATTTTTTCATTTCACCTTATTTATTGTATTTTATTTCATCTCTTGTTAAGAATAGGTGGTTTAGAGCGCACAAACGTATCGTTTAGAACTTACAAACGTATCGTTTAGAGCATACAAACGTATCGTTTGCATCATCTAAACCAATGGTTTATAACATACAGACCTATCGTTTGTTGAATGAAGAAGAATGAGATTCATGATTTAACGGTTATTTAACACTTTAACGCTTGATTTTTACGTCATGAACACATTATGGCAACAAACATCGTTTAACGCCTTTTAACAAGCGCTAATAATCTAATAAAATAACGTTTTACCAAATGAAATGCAATAAAAATACGATTAAAAATATTGCCCCCATAAATTAACGCATCATCCATATCTCACAACATATCAACACATTACATAATCACGATATAACATTATCACACAAAACTATTTGACAATTTTGATAGTTTGTTGTTTAATAAGTAAGAAAGTAAGAAAGTAGGAAAGTAGACATTAGCATGTTTTGAAGTTGGAAACAGGACAATATAAGTAGCAGATTTTTGTTAATTTATATTTATATATATATATTATTATTAATATATTAATACTATTATTATTACTAAAAGTATTAAATGTCTACTTTCCTACTTTCTTACTTTCCTACTTACGTTTAACATTTATTAATTACACACACTTACCCATATAGCACAAGATAAAACCGTCGTCTTTTTCGATTCCATTTCATGTTTCCCCATCATTCTTTTGCGTTATCGCATTTATTTACTAACTTTGCAGAAACCAAATTGAAATCATGAAATACGAAAATACATTCAAGGCAATAGACCAGATTCTTTGGAAAGAACAGGGTTGCGGTAGTGAGTTGGATTATCTGGAGCAGAAATCATGGATGCTCTTCCTGAAATATCTTGATGACCTCGAAACGGAAAGAGAGGATGAAGCGGAGTTGGAAGGCAAGACTTACAAGCGTCTTGTATCGGGTTTCTATCGTTGGAGCCAATGGGCAACACCCAAGAAGCGCGACCCTCAAACGGGTAAGATGGTGTTGGATACCGTCAATGCCATGAGTGGTGACGACCTTGTGGAGTTTGTAGACCAAAAACTCTTCCCTTACCTTAAAGACTTCCAGAATACGGCTACGCAGACGGATAGCCTTGAATATAAGATAGGTGAAATCTTCGGTGAGCTTCACAACAAGATACGCTCAGGATTCAACATGCGTGAGATTATCAACATGATTGATGAACTCCATTTTCAGAGTGCCGAGGACAAGCACGAAATGACGGTACTCTATGAAAGCAACATCCAGCGCATGGGCAATGCTGGGCGCAATGGCGGTGAGTATTACACGCCTCGTCCCTTGATTCGCAGCATCATCAAGGTGGTTGACCCGAAGATTGGCGAGACGGTTTATGACCCTGCCTGTGGTTCGGCTGGCTTCCTTTGCGAGGCTTTCCTCTACATGAAGGATAAAATCAAGAGCGTAAAGGACCATGATACTTTGCAAAAAGATACTTTCTTTGGTAAGGAGAAGAAAGGGCTGCCCTATATCATCGCCACCATGAACATGATATTCCACGGCGTATCGGCCCCCAACATCACGCATGGCAACACGCTTGCCATGAACCTCAGTCAGATACAGGAGTGCGACCGCAAGAACGTCATCCTTGCCAATCCGCCCTTTGGAGGCAATGAGCGTGGCGAAGTGTTGCAGAACTTTGAGATTCGCACGTCGGAAACCGCCTATATGTTTATGCAGCATTTCATCAAGATGCTCAAGGCTGGAGGTCGGGCTGGCATAGTCATCAAGAATACCTTCCTGAGTAATGGCGATGCAAGTGCCATCCGCAAGATGCTCTTGGAGAACTGCAACCTTCACACCATCCTCGACCTTCCATCAGGCGTATTCACGGGAGCTGGCGTGAAGACGGTGGTATTGTTCTTCACCAAGGGCGAACCAACGCAAAAGATATGGTATTATCAAGTAGATAAGCATTTTACGAAGACACAGCCCCTTACTGAGGCTGACATGGAAGAATTCCTCACCTTGCAGAAAACAAAGGCTGAGAGCGAACATTCGTGGACGCTCGACACAACAAAGCTCGACGATACTTGCGACCTCTCCGTAAAGAATCCGAATAAGGTAAAGGTGGTAGATGAGCGCACCCCAGAAGAGATATACCAGTCTTTGGCAGCCCTACATGCTGAATCAGCAACCCTCCTCAATAGCATCATCAACATTATCAATCAAAATAAATCAGAATAATCAGAAAATTCAGAATACTCAGAATCTTCAGAAACTTCAGAATACTCACAATAATCAGAATCTTCTATGAAACCCAATAATCAAGACCCTCCAAAGACCTTTCTCCCCCAGCATGGCCATTACCGCCACCTAAGGGTGTATCAAGTCACAGAGATGATCTATGACATCACCTTTTACTTCACCCAACACTATCTGCAAAAGGGAGACCGCACCATCGACCAAATGGTGCAAGCTGCCCGCTCGGGCAAGCAAAACATTGCTGAGGGAAACCAAGCAGCTGCCACGTCGAGTGAGACGGAAATCAAGCTCACCAATGTGGCAAAAGCAAGTCTGGAGGAATTGCTCGATGATTACGAGGACTATCTGCGTGTGCGCAATTTACCGCAATGGGGCAACCTACATCCGCGTTATGAGAAAATGCGCCAGTATGCGAGGAGTGAGCAAATCAAAAACAACTATGCGCAAGTAGTCCAAAAGATGAACGATGAGGAGATTGCCAACCTATCTATCACGCTGATTCACCAAGCCACGTATATGCTCCACAAGCTGCTCATCACCATGCAGGAGAGATTCGTCACCGAGGGAGGCATCAAAGAACGAATGTTCCAAGCAAGGGTGAATTATCGGAATAGCCAGAATCATCAGAGCTATCAGAATAATCAAAGTAATCAGAGTAATCCGAATACTCTGAATGTTCTGAATACTCCAAAAACTCCGAATTCTCTGAACAATCAGAATCCTCTGAATAATAATCCTCAAATCTCTCAGAACAATATGAATAATAGAAAGGGAAAGATATGAAAAAGGGATGGGAATATAAGAGACTGGGTGATATTACCGAAATAAAAGGAGGTAAAAGGCTTCCAAAAGGTGTCAAATTATTGACAACACCAACAAAACATCCATATATTAGAGTCGCTGATTTCAACGATTTTGGTACTGTTGATACAGATGATATTCATTATATTTCTGATAGCGTGTACGAACAAATAAAAAGATATATAATAAAAAAGGAAGATGTTTATATAAGCATCGCAGGTACTATTGGAAAATCAGGTATTATACCAGATTATTTGGATGGTGCTAACCTCACGGAAAACGCTTGTCGTTTGATATTATCTAATAATGTGTATCAGCGATATATATACTATTTTACAATTTCGCCATCCTTTATCAAGCAAATAGATGAACAAACCAAGAAGTCTGCACAACCCAAGTTGGCATTAACAAGACTATCAGATGTTATTATTTCATACCCAACTATTAAAGAGCAACAATCCATCGTAGATTATCTTGACTCTGCTTTTGCAAAGATAGATGCGATGAAGGCTAATGCAGAAAAAGCCCTCAATGAAGCCAAAGCCCTCTTCCAAGCA
>OCTX012252361.1_pt1 | contig 11260 bp, 8 predicted proteins | sample 1539691 | NCBI WGS metagenome assembly OCTX01 (sample SAMN02144231, study PRJEB22623) | gut metagenome | biome: sheep rumen | host: Ovis aries | place: New Zealand | reverse complement strand
GAGCCGATGGAACTGCGGGTGTATCCGGTTGTGCCTGCCTGTGTCGAGCGTATGTCGCTGGATGATGATGCGGAGATCTGGCTTAAGAAGGGGGATTACGAGGATTACTTTGCAAGCGCACTCAATGTGCTGGGCGTCGACTGGCCGGAAGGTTCAAGCATAGTCTATGTGAAGACTGCGGGAACTTTGAACGTGCGGAACACGCCTGATAACCTCGCGAAGTTCGAGAAGATTCTCGATGAGTTCGCGCTGAAGTCATTTAATGTCGAAATCGACACTCGTTTTGTCGAGACTGGCCGCGCGGCGCTTGAGGCCGTCGGCTACTTCGACACAAACCGCGTCGACGCGGCGGTCTTGCAGGAAGGGCTAATGGAGCGCCAAGACGCCAAGCTCCTTGAGTCTGTTCGCGTCGTCACGCGTCCGGGTGAAGAAGTGGTCGGCAAGCATGTGAAGGAGATTATCTATCCGACTGACTTCGGTGTGCAGCTGAAGCATAATATAGCATCCTCAACGAACGCGGCGGCGCTTTTGTCCGCTACAGTAGAGCCGCAGTCGTTTACTATGCGCGAGATCGGGTCGATTGTTCAGGTGACGCCGACAGTGTCGGATACGGCGGATTTGATCGATCTTGAATTTCGTGTCGACCTTGTTGGCGAGCCCGAGTGGAAGGACTATGGCGCAAAGGCGAAGTGGGAAGGCGCGGCGACATATGACCTCGCTATGGAACAGCCGTTAATCCCTGTCAGGGCGAGCGTCGACACGCAGGTCAGCGTCCGCCCTGGCCGCACTCTCGTCTTCGGCGGCGCGACGGATTCCCGCAGGGCAAACGAAGACAAGTTCGTCCTCGTCTTTGTCACGGCGCGGCTTGTTGATTGCGCTGACAGCGAGTTCGTGCCGCCGAGTCGGCGTTTGAGTGACCCTGAGGTCCGTCGCAAGTTCGAGTCCGACGGAATGGAGTCGTGGACATTCTTCTATCAGCTGTCATTTGATTGTTGCATGATGCGTGCATATCCCGATCCAGGCGCAAAGCCAAAGACGAAAGAGGAAAAGGCCGCCGAAGTCGCAGAAGACGAGCGCGGAATTAAGGAATGGTTCACTGAGGCCGCTGGTGTCGAATGGCCGGAGGGTTCGTCGCTCCACAAACTCAGGTCGCTTAATCGCCTCTGGATAAAGAACACACCCGAGAACCTTGCCAAGGTTGCGAAACTCTGGACGAATATCCATAACGATGGCTATTGCAGAAATATCGAGTTTGACATTCGATATATGTCGGCGGACAGGAAGACTCTTTCGGAAGTCGGCTACTTCGGCACGAGCCGTATCAATGCGGCGGTCTTGCAGAATCGGCTGATGGCGCATGGCGGCGCCAGGCTTCTCGAATCGCCGCGCCTTGTCACGCGCCCAGGGGAGGAGACGGTTTGCAAGGGCGTCATGGAATACATCTATCCAACCGACTACGAGGTAAATCACGCGCTTACAAGCCAGATGGACGGCACGAACATCGTCTACGGAACCGACTCTGCTGGTGCGGCTGTCGAGCCGTATTCGTTCACAATGCGCGAGACAGGGACGATCGTGCAAATAACACCGTCATTGACGGCTGACGGCAATCTTATTGATATCGAATTGTATACATACCTTGTGGGCGAGCCCGAGTGGAAGGACTACGGCGCGAAGGCGAAGTGGAAGGGCGCGGCGACATACGACCTCGCTATGGAACAGCCGTTCTTCCCTGTCCGCGCGAGCACAGACACGAAAGTCAGCATGAGGCCAGGCGCGACATACGTCTTTGGCGGCGGCGCGGACAGGCGCAAAGGCGACGAGGATAAGTTTGTCTTTATCTTCGTCACGCCCCGCCTCATCGATCCATAACTCCTTTTCTTACGACCCTACTTGACAAATGCCCTGCACCTTTTGTAATATGGATAATGTAAAGTGTGAAAGGAAAATGTAGGCGCAATGGGCAAGAAGCTGTTGATAGTCGAGTCTCCCGCGAAGGCGAAGACGATAGGCAAGTATCTCGGGCCTGAGTTCACGGTCAAGAGTTCCGTCGGCCACATCCGCGATCTCCCGAAGGAGAACGGCGCGATAAGGATCGACAAGACGGGCGACGAGAGCTGGACGTTCACCCCGAAGTACGAAATCTCCGACGGCAAGGAGAAGGTCGTCTCGGAACTCAAGTCCGCCGTCAAGTCGTCGAGCGAAGTCTATCTCGCAAGCGATCCTGACCGCGAAGGAGAGGCGATCGCGTGGCACCTCAAGGAAGTGCTCGAACCCGTCGCCGGCAAGAAGCCGTTCCACCGCGTCACCTACAACGAGATCACGAAGAACGCCGTTCTCAAGGCCGTCGCTGAGCCGCGCGACATCGACATGCCGCTCGTCGACGCGCAGCAGGCGCGCAGGATCCTCGACCGCATCGTCGGCTACAAGGTCTCTCCGCTTCTCTGGAAGAACATCGCTTGCGCCAACAACCGCTCGCTCTCCGCGGGCCGCGTCCAGTCTGTCGCGCTGCGCCTCCTCGTCGAGCGCCAGCGCGAGATAGAGGCGTTCAAGCCCGAGACCTACTTCCTCATGGGCGTCGAGGCGAAGAAGCGCGGCTCCGCGAACGGCAAGTTCGTCGCGAAGCTTGCGCGCATCGACGGCGAGAAGCCGAACGTGCGCGACCGCCAGACTGCCGACACGACGCTTCTCGACCTCGCCGACGCCGAGCTTGAAGTCGTCGACCTGAAGGCCCAGCCGAAGATGCGCCACGCGCTGCCGCCGTTCACCACGTCCACGATGCAGCAGGCGGCGTCGAGCGTCCTCTCCTTCTCGCCCGGCAAGACGATGAAGCTCGCGCAGTCGCTCTACGAACAGGGGCGCATCACCTACATGCGAACCGACTCCGTGAACGTCTCCGAGCAGGCGCGCGCGGCGGCGAAGGAATACGTGACCGCGACCTTCGGCGGGGAGTTCTATCCCGAAAGCCCCAACTTCTTCAAGTCCAAGGCCGACGCGCAGGGCGCGCACGAGGCGATACGCCCGACTGACGTCATGCTGACGCCCGAGCGCGCGGCGGAGAACGGCATGGACGCGGCGGAGCTCAAGCTCTACGGGCTCGTGTGGAAGCGCTTCGTGGCGAGCCAGATGGCCGACGCGAAGACGACGGTCCGCACCGTCTCGCTCGCCGCGAGGAAGCCCGCGCTCGCGCACGACTACCTCTTTACCGCAAGCGCGACGGAGATCGACTTCGAGGGCTTTCTCAAGGTGATGAACCTCTCGCTCAAGAAGAAACGTCCTGACGGCGAGGAAGACGACGATACCGACGAGGTCGCGGCGCTTCCGCCGCTTTCCAGGGGCGAGACTCTCGACGCCGTGCGCTGGCTTGCCGACGAGAAGCAGACCAAGGGCCCGTCTCACTACTCCGAGGCGTCGCTCATCAAGGCGCTCGAGGAGAACGGCGTCGGACGCCCGTCGACGTATGCGGCGACGATTGAGACCCTGAAGGCGCGCGAATACGCGAAGACCGAGAAGAAGAAACTTGTGCCGCTCGAGCGCGGCATCCTCGTCTGCGACTGGCTCGTGAAGAAGCTCGACTCGCTTTTCAGCGTCGGGTACACCGCGAAGATGGAAGCCGAGCTCGACAAGGTGGAGTCCGACGGCGAGCCGATGAACGTGATGCTCAGCGAGTTCTACGCGAAGTTTCTCAAGGCCGTCGAGTCCTGCAAGGAGCCGGCTCCCGACAAGGAGAAGTTCGAGATCGTATTCTCGCTCCTCGACCAGGTGAAGGAGTGGAAGGAGCCGAAAACCGTCGGCAAGAGGACTTACGACGACAAGGCGTTCGTCGAGTCGGTGCGCACGCAGTTTGACACCGGCAAGCCCCTCTCCTCGCGCCAGCTCGAGTATCTCGTCCGCATGGCCCTCATGTATTCGTCGCAGATCCCGGACTGTGAGGCGACGCTGAAGGAGCACGGCATCGCTGGTTCCCAGGCGCAGAAGCAGGAGACGGTTGACCCCGAACTCGTGAAGTGGTGCTTCGACACTGCAGACAGGATCGTCGGCCTCATGAAGAACCCGTTCCTCAAGAGCCTCAGGGACCAGACCGAGCGCGGGCGAGGCCTCTCGCAGAAGCAGTTCGCCATACTAGTCAAGGCGGTGGGCGAGAACGCCGCGGGACTCGACGACTGCGACGAGATCCGCGCGAAGCTTTCGGAATACGTCGCAGGCGGATTCTCCCCGATCCAGCGCGATGGCGAGTCCGTCGTGCCGCGTCTCATCGCGCTCGTCGGGAAGGTGACTGAGTGGCGGCCTTCCTCGAAGAAGGGGCGCAAGACCTACGACGACAAGGCGTTCGTCCAGTCGCTTGTAGACCAGTTCGAGCGCCGCAGGTCGCTTTCGCCGCGGCAGGTCATGGCCCTCAGGCGCGTAATCGTCGCCTACAAGGACAAGATCCCCGGCTATGCAGAAGTCGCGGGGCCGCTCGGGCTCGACGACATTCCGTCGAGCCGCGACAAGAAGGCCGAGGTGATAGATGGCCCCGGCGACTAATCCGCGCACGGCGGAAGACCCCCGGGTGCGGCGCTTCGAGGCGAATCTCCTTGCGGAGCGCGGCGTCTCGCCAAACACCTGGGAGGGCTATTCCGCCGACATCGCGCAGTTCGCCGCGTTCGTGTGGGGGCGAGACGCGGCTCCGCCGTTTCCATGGGGCGAGGTGAGCGATGCGGCGGCAAGGGCCTTCCTCTCGTCTTTCGGTTCGGCCGGCGCGCAGGCCACGACCGTTCGCCGCAAGCTTGCGGCGCTCCGCGCGTTCTACAGGCATCTCCAGCGCGAAGGCGCAGTGACCGACAATCCGTTTTCATCGCTTCGCGGGCCGCGCAAGGCGAAGACCTTGCCGAAGGTGCTTTCAGTCGGCGACGTCGAGGCGTTCCTCGCGCAGCCGGGCAAGGACTTTTCCGAGGGCCGTCTTTCCGAGCGAGAGTTCTTGCGCGACTCGGCGTTATTCGAGACGCTATACTCTACCGGGTGCCGAATCGGCGAGGTCACGCCTCTCAAGTGGAGCGACATCGACTTTGCGCGCGGTACGGCGATAGTGACGGGCAAGGGCTCGAAGGACCGGCTCGTCATTCTCGGGTCGAAGGCGCTCGACGCCCTCGGGCGGCTGCGCGGCGCATCTGCCGCGGACGACGGCGATGCGGTTTTCCAGTCCTCCGCCGGAAAGGCGGCATCGTCGCGCTTCATAGAGAGGCGCATGAAGAAGTATCTCGCAGAGGCAGGGCTCTCGCCAGACCTTACCCCCCACAAGCTGCGCCACAGCTTTGCGACGCACCTCCTCGACGCGGGCGCGGATTTGAGGAGCGTCCAGGAAATGCTCGGCCACTCGTCGCTTTCCACGACCCAGGTCTACACGCATGTTTCCGTGGAGAGATTGAAAGACGCATATTTTTCATCACACCCGCGCGCCTGATTGTGGTATAATACAACATCATAAACCAAAAAAAGAGGTGAGTTATCGCACAGTTCACTCGTGTCAATTTCAAGATTCGCGTTCCGCAGGTTCGCGTTCTTGATGCCCAGGGAAACATGCTCGGCGTAATGCCGACACGCGACGCACAGCGTCTCGCGGACCAGAGGGGGCTCGATCTCGTCGAGATCACGCCCAACGCTCAGCCACCCGTCTGCAAGATCATGGACTACGGAAAGTTCAAGTACGAAGAGTCCATCAGGGAGAAGCAGGCGCGTAAAGCCCAGAAGGTGCAGAAGGTGAAGGAAATCAAGTTCCATCCCGGCACCGACACGAACGACTTCAACTACAAGCTCAACCAGATTCGGGGCTTTCTCGAGAGTGGTTGCAAGGTTAAGCTCACACTTCAGTATCGCGGCCGCGAGAACGCGCACCGCGAACTTGGCGAGGACGTGATCAACCGGGTTCTCGAGGAGCTCAAGGACGAGTGCTTCGTCGAACAGGCCCCCAAGACGCTCGGCCGCGTCCTCGGCGCGCTTATCGGGCCGCCTCGCAAGAACGGTCCGAAGCCGCAGCCGCGTCCGGCGGCTCCCGCGCAGCCGGGCGAGATACACATATCCGTCAGCTGAGAAGGGCGAGATGGGAAGATTTCGTTTGAGAGGCAGGAGACGTCGTAACCGCGACCAGCGGTCGCGCGCCGAGATGATTCCGCTGCGCACGATTGTGCCGAACCTCGTCACTTCAATGGCGGCCTGCGCAGGCATCACGTCCATTTCGCTTTCGAGCGAGGGGCGGTTTCTCCATGCGCTTATCGCACTTCTCGTCGCCTGCGTTTGCGACGGCATGGACGGACGCATCGCGCGGCTCCTGAAGGCAAGCTCCAAGCTTGGCGCCGAACTCGATTCGCTCGCGGACTTCGTGAACTTCGGCGTCGCCCCGGCGATGTTCATGTTCTTCTGGCTCACCGGCGGCCCGGCGCACGAGGGCTATTCGCCGCAGATGGTGCGCCTCGTCCTCGGGTGCTCGCTTTTCTACGCGCTCTGCGACTGCTTCCGCCTTGCGCGGTTCAACACGATGCTCGAGCAGCCGACACTCCCCTACTGGAAGCACTTCTTCACCGGAGTGCCCGCGCCAGGTGGGTGCTGGATGGTGCTCACGCCCGCCGTACTCGCGCTCGCGCTCGACGCGAAGGACAAGTACCCGGCGCTGCAGGATGCGCTTCACAACCCGTACTTCGGCATGTTCATGCTTCTCTTCGTCGGCGCGCTCATGGCGTCTCGGCTCCCGACGATATCGCTTAAGTCGATGCACATCAGCAGGAAGTACCAGCTTCCGGTGATGGCGGCGCTGTTGCTCGTCGTGGCGCTCTTGATATCGAATTTCTGGATGACCGTCGGCGTGATGGGAGTCCTCTACGTTCTTACCGTTCCGGTGACGGGGATTGTTTTTTTGCGTGTTCGCGCCCGCGCACTTGACGCGGCGGCCGCGAAAGTGTAAAATTTACCTATATTTTTCCACATCAAAGGAGAAGCCCAAAAATGAAGAACATGAAGCTTATGCTTGCGACCGCCGCGATTGCGGCCTCTGTAACTGTCTTTGCCGCCGATGGCGAGGCCGAAGCTGCCGCCGATGGCCAGGGAGTCGGCGCGATTGGCTGGACGCCCGTCCAAGTCGGGCTCTTTGCGCCTGTGTCCATTCCGTGGGGCTTCGACTGGGACGTCAAGGGCTTCGACCTCAATCTCTTCTACATTGAGACTGTCAAGCTCCAGGGTCTCGGCATCTCGGGCATCGCTTCGCGCACCCGCGACAACCAGGACGGTCTTCTCATCTCCGGCGCTTGCAACTGGAACGACGCCGATGTCCGCGGCCTCGGCATCACGCTCGGCGCGAATCTCGGCTTCGGCGATGTCTACGGCATCGATATCGCGTCGTTCGGCATGCGCAACCTCATGAAGGGCATGGACGTCAACCTGCTCGCCTCCTACCAGAAGGAATTCGTGGGCTGGCAGACTTCCTGCGTCTGCAACTTCACCGAGGGCGAGTGCACCGGTGCAAGCTTCGCGCTCGCGCTCAACATGGCTAAGATCGAGACTGGTCTCCAGGTCGCCGCCATCAACAGCGCAGAAGAACTCCATGGTGTGCAGATCGGCGCGATCAATGTCGCGCACGAGTGCCCCTGGGGCCTCCAGATCGGCGTCATCAACATCATCCTCGACAACAAGGTCAAGATCCTTCCGATTGTCAATGGTTACTTTGGCGGCAGCGAAGAGTGAGCAAGCCGGGTAATCCATTTCTGAAGAAGGCGACGGGGGCTGGCAAGGCCCCCGCGTCCGTTGATACGAAGCGCAAGCACGGGCTTGGCCGCGGGCTTGACGGGCTTCTTTCCTCGTCCATGCCGCCGCCAGCAGTGGCAGCCGTCAGGGTCGAGTCAAAGCCCACGCCGCAGCTCCAGCCTGGAACGCCTCTCGAGCTCAACATCCTCGACATCGAACGCAGCCCCTATCAGCCGCGCCGCGACTTCAAGGAAGAGGAGCTCAAGGAACTTGGCGAGTCGCTCAAGAACAACGGCCTTGTCCAGCCGCCGACCGTCCGCAAGAACGCCGCCGGCCGCTACGAACTCATCTCGGGCGAGCGCCGCCTGAGGGCCGCCCAGCTTATTGGCTGGAAGAAGATCGAAGTCGTCCTCAAGAACGTCGACGATCAGACCGCGGCGATCATGACGACGACCGAGAACCTCCAGCGCGAGGATCTCAACCCGATCGAGGAAGCCGTCAGCTATAAGACGCTGCAGGACCGCTTCAATCTCACGCAGGCAGACGTCGCCGAGAAAGTCGGCAAGGGCCGCGCGACGGTCGCAAACGCAGTTAGGCTTCTTGAGCTTCCAGACGAGGTGAAGGGCCTTGTGCAGTCTCGACTTCTCTCCGCAGGCCATGCGAAGGTTCTCCTTTCCGTCGATTCCGAGAAGGACCGCGTCCTACTCGCACGCGACTGCGTGAACGACCAGCTTACTGTGCGCGCACTTGAGAAGAAGGTCGCGCGTCTCCATGCGCCGGTTCCCGCGCGCTCCACCGGCGTGCCCGATCTCCCCGACGCGTATGTCCGCAGTCTTTCCGACAAGCTGAAGCGCCATCTCGGGTGCGCCGTCCGCGTGACGAGCGGCGTCACGCACGCCAACGGCAAGCACACGAAGGGTGTCCTCGAGATCGACTTCTTCGACAACGACGATCTCGACCGCGTCATCCGCATGATCGGCGTGGAGATCGACTGACGATGGTCTCTGCGCTGCTCGCGGCGTCTCTCGTTTTTTCTCCGGCAGACGCTAGTCTCGCCTGCACCACCGCAGTACAACTCGTCGAAAGGCACACCCCTCGCGATTCCGGCACGACGCGCAGTATGCTCGCCGCCAATTTTCTTCTCGACGCGGCGAGCGCTGCCGGTGCGGACGTAAGGCGCGACATGTTCGTCGCAAAGACGCCGAAGGGTGAGCGCAGGTTCACGAACCTCGTCGCCATGTTCAAGACTTCTCCAGACGCTCCATGGATCGTCCTCGTCTCGCACTATGACACGAAGCCAGGCGTTGACTGCCCCGGTGCGAACGACGGCGCCTCAACTTCTGGGCTTCTCGTCGCGCTCGCCGGCATACTGCGCTCGCAGCGCGCGCTGCGCGACAACGTGATGCTTATATGGACCGACGGCGAGGAGTGCATGAAGGCATATGTCGAGGACGATGGGCTCTGGGGTTCGCGGCACGCGGCGAAGGCGCTCAAGGAGAGCGGCGCGAACGTCAAGGCGGTGATATGCGTCGACATGCTTGGCGACAAGGACCTTCATATATCGATCCCGAGGAACTCGAGCCCCGCGCTTTCGAAGATCGCGCTTCTCGCGGCGAAGAGGGCCGGGATCGAGGACAAGGTTTCGCGCATGGAACTTCTCGTCAAGGATGACCATGTGCCGTTCATCGAGGAGGGCTTCAAGTCGATCGACCTCATAGACTTCGAGTACGGCAGCGCGCCTGGGCTCAACGACTACTGGCATACCGCGAAGGACACGCCCGACAAGATTTCGGAATCTTCGCTTCTCATTGCCGGAAAGCTCGTCGTTGGCATGCTAGACATCCTTCTCCAGTGATGGTTTGCCGCCTGCGGCATCATGGCGAGTCAGCCTATTTCTGTGGCCACAGGTACATGGAAATATGGTACAATACTTAAATACTCGCTTTATATGAACAACAAAACACAAGGGGACAAATGAAAAAACTCATGATTGGACTCGTCGCCGCGGTGGCGATGGTCGGTTGCTGCACGCAGCCCTGCGACGGAATCAAGGACTCTGGCACCACATACATGGCGGACGCTCTCGCCCCGTACATCGAAAGAGGGGAGCTCCCCGGCGTTGTAAGCATGCTCTACAGCGACGGCGTGACCGAGACGGCGTGCCTTGGCTACGCCGATGTCGCCAAGAAGCGCAAGATTACCGCAGACGATGTCTACATGCAGTGCTCCCAGACGAAGGGCTTCTGCGGCGTGACGGTCGCGAAACTCGTCGAGGAAGGAAAACTCAACCTCGACGATCCCGTCTCAAAGTACCTTCCCGAGTTCGCGACGCTCTGGGTGAACGGCGGCGAGACCAACGGCGTTCGCACGCTCGTCAAGGCGAAGAACGTCCTCACCGTGCGCATGTGCCTCAACCACACGGGCGGCTTCCCGTTCGAGACGTGCGCCAAGAGGCCCGACATCAAGGGCGGCGGCTGGTCGGGCGGCGCACCACTCAGGCAGAACGCCGCTGTTGCGGCCGCTTCGCCGCTTCTCTTCGAGCCCGGCACGAAGGTGCAGTACTCCAACACCGGCATCGACATCGGCGCTGCGGTCGTCGAGGTCGTGACCGGCATGAAGTGGGAGGACTACCTCAAGAAGGAGGTCCTCGATCCCCTCGGCATGAAGAGCACCTGGTTCTGGCCGACCGACGAGCAGCTGAAGACGCAGATCGAGATGTACGACTGCCAGAAGGGCGCGCCCGCGAAGTGGCGCCTCCAGAACGACCAGCAGCAGCGTCCCTACAACGACAGCCACGTGTTTGCCTCGGCTGGCGCTGGCCTCTGGACGACGGCGCACGACCAGTACAAGTTCTACAAGATGCTCATGAACCTCGGTGTAGGCGACAACGGCGTGCGCATCCTCAAGGAGGAGACGGTCAAGTCGATTCTCGCCGTCTCCACGCGTCCGAAGGGGCTTGGCGGCTACTCCCTCGGCCTTTCCGCCCCCGAGGTCGACAATGAGGACCAGTGGTTTGGCCACGGCGGCGCATGGGGCACGAACTGCTCCGTCAACTGGCACAGGAAGCAGCTCAAGCTCTGGGCCGTCCAGCTCTGCGGCGGTCCGCGTCCGTGGGACAAGGAGAGGGAAGAGGCGTCCGAGAAGTTCTTCAAGTCGGCCGTCGACTCGAGCGGCGTCGACGCGTACACCGGCCGCATGAAGTAACGGGAAGGGGGCGTCCATGAAGAGGATAGCGATGGCGATTGGATTGGCGGCGTGCGGCGCATTTGCCGCGGAAGTCAACGACTGGGAAAATCCGGCGGTCAACTCGATAAACCGCCTGCCGGCGCGGACATGGACGGTTCCGTTCGCGGACGATAGTTCGGCGCTTTCCGACGATCTCGTCCCGGAATCGCCGTATCTCGTCTCGCTGAACGGCGACTGGAAGATCAAGTGGGTAGGCGATCCGGCTCGGCGTCCGCTCGATTTCTGGAAGACGGACTTCGACGACGCAGACTGGGCGACCATCGACGTTCCGAGCTGCGTCGAGATGCGCGGCTACGGTTCG
>OCTX012243644.1_pt1 | contig 11261 bp, 10 predicted proteins | sample 1539691 | NCBI WGS metagenome assembly OCTX01 (sample SAMN02144231, study PRJEB22623) | gut metagenome | biome: sheep rumen | host: Ovis aries | place: New Zealand | reverse complement strand
TCGCTCGGGTTCGATGGGAACGGTCTCGGTGAGCACCTGGTCAGCCTTCTTGTTCCACTCGGCAGCCTGCACCACCGTAGTTTTGAACAGTTTCCATGATATAGCGACCGAAAACAGCAGCATGATGCCCACCACGATGCCGTAGCGCATGAGGATATGCCGTTTGTTGTTCTGTTTCATTGTTGAGGACTCTTTGTACTGTTAATTGACGGGGGGTTACTTTGAATTTAACCGGTAGGGCGGCTCCTGCGGAGCGGACAAACCGATGTTCTTCTCTTGCATGAGTTTGGTCATCTCACTCTCACGGATCATCGAGTTGTACCTTGCACTGGCGTCCACCAGGTCGGTCTGGGCATTAGCCAGCTCGGTCTTGAGCTGGATTACCTCCTCCATGCTGCTCTGGCAGACGAACTTGTTGGCGATGTAGGCCAGGGCCATGATGACCAGGGCGATGATATATACTGCGTTTCGCTTGAAGAAATCCAACGACAGGAAGCGGCCTTGGAAGATGTCCTTGCCCGCCTTCTTGCCTGTGGCTACCGTGTAACTCTTTCTCTCGCTCATATTGGTGACAGTGAATTGATGCGTTATTGTTTGTTGTTGTCAGGGCGGGCGACCAGCTCGGCGACGCGCAGTTTGGCGCTGCGCGAGCGCGGGTTGCGCTCTACCTCCTCGGCACTGGGTACGATGACCTTGCCGGTGATCACACGCCACGGCGTGTTGACACGGCCATAGAAGTCCTTCTCCAGCTTGCCCTCGACGTTGCCCGTGCGCATGAAGTTCTTGACCAGGCGGTCTTCGAGGGAATGATAGGTGATGATGGCCAGGCGGCCACCGGGGTTGAGCACGTCGAGCGACTGGGCAAGCAGGCGGCGCAGGGCGTCAAGCTCATTGTTGACCTCGATGCGCAATGCCTGAAAGACCATCGACAGCTCCTTCTTTTCCTGCGAGGGCTTGAGCAGCGGCCGCACAACGTCAACGAGCTGGCCTGTCGTGGACAGGGGGCGCGACTTGACGATCGCTGCGGCCAGTCGGCGCGACTGCCTCAGTTCACCGTAGAGGTACAGCACGTCGGCAATGTGCTCCTCGCTGTAGGTATTGAGCAGCTCTTGGGCCGTGAACGAGGCGCTGCGGTTCATGCGCATGTCCAGGGGAGCATCGGCACGGAAGGTAAAGCCCCTCTCCACAGCGTCAAAGTGATGGAACGAGACACCCAGGTCGGCAAGGATGCCGTCAACGCCCTCGATGCCGTAATACCGCAGATAGTTCTTGAGATAGGCAAAATTGCCGTGTGCAAATGTAAACCTGTCATCCTGCAGGCGGTTTTCCCATGCGTCCATGTCGCGGTCCATGCCCACGAGCCTGCCGCCCGCGCCCAGACGTTCCATGATGGCACGACTGTGGCCGCCACCGCCAAAGGTGACGTCAACATAGGTGCCATCGGGCTTTACTGCGAGTCCTGCAATCGTCTCGGCGAGCAGCGCAGGTATGTGATAAACAGGTTGTTCCATTGCTATCTTTTTTGCTATCTGGTGTGTCTTCTCAACCCCTCATTTTAGGGACTTCAAAGGTACTGCTTTTTTTTGGATAATTTGCAATCACAAATGAATTATTTACAAATTTGAAAATAAAAATTGTTAACAGGCCCTGTTAATAACTTTATACAGCTTGTATATCAGGTAATTATGGCCGAAATTTACGAATTTGAACAGCCGCCGTTTTTCGGCCACAAAAATGCCGATTTTGATATTTTAATATTTCTAAACACTTTTTCAATGTAATTTTTAATACTTTTGCCATTGCATCAGATGTGAAATGCGCCACTTCGGGGTGCAATTCGTTTGATTTAAGGCTTTTATCGCATCATCTTCCCCAACCGCCGGCAAGGTGATGACACAACCAGAATTTGACCATCAAGAGTATGACGAACAACGCTTTGGACAAGCATGGCTTTGCAATGGACCTGGTGGAGCAGACCGCGACGCCATTTTACTATTATGACCTGAATCTGTTGCACGCGACGTTGGACGAGATCAACCGCCAGATCCAAGGTCACCCCTTCAAGGTCCACTATGCCGTTAAGGCAAACGGCAACCCGCGCATCCTCAAGGAGATAGCAGAATATGGACTGGGGACCGACCTGGTGAGCGGCGGTGAAGTCAAGGCCGCCATCGCAGCGGGATTTGACCCGCTGGAGATGACCTTCTCAGGTGTGGGGAAAACTGATTGGGAAATCAGGCTAGGTATCGAGAACGGTATCGGATGCTTTAATGTGGAATCCATCCCTGAACTCGAAGTCATCAACCAGCTGGCCGGCGAGATGGGCACGAAGGCGGGCATCACCTTCAGGGTCAACCCCGACATCGACGCCCACACCCACAAGTACATCACCACCGGCACCGCCGACAACAAATTCGGCATCAGCATCGAGGCTCTGGACCAGGTCATCAGACACGCCTTGACCCTGCCACACGTCAACCTGCGCGGACTGCATTTCCACATCGGTTCCCAAATCACCGAGATGCAGCCTTACGTCATGCTGTGCGAGACGGTCAACCGCCTTCTCGACCGCTATGACGCCCAGGGCATCCACTTCGAGATGATCAACGTGGGCGGCGGCCTGGGCATCGACTACAACGACCCCGACACACACCCCCTACCCGATTTCGAGGAATACTTCGGCACCTTCAAGCGCCTGCTCAAACTCAGACCCAACCAGCTGTTGCACTTCGAGTTAGGTCGAGCCATCGTGGGCGAGTGCGGCTCCTTGATTTCACATGTCGTTTTTGTCAAGGAAACGCGCAACAAGAAGTTCATCATTCTCGATGCCGGCATGACCGACCTCATCAGGCCTGCGCTATATGAAGCCCGCCACAAGGTTCAAAACCTGACTGCCGCCAGTAGCGACGAGCAAGAAACTTATGACGTGGTAGGACCCGTGTGTGAGTCCAGCGACGTTTTTGCCCACGACTGCCTTCTGCCAGTTACCCGTCGGGGTGACCTGATTGCTATCCGCTCGGCGGGGGCCTACGGCGAGTCGATGTCCTCATGCTACAACATGCGTTCCTTGCCCTCAAGCGTATTTGCAAGCGGCAAGTGATGCTAAATCCTTGCCCTCCAGCCCCACGCATTTACACAGTGGGGAGATTTCACAAATGCCAATCTGGGTTAATCGACTATTATACAGCCGATTAACTATATTCATTCAAAATTTTCTAAAAAATTTTTACCGAATCCTGTAGCAAGCTCAAAAAAAAGACCTATTTTTGCAAACAGGATTCCAAATTTTTGATTTTCATGGAAAGGATTGACACGCTAGACAAGAAAATTTTAGAAATCGTGATGAACAACGCCCGCATCCCCAGCAAGGATGTGGCTCAGGTGTGCGGGGTGTCAAGAGCTGCCGTGCATCAGCGCATCCAGCGACTCATCGACGACGGAGTCATCACCGGTTCGGGCTACAACGTGAATCCCAAGCTGCTGGGTTACTCGACCTGCACCTTTATCGGACTCACCCTGGAGCGCGGCTCAATGTACCGCACCGTGGTTCCTGAACTCCTGAAAATCAAGGAAGTGGTGGAATGCCACTTCACCACCGGGCATTACACGATGATGATCAAAGTGTATGCCCGCGACAACGAGCACCTGATGTCGCTGGTCAACGACCGCATCCAGCACATCGAGGGTGTTGCCGCCACCGAGACGCTTATCTCGCTGGAGCAGAGCATCAGCCGCACGCTGCCCATCTGCTACGACGAGTGAGCCACTGCGAGCAATGCCCCAACATAGAGCCATGAAATTAAAAACCGTTAACAGCGAGAAAAATCAGTTTTTTTACATTACCTTTGTCAACCAGTTATTGACAACACCATCATGGTGACCACTACCAAACCAACTACACGACATTAAAAAAATCATGGAGAATAACCGATACTGCGTGATCATGTGCGGCGGTGTGGGCAGTCGTTTTTGGCCCTTCAGCAAGTCGGCCCGCCCCAAGCAATTCCTCGACTTCTTCGGCACTGGCCGCAGCCTGCTGCAGATGACGTTTGACCGCCTGCAAGGCATCGTCCCCACCGAGAACATCATCCTCATCACCAACGAGAGCTACGGCTCGCTCATCAAGGAGCAGCTGCCCGAAATCGGTGACAGCCAGATCCTGATGGAGCCGGTGCGCCGCAACACGGCACCGTGCATCGCATGGGCAGCCCACCACATCCGCGCCATCAACCCCGACGCCAAGATGATGGTTGCCCCCAGCGACCACCTGATTATCAACACCGAGAAGTTCAAGCAGAGCGTCATCAGCGCCTTTGACTTCATCGAGACACACGACGCCCTCGTGACCATGGGCATCAAGCCCACCAGGCCCGAGACAGGCTATGGCTACATACAGGTGGGAGAGCCCGCCGGAGGCAATTTCTCGAAGGTAAAGACCTTTACCGAGAAACCCGACGAGGACCTCGCAAGCGTCTTCCTCAGGTCAGGTGAATTCTTCTGGAATTCGGGCATGTTCTTCTGGAGTGCCCAGAGCATCCTGAAGGCTTTGGACGCCTGTGCCCCTGAGGTCAATGCCGTGTTTGAGCATGGCAAAGCCCTCTTTGGCACCCCGCAGGAGACCGAGTACATCAACAACTACTTCGAGGCCTGCCCGAGCATCAGCATCGACTTTGCCGTGATGGAGAAGGCTCCCAACGTCTATGTCGAGACCGTGGACTTCGGCTGGAACGACCTGGGCACCTGGCGCTCGCTGTATGACCACTCCCCCAAGAACAGCGAGGGCAATGTCACCCAGAACTGCAAGGCGCTCATGTTCAACAGCCATAACAACATCGTGGCACTCAAGGGCGACAAACTCATCGTCGCATCAGGGCTCGAGGGCTACATTGTGGCCGACGTGGATGACGCCCTGCTCATCGTCCCGCTGGAGGAAGAGCAAAAGATCAAGACCTACGTCAACGAGGTAAAATCCAAATTCGGGGACAAGTTCTTGTAAATCACCTACCTTCCATATCATTACAACAACATCACGGGACTCCTTGCACAAGCGGCAGGAGTCCCGTAATGGTATAAATTATAGTGACCGTTATCCGTTGACAGCGGTCCCCGGCTGTTGAGGCGCAGCATTTTCACGCGGACGTGCCAACAGCTCAAAACTGTCGACATAAATCTCGGTGATGTAGCGCTTCACCTGGTTGCGGTCCTCCCATGCGCGGGTGCGCAAGCGGCCTTCAAGGTAAATCTGTGTGCCCTTGCGGATGTAGCGCTCGGCCACCTCGGCGTTCTTGCCCCACATGACGATATTGTGCCACTCGGTGCGCTCGGGTACTTCCACGCCGTTGGCGTTGGTATAAGCCCTGTCGGTAGTGGCAAGGGTAAATGATGCAACGGGCTGGTTTTGTGCAACATAGCGCACATCAGGGTCACGGCCCACACGGCCCAACAGAATAACTTTATTTACTGACATGATTGATATGGTATTTTTTTATGTAGTGTTATGTGATATTTCGTTTGACTAACAACCCGTACCCTTAAGAGCCAGACCTGCACGCTCATGAAGACCAAACACCAGGTTCATCACGTGCACCGCATTGCCTGCAGCACCCTTGAGCAAGAGATCCATTACTGCATGTATGGTGACGATGCCTGTGTGCTCGTCCTTGTCCAGAGTGATCAGGCACTTATTCGTGTTAACAACATCAACTGTGGCGACAGGGCGGCTCATGACAAACACAAAATTGTGGTCATCGTAATATTGCTCGTACAGCTCCTTTAACGCTTCAAGATCGACACCGCATTTCAAACGCGCCGTGACAGTCAGCGTTCTAGGTTCGTCAAGCGGTGTGATGCTCATGTCGATAGGCTGGTCAAAGCTGGACTGGCATTGCCTCAAGGCATATTTCACCTCGCGGCACTGGTCGGCGGTCCACTCGTCGAGTGCCAGGCCATCGGCCGTCATGCCGTTGCAGGGCAGCCCCGATGCGCCCATTTCCACCTGCAATGTCAACGGGCTGTTAATCATCAGGTTGCGAGCCATCGGCATCAATGCAAGCAACGAAGCGGCAGCAGCGTTGCCGGGAATGGTCACCCAGGGGGAGTCATGCACGAGAATGCGGCGTTGCATCTCGCTCAGACCATATTTCCACTCTTCTTCCAAGCCATGGTCCATATTGTGACTGCCGCTCAGGTCGATGACGTGCAAGTTGGCCGACTCGGCAGCCAACGACAGGCGCGAAACGACCTCCTTGCGACTGGCGCACAAGAAGACCAGATCCACATCGTCGAGAGGACCTTCGGCCACTATCGTCAGGTCACTGTCGCCCACCAGGCCAGGCACAACATGGTCAACGCGCGCACCTGCCTGAACTGGGCTGCTCACCCACTTCAACTCCACATCAGGGTGGTTAACAAGTACACGCACCAACTCTTGGGCACGCAAGGTGTCACATCCACTGACACCTACCTTAATCATCGGCTACAGGCATTTCAGGCATGCTGAAGGCTATCGGGGAATTCTTGGGCATGAACTGCTGGAATACTTCCCTCGCCTGGTCGTGGGTCACGCCCTCGGCAAGAATGGCCACAACAGTATCGGCGCCGGCAATCGTTCCCAAAATTTCGGGAGGACGGCTCATGTCGATATCATAAGCCAAGCCCGGCGCATATCCGTTGCGCGTTTTGATCACAGCCAGGTTACCCGAGAAAGTCACCGAAACAAGTCCCACCTGCTTGGCAGCGTGCGTGTCGGTCTGACGCATGCTCAGCAGCCTGTCTTGCAGTTGGTTACTGTCAGGGATGATGTACATGTAGGTGTTGCGGTCGGTAGCCACCTTAGAAATCTTCAGCGCCTTCAGGTCGCGTGACAATGTGGCTTGCGTCACATTGATGTTGTGCTCACGCAACATGTCGGCTAGCTCACTCTGGCTGCCGATGCAATTCGTCTTGATCAGATCAGTGATCAACTGTAAACGGTCACGTTTTCTTTTCACGAGTACTTTCTTTTTTCTTGGTTTTTTTGTTAATGTTGTCGTCTCCATGTGAAATATATACTTAAAAATTTGGTTAGTCATGCAAAGGTAATGACATTTTTCAGTTTAAGCAACATATTTATTGATTTTTTTCAAGAAATAATATCATATTACTGTTTTCATCATAGCATATTCATTATATTCGGTAAGTATTTCTACTATTTTTGTACACATTATATAATATACACTGGTCATGCATCAACCAACGGCACATAAAAACAGGCCCGAGACGCCATGGTCCGGGCCTGTTTCTTGTTTGATGCCTCATCGGTGCCGACGAGGGCTCATGTCACATCATTGCTGCAGCAGCATGTCGATCAACGTGGTGACGTCAGAAATATTCACGTTCTCGTCTCCGTTGACATTAGCCTCGGCAGGAGCCAGGCTGGCATCGTTGAGCAGATAGTCGATCAATGCGGTCACGTCAGCAATGTTGACTGCATGGTCATGGTTCACATCGCCAAGCTCGTATTCGGGCTCTACTTGACCGGCAACGGTCACGATGATTGTCGTGAAGCGGCACTGCTTGTTCACGTTGAAAGCAACCTCGGTAGCATAGCCTTCCCACGTGCCGTTGTTGCCGCCATACAGATGCAGGGCGCCACCCGAAGTGTTAGTGTAATAGGTGGGTTTAGTGCTGCCTTCGCCGCGGTCAAAGGTCAGATTCACGCCATCGACCTTCAAATCGGTAACCAACGTGTTGGTGTCCCAACCCTGGGCGTTGAAGTCAACGGTCACAACAGTGTCTGCCCATGCTGACATGGCCAGCAGAGCAACGAAGAGGAGAGAAAACAATTTCTTCATAAAACAGAACGAATTAAAAGTTAATTATGTGAATAACAATCGGCTTCATCAGGTTAAACAGTAAAGTGTAGAGAACTTTCATAAACACATTGCAAATGTTACTAAATCATTGCAACATACCGACTAACCTGGAGCAGAAAAACGACGAAAAAAAAACAAAAACGCAACTACCATTTCCAGCAGCCGCGTTTCCAATTGAAATTACCCCTGTGGGCTCTGATTCATAACGCACCATACCTTGAGGCTGATTGCAGGAATGCATTGATGCATAATAGAGGCGGCTATCGTACGATTTGGTACGCTAACCGCCTCTATATGTAAAAGACAAGCTGAGACCTGAAAAATTCGTTATTGATTCAAGATGATATCGATGATCGCATTGATGTCGGCGATGTTGACCTCGCGGTCATCGTTCACGTCGGCCTCAGGTAAATCATAATCTCCCAGAATAACGTTGATGACAAAATTCACGTCAGCGATGTTCACCTCGCCATCGCGATTCACGTCGGGACGACATGCCATGCTGTTGACTTGAATGCAATAGGTCTCGCCACAAGCCTCACAAGTTCCGGTCTCATTGGCTACCCTGTAGCGAACATAATAGATGCCTGCCTCGTTGAAAGTATAATCAATCTCGTCCTCGTTGAATTGCAGAATGATGTTTTCAAAGTCGGGATCCGTTGCCATCTCCCATACGCGATAGCCCACCGCGTCGGTATATCTGCCTGTGAACAAGAGTTCTAATGGAGCCGTTCCCGAAAATACCCCATCCATGATTTCCACGTTGTACTTTGGAGTGACTATGGAGCGACAGTCCACTGCCTGGAAGTAGTAATACCAACTCTCGAGGGCTTGTTCTTGTCCCCACGCCTTAAGGAAACGGTCGCCCGTGAGCACGAAAGTGGTGCCGCACAGTGGTGGCACAATCTCAATGCCCTCATCCAGGGAGGCAAAACTCTCGACGGCTGCTTCCTCCCACCAATACCCATAATTGCCATTCCACACCTGGGTGTAGTATCTCAATTTAATATCGCGGTCGAGCACTTGTCGGTTGCCGTTTACAGTGTAGTAATAGATGGCGTCGGCGTGTCCGTCGACGTTAATCGTGAGCAGATTGCACGGGGCCTCGTCATTGATCGACACGTCATTCAACTCCATGTAGTGGTCGGCATAATTGACTACCCAGTAGTAATTGATCTGGGAGCCTTCGGTGATTCTGTAGCCAGTGTTGGGAATGACGTGGTTGAGCGTGGTGACGTTACCCGTGTGGGTGGTATCGGTGAGCCCCTCGATGATGAATTGACCGCTGCTGTAGTCAAATCTTTCCCATTTCACCGCATCATCGGTCGATGCGGTATAGTTCATCTTAACCTCGTCGGTATTGTAAACGACAAAGATCTTATCCAGGCCGGTACTCTCCTCGGGTATCAGCTCGATGACAGGATACTGCCCCACACCGGTAAATGTAGGTATCACGTCATCCTTAATCACTCCAAAATAGGGATACCAGTTCTCGTTCCTCTGATAGGCTAAGGCCGTGCCTTGCGGCACATGCAACGTGCGACCCGAGTAGTTCAGATCATCTAAATGAAAAAGTGAGGTTGCATAGGGCAGTCTCGAGGGGTCGGTAATATGGCTATATACATCTGTCAGCCCGCTGCAGCCCCGAAACGCCCAGTCGCCGATGCTGGTGACCGAACCATGAATTGTCACGCTCTTCAACCCGCTGCATTCTAAGAACGCCATGTCGCCAATGGAAGTGACGGAGTTGGGGATGGTCACGCTCGACAGGCCTTTACAGTACCTGAACGCATTGTGACCGATAGTGGTGACCGAGATGGGAATCGTTACTCTCGTCAGACCTGAACAGTACGCAAAAGCATCGTCACCGATGGCGGTGACAGTGCCAGGAATGACAGTGTTACAACAACCAGCAATCAACGTGTTGCTTGCCGTCTCGATGATAGCGTTGCAATTGCCACGGGAGTCATAAGTCGTGTTTCCACTGGCTACCACAATGCTAGTCATGCCGCCGCAGCCGTAAAACGCCGAGTTGCCAATGCTTGAGACCGAGTTTCCGATGGAAACACTTGTCAAGGCACTGCAATTATAAAACGCCAAGTCGCCGATGGTGGTGACCGAGTTGGGAATCGCCACGCTCGTCAAGCTCTGGCAGTCTTTGAAAGCCCGCTCGCCAATGGTTTTAAGCGACGTGGGAATCGTCACGCTTGTCAGACCCCTGCAGCCAGAGAACGCACTGTAGCCGATTTCAGAGACGGGGTTGGGGATGGTCACGCTCGTCAGGCCGCTGCAGTTATAGAACGCAAGGACGCCGATGGAAGTGACAGAGTATATCGTACCGTTGTATGTAACTGACGACGGTATGGTGACAGAACCCGAATACTCATTACTATATTCATAATAGCTTGTGCCTCGAAATGTCACGGTGGCTTCATTGCCGTTAATAATATAGTAAATGCCATCGACCTCAAAGTCATGGGCAGTGGCGGTAGCCGGCAGCAGCAGCGCCAGCATCAAAAGGGCAGATTTAATTAGGCTTTTCATTGTAGTCATAGGTATTGAGTGTTGTTAATCGCTGTCGCAAAATTAAGCAATAAAACGAACGCATACAAATCTTTCATCGACCGATTACCCTTGGAGGACCTTTTTGCACTGCAATTGACGACCGTTTCAAGACAAAAAGAAAATCCCTCACGCCCGGAAAGAGCATGAGGGAAAAATCTTGACCATGTTGGAGATTTAGTTGGGCCAAGCGCCATTCAACAGGTAGTCGATGAGGGCGGTAACGTCGGCGATGTTCATCTCGGTGTCCTGGTTACAATCAGCCTCGGGAATCATCTCGGCATTGTTCAGGAGCTTGTCGATGAGCGCTGTCACGTCGGCAATGTTCACCTCAGTATCCTTGTTCACGTCACCGCGCACAAACGCAGGTTCCACATATTTCACGAATGTAATGGGATTGAACTTCAATGCGCCATCAACCTTGCAGATAATGCCATAGACATTGTAATTGCCAGTGGCTGGCTGATTCACAGCCCACAGGACGTCGGTCAGTCCAATGGTCGTTCCATCGGGCAGCGGCAACGTGCGGATGGGGAAAAAGCCCTTAGTCACATTCTCGATGTAAACATAGGCGTTGAGCATGCTCTCATCCACGGCTCCGGTGAGTTTTTGGGGAGCTGCCAGAGCGACATTGGTCTCACCGCTGGCGCTAAGGCCGGCAGCATCGGTGAACTTCACCCAGTTGTCATTGCTGACCTTGGTGGCACTCCATCCCTGGCTCAGCACCTGGCCGTTCTCGAAGGTGGCATCAACCACGTTGGTGATCTGGCCATAGCCTGTAGCGTCACGCACGAACAGGAAACCATTATTATAGACCGTAACAACAGCGTCGCCATTGAACATGAA
>OCTX012290946.1_pt1 | contig 11262 bp, 9 predicted proteins | sample 1539691 | NCBI WGS metagenome assembly OCTX01 (sample SAMN02144231, study PRJEB22623) | gut metagenome | biome: sheep rumen | host: Ovis aries | place: New Zealand | reverse complement strand
TTCGATGAGCTGCAGCAGGTGCTCGACCACGGTGGCGTGGATCGCATCATGCTCGACAACTTCAGTGTGCCCGATACGAAGAAGGCGGTGGATATCATCGCTGGCCGCTATGAGACAGAGTCGAGCGGCGGCATCACCTATGATACCATCCGCGACTACGCCGAACAGGGTGTGGACTTTATCTCCGTGGGTGCACTCACACACTCAGTGAAGGGACTCGACATGTCGTTCAAAGCCTGCTAATCGCCTAAGAATATGAAAAGACAACTGATTGTATCAGCTTTGCTGATGGCTGCAGCCGGGGCTATGGCCTGCACGAACTTCATCGTTGGTAAGAAGGCCTCGACCGACGGTTCTGTGTTTGTCACCTACAATGCCGACTCCTACGGCGCTTTCATGCCGCTCTACCACTATCCTGCCGCGACCCATCAGACGGGTGAGATGCGAAAGGTGTATGAGTGGGATACCGACAAGTATCTGGGCGAGATTGCCGAGGCACCGCAGACCTATAATGTAATTGGCAATGCCAACGAGTGGCAGGTGACTATCGGTGAGACGACCTTCGGTGGTCGCGAGGAGATGGCCGACTCTACGGGCATCATCGACTACGGCTCGCTGATCTATATCGCCCTGCAGCGCTCTAAGACGGCCCGTGAGGCCCTGCGCGTGATGACCTCGCTCGTGGAGCAGTATGGCTACTACTCTGAGGGCGAGACTTTCTCAGTGGCTGACAAGGACGAGGCTTGGATGCTGGAGATGATGGGCTGCGGCCCTGACCGCTCGAAGTCGAAGGAACGCACCGTATGGGTGGCTGTACGCATCCCCGACGATGCCGTTGCCGCCCATGCCAACCAGAGCCGTATCACGAAGTTCCTCGACGGTCGTTATGTGCAGGTGAAGATGAAGGATCTCGAGAAGAGATATCCCGTCAACGGCAAGAAGGCCGTGCCTAATCTGATGGTGTGCTCCGACAATGTCGTGAGCTATGCCCGCGCGATGGGCTGGTATGAGGGCAAGGATGCCGACTTCTCCTATAATGGTGCGTATGCCGCTCCCGACTTCTCGGGCCGCCGCTATTGTGAGGCCCGTGTGTGGAGCTTCTTCAATCGCTTCGCTGATGATTTCTCTGCCTATGTGCCCTATGCCGCAGGCAAGGATGCTGACGCCAAGGAGATGCCGCTCTGGATCATCCCCAATAAGAAAGTGTCGCTGCAGGATCTGCGCGACGCCATGCGCGACCACTATGAGGGTACGCCATTCGCACTCGACTCTGATATCGGCGGTGGTATCTACCAGATGCCGTATCGTCCGTCGCCTCTTTCATACAAGATTGATGGACAGGAGTATTTCAACGAACGTCCTATCTCCACCCAGCAGACGGCCTGGTCGTTTATCTCCCAGATGCGCAGTTTCATGCCGCGCGAGGTAGGAGGCTGCTTCTGGTTTGGCAATGACGATGGCAATATGGTGGCCTACACCCCGATGTATGCTTCCATCACCCGTCGCCCGAAGTGCTTCTCTGGTGAGGGTGCCGACGATGTGACATTCTCCATGGATAATGCCTTCTGGGTGTGTAACTGGGTCAGCAATATGGTCTATCCCCGTTACTCGCAGATGTTCCCGAGTCTTCAGGAGGTGCGTGACTCTCTCGACGCCTCTTACAGTCAGCTACAGCCCGAGATCGAGGCCAAAGCCCTTGCTCTGCCTACAGCCGAGGAACGCATCAACTATCTGACGTCCTACAGTTGTCAGAAGGGCGACGAGATGATTGAGCGTTGGCGCCAGCTGGCGTTCTTCCTGATTGTGAAGTACAATGATATGGTGGTGAGGCCTACAGACAAGGAAGGCCGTTTCGAGCGAAATAAGTTCGGTGGCGGTGCACGTGTCGTGCGTCCTGGCTTCCCCGAGGCTTATGCCAAGGATCTGATCAAGCAGACTGGTGATAAGTTTGTGGTGCCGACGAAGAAATAGGCATCAGGATCCCAGACTGAGGAAATAACCAAGACGGTAGAGCTTGAAAACCGTCAGACTAGGTTGGGCGCTGCAGAGGATGCGGCGCTCAATTTTGTTAAAGAGTGCGTGAAATCTGCAGATCAGCCAACGGACGACAGACAGATGGATGCCATCAGCCAGCGTGAGCAGCTTGGAGTAGCCGCGCAGGTCGTTGCGGAAGGCGTGGAGTGTGCGGAGGTTTTGCTCGGTCTTATGCAGAAAGGCAGGATTGTCTTCAAAGGTGTTCATCATCACAGGGTTGTCGATATGGGTGACGGGGAAGTCTCGCTGCTTGAGTTGTTTGCCGAAAAAGACGTCTTCGTAGCCGCTACGCTTGAAGCGCTCGTCGAAGCGACAGTCCATAAATATCTCGTACTTGATCATGAAGTTGGTGGAGCGAAACTCCTTATATGGGTTCTGTTGACGACGTATGACGGAGTGGGCCATCTCTGCCTGCTTCTCATAGCGGTATCTCAGGTTGCCCTCCCAGCGTGCGTCAGTAGTGATACAGATGCCACCGTTGACGACACAAAAATCCTCTGTGGCCAGATAGCGCTGGATGAAGTCGTTGTTGGGGATGGTGACGTCGCAGTCGATGAACAGCAGATGGTCGTACTGGCTTTGGGTGGCAAGGAAATTGCGTGTCGCCGCACTGCCACTGTTCTGTTCCCTGGTGATGAATCGGCAGCGGGGCTGTTGGCTGATAGCCTGGTTCTCGACAATGGTGTCGGTATCCGTCGAGCCGTCGTCGGTTACGATAATCTCGTAATCGGTGTCTGCTGCCTGTAGAAGAACCACAAGTTGCTTCACTAATGACACACAACAGTGGTTGTAGGTCGGAATGAGGACGGAAAGACCGGGTTTACGCATAGTCATGGCGCAAAATTACACAAAAATCGTGAAAATCAACAAGTTTATTGCCGAATATTTTGGATATTCTGTGGAAATGTTGTACCTTTGCAGCCGCTTTTACGAGTTAAGAGCATGAAATTCAAACATTTTAAACATTTAAACAACAAAAAGAAATGGCAACAAAGATCAGATTGCAGCGCGGTGGTCGCAAAGGTTATGCTTTCTACAGCATCGTGATCGCTGACGCTCGTGCACCACGAGATGGTAGATTTACTGAAAAGATTGGTACTTACAATCCTAACACCAATCCCGCCACGGTAGATTTGAATTTCGAGCGTGCGCTCTACTGGGTTGAGACCGGTGCCCAGCCCACAGACACAGTACGTAACATCCTGAGCCGTGAGGGCGTCTACCTGATGAAGCACCTCCGCGGTGGTGTGAAGAAGGGCGCTTTCGATGAGGCTGCTGCACAGAAGAAGTTCGATGCTTGGAAGGCTGACAAGCAGAACGGTCTGAACAAGATCGCTGACGCTGAGGCTAAGGCAAAGAAAGAGGCTGCTGCTAATGCACTGAAGGCAGAGAAGGCCGTCAACGAGGCTATCGCCAAGAAGGTAGCTGACAAGAAGGCTGCCGAGGCTGCTGCTAAGGCTGAAGAAGAGGCTGCAAAGGCTGCTGAGGCCGCTGCTGCTGAGGCTCCCGCAGAGGAGGCTGCTCCTGCTGCTGAGGCTCCTGCTGAAGCTTAATTATTTGGCACGGATTTACACGGCTTTTATTAAAAAACACGGATTTTTCTTCGGAGAAGGCCGTGTTCTTGTTTTTATGGCTGTGTAAATCCGTACCTAAATACTATTCCAGAAGTCAAGGTATTGACTGGCTACTTTCCGGTAGTCGTGGTGGCGGCGTACGTATTCGATACTCTGTCGCTTGAGAGCTGGGATGCGTTCGGGATGCAGCACGAGTTGCTCGAGTTCGTGATAGACACTTTCATAGGTAGGCTCCACGTTGATGATGGGGCGCAGCTCGTGTTCATCGATAATCTCGTAATTCTCCGGTTCACCGCCACCGATACAGATGATGCCTTTCGACATAGCCAGCAATGAGTTCATCGATGGGGTATAGCTGTATAGCTGGTCGATGATGGCGTCGCAACCCTCCATCATCCGCTGGTATTCATCGAAGGGTACCGACCTGGCTATCACGAGTTCCATGCTTTCTTTGTATTTGTCGCGTATGTCCTCGGCGGCACGCAGCATGATGTCTGTACCCTTGTAAGCCATACGGGCTACGTCGATGCCAAAGAAGACGACCACTTTGGATGGTTGTGTACGTTCGGTATTCGCCTCTTTTGGCAATTGGATGGGCAGGGGGATGAAGCGGGTCTTCTCAGGGAAATAGCTGCTATAGCATACCTGATACTCGTAGAGACAGGCGGGGATGCCGTCGCAGTCGGTCATCACCTTGCGGCAATAGTCACCCTTGGGGGTGTCGATCCATTCGTCGATGAATTTCTTGTTCTGTGGCTCGTCGGTACGCATCTTGTCGCCTATGTAGAAGTCGCCATAGCGCAAGAGCCGTTTATGGAGTCCGGCATCTACCCAGTACCAGTCACAGCCAAAGGCACCGATGAAGATGCGCTTGTTGTGCCGACGGAGGTATTGGTAGACATAATATTGGCGTTCTCCCTTCAGCCAGATGAAATCGGGATTGATGAGTTGTACGACATCGTAGCCCCGGAGTTTTGGAAGGAGCAGGAGCACTTTCAGCAGGTAGAAGATGCCGCTGAGCTTCGATGTCGAGCCGCGCTTCAGGGTGATATCCCGCTTGTAGTTGCGCCAGGCATTACCGTCGGAGACGACTGTCACTTTGTGCCCAAGTTCTCGCAGTCCTTCTGCCAGTGTGGCGTGCAGGTTGCTGTATTCACCGAGTAGTAGGATCTTCATGCTTCTTTTTGGATGAGTGGGATGAGACGCATGAGCAGGCTGATACCCGTCGGACTATTGCTCAGACGACGGAACCATGTGTATTTGGTAGTGTAGTTCTTGTCGGGCAGGGGAAAGAGTCCCTCTTGTCGCAGTCCTTCCATTTTGCGTTCCAGATAATGGCGGGAACCGGTCAGGCGGATGATGTTGTAGAGATAATCCATTGTGAGCTGTGCCACACGACGTTGCAGGGCTGTCTTCTCGTTGACGGGGAGACGGTCTGTGAAGGCGTTCAGGCGAGTGATGACAGCTTTCGTCTCCGAGAGTCGTCTGATGATGCTCCGCTTGCTTGTCTGGTGGGTGGCCGAAGCCTGGTGCTGCCGATAATAATAGGCGGTGGCATTAGTCCTGTAGGTGGATTCTGCCCGCAGGATGAGTTGGGCTGTGAATTCTTCGTCCTCGCCATAGTTGGTACCGGGGGTGAAAAGCAGCGTGCCGCGTATTGACTGTTGGAAGAGATAACTGCAGATGGATCCATGGATGTTCTGACTGCGCATGAGGTCGGTACCGCTGAAGGGACCTTGGTCGGTGAAGTCGGCCTCCGTCTGCTTCTGGCTTGTGAAGTCGAACATCACCATGTCGGTTTTCGAGAACCGGATGAGGTCGATGCAGTGTTCGTAGGCGGGTTGTACCAGTCGGTCGTCGGCATCGATGAATTGGATATATTGACCTGAGGCGGTGCGGAGTCCCAAGTTGCGGGCCGTACTGACACCACCGTTGCTTTTGCGTAGGTAGAGAATGTCGCTACCATATTTCATCAGAGCATTCATCGGGCATGAATTCGACCCGTCATCGACGATGATGATTTCACGTTCATAGGGACGCAATGAGAGGGAGAGAATGCTCTCAATGCATTCACAGAGCATCTCCAACGGCAAGTTGTAGTAAGTGACGATGAAGCTGATTAGTGGCTTCTCCATAGGAAGTGAATTATTTTGTTTAACTTGCATATCTTATTAATACCCAAAAGATTGAGTGCAAAAACTTTTAGTTTTTCTGTACCTTTGAAGTACTGTGGGTTCAGCGTGTGTGGTGGCAGAATAGGCCTATCTCCTGTCTGCTCATAGACATCCATCTGGATATTCATCACACGTAGGTAGTAGCGTTCGAAGGCGGCTTCTTGTCCAGTGACGGGATTGAGCATCTCCAGGTGTGATTCCAGCAGCATCTGCAAAGCCTTCCCATCGGCGTTCATGGTGATTCCCTTAGGGTTGGGCAGATAATAGTAGAGTCCTGTGTTTGTGGTGCTGATACGTCGGGCTTTCTTGATCAGTTGGGGGAGTGTGAAAGTGTCTTCGAACACCCGGCCTACGGGGAAGCGTATACCGTCGAAGAGACTGGCGCGGTAGAGCTTATTACAGGCGTAGCAATGTTCGTAGGCCTGGGTGGCATACCAGTATTTGGTGGCATCGCTGAAAGTCTGTCGCCTGAAGGTGAGCCGGTGCTGGTCGGAGGCGCCGTAACGGATATAGGCGGGATATTCCAGCAGGTCGGTCTCTGGTGATTCGCAGAGTTGCTTCATCAGTTGTTGGTAGGTGTTCGGCGCCAGATAGTCGTCGGCATCGACGAAGGTCAGGTAGTCGCCTGTCGCTATCTCTAAGCCAGCATTGCGGGCATCGCTGAGACCACCGTTTGCCTTGTGGATGGTCCTGATGCGGGCATCGCGCTGGGCCCAGTCGTCGCATTGGCGGGGACAGTCATCAGGCGAGCCGTCATCGACGAGGATGACTTCCATTGACTCACAACCCTGTGACAGAACACTCTCCACGCAACGCTTTAGGGTGGCATCTGCTCGATAGACTGGTATGATAACGCTGAGTTTCATGCTGCAAAGGTAAGAAAAAATTTGGAGAATAGAAATAATTGTCTTACTTTTGCGTTTAAATTAGGAAACGATGTCGAAAGATTCTGATGGCAGTTACGGTCATGTCCTGAAATATTCGGGCGTGTTTGGCGGTGTGCAGGGCCTGAATATCCTTTTAGGTCTTGTGCGCAATAAGATTGTGGCCTTGCTGCTGGGACCGTCTGGAATGGGACTGGCATCACTCTTCGGCACGACTGTGGATTTCGTCTCTAAATCGACCAATTTTGGTGTTCCCTTCAGTGGCGTGCGCAGGCTCTCTGCACTTTATGACAGCGGCGACGCATCGGCCCTTGAGCGCGAGGTGATGGTGGTGCGTGCCTGGTGTCTGTTGACGGCACTCTTCGGCATGCTCGTCTGCGTAGCGCTGGGGCCGTTCCTGAGTCAGACGGCTTTTGCTTGGGGCGATCATAGTCTTCACTTCATGTTACTCTCTCCTGCTGTCGGCATGCTGGCGGTGACGGGGGGTGAAACGGCTATCCTGAAGGCACTGCGTCGTCTTGGTGTGTTAGCATATGTCCAGTTATTCACAGCTATAGCGGCGCTGTTTGTCTCCGTACCTATCTACGCCCTTTTTGGCGAAGCAGGCATTGTGCCTGTGATTGTGATCACAGCCTTCATCACGATGCTACTCACACTGCGTCGCTCCCTGCAGGTACAACCGTTGCAACTCTCTTGGGAGAAACACCTGGTGGGCGAGGGGATGGGGATGATCGTATTGGGCGTGGCCTATACGTTGGCGGCGATTGCCGGAAGTGGTGCCGAGATGGTGATACGTTCCTATCTGAATGTACAAGGCGACCTCGATATCCTTGGACTCTATAACGCAGGTTATCTGCTGACGATAACCTATGCAGGGATTGTGTTCTCGGCGATGGATACCGACTTCTTTCCCCGGCTGTCGGCAGTGCAGCAAGATGTGGCGGCGACGAACTTGACGGTGAACCGTCAGATGGAGGTGTCGCTGTTGTTGCTCTCGCCGATGCTGGCTGTGCTGATCATTGCCTTGCCGGTGCTGATACCATTGCTATACAGTGCGCGTTTCCTGCCAGTAGTGGCGATGGCACAGGTGGCAGCGCTGGCAATGTATCTGAAGGTGCTCACCCTGCCTGTGGCGTATATCACGTTGGCTCGGGCCAAGTCGATGGCATTCCTGTTGCTCGAGGTGTCCTACTTCATTGTGCTCGTGGTGCTGATGATATTCTGCTTTGAGTGTTGGGGACTCCTCGGTACGGGTATTGCCCTGCTGTTGGCCCATCTTTTCGACTATGTGCTGATCAATGGATATGCCTATATGAAATACGGTTACCGCTGTTCGGTAACCGTATTCAGATATGCTTTCGTACAATTGTCGCTGGGTGCATTTGCCTATGTGCTGACGCTGACGGCTTCTGGTTTAGCCTATTGGCTCTTAGGGGCTGTCATCGTATTGCTCAGCGGATTGTTCTCCTTGCAAGTGCTGCGTCGTAAAACGCATTTGTGGGAGGCACTCACCCGCCGTTTCCGTCGTTAGAAGCGGAAGTCAAGCTCTACATCGACGAGGTTGTAGTTGTGCTTGGCCAGATTGCGGTCGTTCACGCGTGAATACTCTGCGTGAAGCTCGAGATTCTTTGTGAAATAGTAGTTCAGACCGCACTCTATCTGATTTACAGAGCTGCCCCATTCTTTCTTGTTGCGGTAGGTCTGGTAACGAGCCTTGGCGTGGAGCTTTCCCTTGATGAGGGGCACGATGCCGAACACGTACCAACCGTCGGCCTTGTCACCGTTCTCGTAGTAAATCTCGCGTACGTTGTTGCCAGGTGACTTTGCACCCCAGCCCTGACTGTGGATATACTCAGCACGGAAGGTGTATTCGTCCTTGTCGTACTCTGCAGAGAGGGCATAACGGTTCTTCTCGACACTGCGGGTCATGGGCTGCTTGGTCACCGGGTCGATCAGCTTGGAATCGACCATCTCGCCACGACTACCAGTCCATCCGAAGGCACCGATGCGAAGGCCCTTGATAGGCATTACCCACACACCGGCGATGATATCCTTGCGGTTATCCATATCCTTCTGGTTCACACCTTCACCATTATAGACTCCAATCTGATAATGGAAGACGCGACGTCCATTGGCGTTAGGGAAGAGATCGCCCGACAGTTGGATACCGATATCACGACCACCAGAAGATCTTTCACCGGTACGGTCGCCAAAGGCAGAGAGCTTGTTGATAGCATCGGCATAGCCGCGCCAGCCCTGAGTGATGGGGTTGGTGGGGTTCTCGAAAGTGAAGGCACGCTTGAACTGACCGGCACGCACCTTGAACTCGGGGTACTTACGCCATTCTGCGTAGAGGTCAACAAGCTGTACGGTGGGCTGTCCGGGGCCTGTGGCGTTGGTTCCCTGGATTTGGGCACGCCAATCGAAATCACCGATCTTACCATCGAGGATGAAACGGGCCAGACGCAGGTTGAAGGTGTTACTGTGTGAACCTTCCTTGTCCTCACCCTGATACTGCAGCATGGCATAGCCGCTGAACTTGATGTTTTTCACCCACTGTGGGAGTTCGACGAGTGTCTTTTTCTCTTGTTGGGCATTCTGTACTTCCTGCTCTTCAGCAGATGCGGTAGCGCTGAATCCCATCATCAGTACGACCAATAGTGATAATGTTTTCTTTGACATAAGTCTTTGCTTTAGGTTATTATGGGTACAAATATAGGGAAATAATTTGGATTGACCAAACAATTTCCCTAATTTTTAGCATTTCAGTCACATTTGCGCTGCTGATATTGGCAGCTTAGAGACGACTTTCCAACAAAACGACGTTCTCCACATGAGGTGTATGGGGGAACATATCCACGGGCTGCACGGCAGTCACTTTATACTGGGCGTCGAGGTCCTGTAGGTCGCGGGCCTGGGTAGCAGGGTTGCAACTGACATAGACGATGCGCTTCGGTGCGGCCCTGAGGATGGTCTTCACCACATCGGGGTGCATACCGGCACGGGGCGGGTCGGTGATAATCACATCAGGACGACCGTGCGACTGGATGAAGTCGTCGGTCAGGATGTCCTTCATGTCACCGGCATAGAAGCGTGTGTTGTCGATATGGTTCACCTCGGAGTTGATCTTGGCGTCCTCGATGGCCTCAGGCACATACTCGATGCCAATCACTTTGCGGGCCTTCTTAGCCACGAAGTTGGCGATGGTGCCGGTTCCGGTATAGAGGTCATATACTAGTTCTTGCCCCGTAAGGCCAGCAAACTCGCGAGCCACGCTATAGAGATGGTAGGCCTGTTCGGTATTCGTCTGGTAGAAGCTCTTCGGTCCGACCTTGAATCTCAGGTCTTCCATCGTCTCGTAGATATGATCCTTTCCCTTGAATATCAGGATGTCCTGATCACCAATGGTGTCGTTGCACTTCTGGTTGTCGAGGTAGAGTAGGGATGTAATCTGTGGGAACGTGTCAGCAATATGCTGCATGAGCGCTAATGCTTTTTGGCCGTCTTCGCTCTTCCATGAATCGCCGGTCTCAAGGTGGAACTGTACGATGACCATCCATTCGCCTGTGGCAGAATTTCGGATGATGACGTCGCGCAGAAGTCCCGTCTGGGCGCGAAGATCGAAGAAAGTCAGACCGTACTCGACGGCATAGTCGCGTATCTCATTGCGGATGCGATTGTGCAGGTCATCCATCAGCCAGCATTTCTCGATGGGCAGGATCTTGTCGAAGGCCCCTGTGATGTGGAAACCGATGGCCGGCACATCTTTCAGGCTCATGCTCTCTTCTTTGGGGAGGCTCTCAATCTCTTGTTTTGTCAGATACCGCTTGTTGGCACAGCCAAAGTCGAGTTTGTTGCGGTATTCCTGAGTCTTTACGCTACCAAGGATGGGACGGAACTCGGGCAGTTCCACTTTTCCGATGCGATGCAACTGGTCAAAGACCTGTTGCTGTTTGAACTTGAGCTGTTCCTCATAGGGCAGGTTCTGCCACTTGCAGCCACCGCAAACACCGAAATGGTGACAGAAGGGCGTCGCGCGTACCTTACTAAATTCCATAAAACGCACCACCTCGCCCTCGGCAAAGGAATGCTTCTTGCGACGAATCTGAATGTCACAGACGTCACCCGGTACGCAGAACGGCACAAATACCACCAGATCATTCCAGTGGAAAAGGCACTTTCCCTCGGCGGCAACCGCCTCTATTGTTACGCCCTCAAGGAGCGGTAATGGTTTCTTGCTTCTTCCCATATTTTCCAGATTTTGGCCGCAAAGTTACGAAATAATTATTAAAAATCCGTGTTAATGCACCTAATCCGTGCCAAAAAAAATAAAATGTAACGTTGAGTTGGCAATTTTTCTTTTTTTTTCTTTGTGTTTTCCCGAAATTTGAGTATCTTTGCACAATTGTTAGAATAAAAACAATTTATCATCAAATAATTAACTAATTTATGAGTCAAAAAAGAGTTTATCTCTTCGGTAATGGTAAGGCCGAAGGTAATGCAAAAATGCGTGAGGAACTTGGCGGTAAGGGTGCAAACCTTGCCGAGATGAACCTGATTGGTGTTCCCGTTCCTCCAGGTTTTACAATCACTACA
>OCTX012166499.1_pt1 | contig 11266 bp, 6 predicted proteins | sample 1539691 | NCBI WGS metagenome assembly OCTX01 (sample SAMN02144231, study PRJEB22623) | gut metagenome | biome: sheep rumen | host: Ovis aries | place: New Zealand | reverse complement strand
ATGCTCATCGTCACCCACGAGATGAAGTTTGCCCACGATGTAAGCACCCGTATATTCTTCATGTACGACGGCTATATCCACGAGGACGGCTCGCCCCGGCAGATCTTCGAGTCGCCCGTCCACAGCGCCACCAAGGCCTTCATACAGCGCATCCGCAAGGAGGTGTTCGAGATTGGCGGCCCCGACTTCGACTTCCTCGGCATGCACTCGACCGTCAGCGCCTTCTGCCATAAGTACGGCATCCCTGAGAAGGAAGAGAAAGCCCAGCAGCTGATTGACAAGATGCTCGACGGCGCGATGGCACCCTACCGCCCCATCACCGTACGCATCACCCACAGCGAGCAGTCGCTCGTCACGGCCCTCGACTTCATGGTGGAAAAGATGACTGCTACGCCACTGAACGATGCCCATCGCAGCGAGCTCTCCGGGCAGTGCCGCCAGGTGATAGAGGAAGAGACCAAGCGCGGCTTCCGCGTGAAACTAATCATATAATCAATAACAGTAAATAATACGAGCTGGTCATCTCTACCGACGTAAAAAGTAACGAGGATAGAACGAGGTGAGGCGATTTTTGGAGGGAAACCTTTGTGTAATTGCGGGGAAATGATTACCTTTGCAGTCGTTGAACGAAAAATAAGGCTAAGAAGTGATGAAGAAATATGTGATGGCTGCCGTGGTGGCGCTGGCCCTGACGGCATGTAGTGAGAAGAAGTTCCATGTGGAAGGACAGATTGCGGGTGCACAGGACTCGCTGCTGTATCTTGAGAACCTGGGGCTGGACGGTGTTCAGGTGGTCGACTCGGTGCGGCTCGGCGCCGACGGCGACTTCAGCTTCAGTGGCGAAGAGCAGGAAGCTCCTGAGTTCTATCGGCTGCGCATCGCTGACCAGATTATCTCGCTGGCCATCGACTCTACCGAGACGGTGACGGTGAAGGCCCAGTGGCCCAGGATGGCCTCGGCCTACGAGGTGGAGGGCTCGGAGGAGTGCCGGACTATTAAGGTGCTGGCCTTGAAGCAGATGGAGCTGCAGCGACGGGCTATGCAGGTGAGCCGTGACGAGGCGCTGACCATCGACCAGGTGAACGACAGCATTATGAACATGGTGGCTCGATACAAGGACGAGGTGAAGCGCCAGTACATTTTCCCCAACCCGGCGGCATCGTCGGCATACTTTGCCCTGTTCCAGACGCTGGGCGGCATGCTGCTGTTCAACCCGCAGACCAACCGCGACGACATAAAGGTGTATGCGGCCGTGGCCACCAGCTGGGACCAGAACTGGCCTACGGCAGCGCGAGGCCGCAACCTGCACAACATTGCCATTGAGGGCATGAAGAACGTGCGCATTGCCGATGCCGACAGGGCGCGCGCTATTGATGCCTCGAAGGTGAAGGAGACGGGGCTCATCGACATTGCGCTGACGGACAATCATGGTAAGGTGCGCCATCTGACTGACCTGCAGGGCAAGGTGGTGCTGCTCGACTTTCACGTCTTTGCCACCAACGAGTCGCCGGAACGCATACTGCTGCTGCGCGAGCTATATAACAAGTATAATGCGCAGGGACTGGAGATATATCAGGTCAGTCTGGATGCCGACGAGCACTTCTGGAAGCAGCAGACGGCCGCCCTGCCGTGGATCAGCGTGCGCGAGGACAAGGGGGTAGGGTCGTCAACACTGGCCATCTATAACGTGCAGGCCGTGCCGGAGTACTTCCTGATAGACCGCGGCAACAATATTATAGGTCGCTCGCAGACCATTAAGGACCTGGAACAGACCATCAAGAGTCTGCTGTAAGAAAAAGCTAAGAGCCCTTTCCCCATGTCGGAAAGGGCTCTTTGTTTTCACGAATACTTAGAAGCTTCGCAGCCAGGCCTTCAGGGCCAGCATCATCTCCAGATGGTAGGCAAACGACTGTCGGATACCGAAGCCGTGGCCCCCGGTGGGGTAGATATGCATCGAGGCCGGCACTCCGTGGGTGTACAGCTGTTCGTAGTAGCCCACGCTGTTCAGGGGTATCACCACGCGGTCGTCGTTGGCCAGCGCCAGGAAGCAGCGTGGGGTGTGCTTCGTGATGTGCTGCTCGCCCGAATACTGGTTCACCAGTTTACGTTTTGGGGCCTTGCCCAGCAGGTTGTCGCGCGAGCCCTGGTGCGTAGTGCCCTGTTCCATCGAGATGACGGGGTAGAACAGTATCTGGAAGTTGGGCTTGGCATCGCCTGTGGCATGGGTGGCCACGGTAGACGCCAGATGGCCGCCGGCCGAGAAGCCCATGATGCCCACGTCCTGCGGGTTGATGTGCCAGGCCTCGGCGTTGCGGCGCACCAGCCGGATGGCCTCCTCGGCATCCTCGGCAGGTACCGTATAGTGGCCGTGCGGCATGCGATACTTCAGCACGATGAGTGCTATGCCTTGACCGTTGAAGAACGGTGCCCAGTCGTGACCCTCGTGCTGCATGGCCAGGTGCTGGTAGCCTCCGCCAGGACAGCATACCACGGCGCGACCGGTAGCCACACGCTCGTCGGGCAGATAGACAGTGACCTTCGCCATGTCCTGGGGGTCGTCGTTGCTGGTACGGGGCCCGTTGGGCCATAGGTTCATCTCGTTGCCCTTCTGTGCAAGGGCCATTGTGGGGACAATCATCAGGAGGAAAAGCAGTATTTTTTGCATAATTCTTAGGTTTATTGCTGCAAAGTTACAACTTTTTACTATCTTTGCAGCAAGAAACGGATAAAAACTTTAAGACTATGAATAAAAAGACCCTTCTTTTGGCTGCACTCTCGGTGTTGGCCGTGAATGCTCAGGCAAAGGTGAAGTTGCCCCACCTGGTTAGCGACAACATGATAATACAGCAGGACGCTGACGTGCGTCTGTGGGGCTGGGCCAAGGCCGGCAGCAAGGTGGTGGCCACCACGTCGTGGTCTGCCCAGAAGTCGGAGGCCAAGGCCGACAAGGAGGGGCGCTGGCTGCTCACCGTCAAGTCGCCTAAGGCCAGCTACGAGCCGCTGTCCATCACCTTTGACGACGGCGACGGCACGGTGACCATTAGCAATGTGCTTGCAGGCGAGGTATGGGTATGCGCCGGACAGTCGAACATGGAGATGCCCGTCAAGGGCTTCGGCAACTGTCCCGTGCTGAACTACAACCAGGAGGTGCTCGACGCCGCCGGTCCCCGTCAGGTGCGCTCGGCCAAGATACCCAGCATCATGCGCATGACACCCCAGGAGGATGCCGACACCCAGTGGCGACAGTGCTCACCGGCCACTGTGGGCGAGTTCTCGGCTACGGGATACTTCTTCGCCAAGCTCGTCAACAAGGCCCTCGACGTACCCGTGGGACTCATCGAGGCCAACAAGGGCGGCTCGCGGGTAGAGAGCTGGCTCACCAAGGAGAACCTGGAGCGCTATACCAATGAGCCCACCGACACCATGGGCATCGTCAACTTCAAGAAGGAGTGGGACTACCACCGCGCACTGGTATGGGGCAACGGCACGTTCAACCCCATACTGAACTATACCGTCAAGGGCATCCTCTTCTATCAGGGCTGTTCAAACGTAGGCGACCCCGGCAACCAGTACTCTGAGCGGCTGAAGCTGCTTGTAGAGCAGTGGCGTGCACAGTTCAAGCTGGGCGACATTCCTTTCTACTTCGTACAGATAGCCCCCTACGACAGTGGCGACAAGCAGGGCACGTGGAACGCCCTGCTGCAGGAACAGCAGTTCCGTGCCTCACAGATTATTCCCAACAGCGCACTGGTATGCACCAACGACTGCGTCTTCCCTTACGAGGGCACACAGATACACCCTGCACAGAAGCAGAAGGTGGGACAGCGGCTGGCCTATCTGGCACTGAACAAGACCTACGGCATCGGGTCCGTCATCTGCGAGAGTCCGTCCTATAAGGACATGCAGGTGAAGGGCGACACCGTCATGATACACCTTAACAACGAGTACGGCGGCATCAGCCGCTTCGAGGACATCCAGGGCTTCGAGGTGGCCGGCAGCGACCGTGTGTTCCATCCTGCCAAGGCCAGCCACTTCTGGCAGCCCGGAGGCGGATACTGGGACGAGTGCATCGTCATCAGCAGTCCTGACGTCAGGCAGCCTGTGGCCGTGCGCTACTGCTTCCGCAACTGGCAGCTGGGCAACCTGGCCAACCAGGGCGGACTGCCGCTCTTCCCCTTCCGTACTGACAACTGGTAAGGCATGGAACATCCCTTAAAGAAATTCCGCTTCTGTCCGGTCTGCGGCAGTACCCGCTTTGAGGTCAACAATTTCAAGAGCAAGAAGTGTGGCGACTGCGGCTTCTCCTACTATGCCAATCCTTGCTCGGCCACGGCAGCCTTCATCGTCAACGACAACGATGAGATGCTGGTGGTGCGTCGGGCCAAGGACCCGGCACGCGGCACCCTTGACTTGCCCGGTGGCTTTGTTGACATGGGCGAGACGGTAGAGGAGGGCATGCGGCGCGAAATCAAGGAAGAGACGGGACTCGACGTGACGGAGATACACTATCTCTTTTCCTCGCCCAACGTATATATATATAGTGGCATGGGCATCCACACACTCGACATGGACTTCCTGGTGCCCGTTCACGGCGACCCTGAGGCCATCAAGGCCGCCGTCCGTGCCGCCGACGATGCCGCCGAGGCCCTATGGATACCCATCAGCCAGGTCAACCCCGCCGACTTCGGGCTTACCAGCATCCGCAACGCCGTCATACGCTTCCTGGCTGACATACCGTTTATCACAAACGAAAGAAAATAGGCGGCAAAGCACAGAAGTTAAGAAATAATTTGTAACTTTGCAGAGTAATACCTAAACGATAATGAAACGAATACTATTCCTAATGGCCCTTGTGGCACAACTAACGACAATGAGCGCAGCCAAGACAAAAGTAGTGATAGACCGCATCGACCCCACTGACTGGTATGTGGGCATGAAGAACCCCCAGCTGCAGCTGATGGTCTATGGCAAGAACATTGCTGCTGTACAGCGTGTGGCTACCGACTACCCCGGCGTCGCCGTAGACAGTGTGGTGCGTCTCGACTCGCCCAACTACCTCTTTGTGTATCTCGACCTGCGTCAGGCCAAGCCTGGCACAATGACGCTTCAGTTTGACAAGCAGAAGGTGCAGTACCAGCTGAAGCAACGCGAGATGAGCGGCGACAAGCGCATAGGGTTCGACAACAGTGACGTGCTCTACATGCTCATGCCCGACCGCTTTGCTCAGGGCGCCGGGCATAACCCTCAGGTCAAGGGCATGCGTCCCTATAAGGAAGACCGCTCGCAGCCCTCGCTGCGGCATGGCGGCGACCTCAACGGCATACGCGAGCATCTGGACTACTTCAAGGAGCTCGGCGTCACCGCCCTATGGCTCACGCCGGTGCTGGAGAACGACTCGCCCGACACGCCCAACGGCTATTCTACCTATCACGGCTATGCCACCACGGACTACTACCGTGTTGACCCGCGCTTCGGCACTAATGCCGACTACCGCCGCCTGTGCGATGAGGCCCACCAGAAGGGGCTGAAGGTAGTGATGGACATGATTTTCAACCACTCGGGCTTCGAGCACCCCTGGACCAGCGACATGCCCTCTAAGGACTGGCTCAACACTCCCGAATGGCTCACTGAGCAGCAGAGCGGGCGCGACCCCATGACGGGATTCACCGCCAACAGCGATGGCTCGGAGCCTAAGAAGTCTGCCTACCTGCAGACTTCGTACAAGCTGACACCCGTTATGGACCCATACTCCTCTGAGATAGACCTCAAGGAGACGGTAGAGGGATGGTTCGTGCCCTCCATGCCCGACCTCAACCAGCGTAACCCCCACCTCATGCGTTACCTCATACAGAACAGCATCTGGTGGATAGAGACCGTGGGCATCGACGGCATCCGCATGGATACCTATCCATACGCCTATGCCGATGCCATGGCACAGTGGATGAAGGAACTCGACGACGAGTATCCCAACTTTAACACCGTAGGCGAGACCTGGGTCACCGAGCCTGCCTATACCGCCGCCTGGCAGAAGGACTCGAAGCTTTCGGAGCACAACTCGTACCTCAAGACCGTCATGGACTTCTCGTTCTTCGACAAGCTGTCGCAGGCCAAGCACGAAGAGACCGACGCCTGGTGGCAGGGACTGAACCGCCTGTACAACTCGTTCGTCTACGACTATCTGTACCCTAACCCCAAGAGCGTCATGGCCTTTATCGACAACCACGACACTGACCGTTTCCTGGGCAACGGCCGCGACTCGCTCATGCTGAAGCAGGCTCTGGCACTGCTGCTCACCGTACAGCGCATACCACAGCTGTACTACGGCACCGAAATACTGATGAACGGCACCAAGGAAGTGACCGACGGCAACGTGCGCAAGGACTTCCCTGGCGGTTTCCCGGGCGACACCCACAACGCCTTCACCCGCGAGGGACGCACCCGTGCCGAGCAGAGCATGTTTACATGGCTCAGCCGTCTGCTGCACTGGCGACAGGGCAACGAGACGATTATCCGCGGATACCAGACTCAGTTTATTCCTTATAACGGCATCTACGTCGTCACTCGCCGCTGGCATCGCAACACGGTGATGACCATCCTCAACGGCACCTCGAAGGACGCCGTGCTTGAAGTAGAGCGTTACAAGGAAATCCTCAACGACGGACAGGACATCACCCGCGTCAAGGACATTCCCACCGGCCGTTATTACGACCTCTCGAAGAACCTTACCCTGAAGCCCCGCCAGTCGTTAGTGCTGGAGTTCTAATAGATACGAATCTTCAATTGGTACTTGCGGTTTGGGTCGATGCTGTACTTCTTCAGCACTCCCGGGCCGCAGGAGCTGTTGCCCAGGCCCATGACGGCACAGTCAATGCTGAGGTAGGTCTTGCCCTGGTCCTCCAGCTCGTAGTCGTGCGTCTTGCTTGCCAGATACTGTGCCGAGTAGGGCAGTGCAGAGAACGAGAAGGTGCCTTCTACGGCCTCAATGCGCAGGCACTTCCCTGACTCTTTGCCAGAGCGTGGCGTTGCAGTGTCGTCTTTGGTCTTTAGCTCTACCACGGTGCAATCCTCGTGGTTGCCGGAGTCTTGCGGACGGGGATAGTGCACGTACTGCTGGCTGACGGTAGACTGCCACCACCCTATGGGGCACGAAGCCTTGCGGTCGGGGTAGTTGTCCCACGGGCCTCGCCCGTGCCAGGTCAGCAATTCGTATTCGCGCGGCAGTTCGATGACGATACCCAGTCGCGGCAGAGGCGGCAGGGTGTCGGGAATCTCGAAGGAAAAGGTCCACTCGTCGCCGTTCTGTTCGGTGGTCATGGGGATGCGCAGGGTGTCAAGTCCACAGCGCTTCCAGTCTTTAGCCAGCCAGTTGCCGAAGCTCTTGTCGTTGTCCGTTGGGGCGCGGAAGCACTGGGGGCGGATGGTGAATGTCTGACGGCTGGTGCCAGACTTTCGGGCTTTCAGTGGCTTGGCCTGTGCGGGATACGTGACGGGAACAAACGACTCGCCGGCCAGCCGTGCCGCATCGCCATACACCTTCTGCACCTCGTAGTACTTGGGTGTCAGCGTGCGGTCGCTCATCACGATGCCGTTCAGACAGAATGCCGTGTGGTTGGGCTTGTCGCCGAAGTCACCGCCATAGAGCACTTTGCCATCACGGATGATGCCCTGGTCTACCCAGTCCCAAATGAATCCACCCAGCAGGCGTGGTGTGGCGTTTATTTCGTCCCAGTATTCTGAGAAATTGCCCATCGCATTGCCCATGGAATGGGCATATTCGCTTGTCATCACCGGCCGCGGTCCGCCGTCAGAGCCTTCCCACGAGCAGTGGTCGCCCTCGCGGTTGGCTATCTCGACCAGTCGTTCCCAGCGGGCGTTCTCGGCCCGTTCCTGGTCGGCCCCGTCAGGGATGCCGGGGTTCAGGTAGTCCTGCATGACGCGGGGGTAGAAGCGCGATATGACGTCGACGGTCTGGGCATCGTGAGGCGTGCGCGACATGTCCGACTGCACCGACAGCGTGCCCTGTGCGCCTTCATAGTGCACCGGTCGCGTGGGGTCGAACTCGTGCAGCCATGCCGACATGGCTGCCTGGTTGGCACCGTAGCCCGACTCGTTGCCCAGGCTCCAGAAGATGACTGAAGGATGGTTCTTGTCGCGTTCAGCCATACGTACCGCACGGTCCATGAACGCTGCGTGCCAGTCGGGGGTGGAGGCCAGTGTGCCGCGCAGACCGTGTGTCTCGGCGTCGGCTTCGTCCATGACGTACATCCCAATGGAGTCGCACAGCTCGTACCACCGCGGACAGTTAGGGTAGTGGGCCAGCCGGACGGCATTGATGTTGGCCTGCTTCATCAGCAGCAGGTCCCTCTTCATCAGCTCGTCGGTCATGACGCGCGCCCTCAGCGGGTCGTGCTCATGGCGGTTCACCCCGCGCAGCTTCACTGCACGGCCGTTGATGAGCAGCTGCCCGTTGCGGATATTGATGACGCGGAAGCCCACCTGCTGCTCGGTGCGCTCCACGACACGGCCCTGGGCGTCCTTCAGCTCCAGCAGCAGGGTGTACAGGTTGGGGTGCTCGGCGCTCCACAGGCGCGGGTTCTCGACGCGGATGGTCATACGGTCGGTCTCGCGGTAGCCGCGCTGCGGAAACCACTTGTTCATGCGCGAGGCCTTGTGCTGAAGGTCCAGCACCTCGTCGGCAGCCACGGTGTCGCTGCCTATGGCCTGGCTACGGTCCATGAGTGTGGCCTGCAGCTGGTAGCCCTCGCCCGTCTGGCCGTTATATACGGAGAAGTGAGGGTCTATCGTCAGTGTCCACTGGCATTCGCTGAGCGTCGCCTTGTCCCTCGACGTCGTCACGGGCAGTGTCCTTACCGCCACGTCGCGCAGCCGCACGTCGGGGGTGTGATACACCAGCACGTCCCTGTGAATACCCCCGAAGCGCCAGAAGTCCTGGTCCTCCAGATACGAGCCGTCGCTGTATTTGTAGACCTCGACGGCCAACAAATTCTCTGACCCTTGGTCAGAGTGTGGCGTTGCAATATCTCCTTTCTTGATATACGGTGTGATGTTAAACTCCGACGGCTCCATCGACCCCTGCGAGTAGCCCGCCAGCCGGCCGTTTACCCATACGTAGAAGGCCGACATCACCCCCTCGAAGCGCAGGAAGGTCTGCCCCTCCTGCCACTCTGCCGGCAGGCGGAACGTCCTGCGGTACTGTCCTGTAGGGTTGCGCTCCGTGTACGCAGTCCATGCTTGCTTGGGTTCGCGAGTGACGAAGGGCGGGTCTATCTTGAACGGATAGCCTGCCGAGACGTAGACGGGCGTGCCGTACTGTCTGCCGCTGGTGTTCACTTCCCAGTTGGCAGGCATGGGGAACGTCGTCCACCGGCTGTCGTCGAAGTCCGGATGGTAGAAGTCCTTCACGCGCTCGTCGGGCGTCTTTGTCCACCGGAACCGCCACTCGCCGTTCAGGCTCAGCGTGCGGTCGCCCTTCTGCTGGCCATACGGAATAAAGTACGCCCGCGCTGCCTCACGGTTGCGCTGCAGCACATGGTGGTTCTCCCAGTCGTGCTGTCCGCAGCCATCGGTCACCGCCACGTCAGCGGCCCGAAGCGCCCCCCAAACAGATAGCACCATAGCCAGGCTCAGCACACGACGGCCCACAGACGTCCTGTCAGCCGCCAGCAGGCCCAAAAGCGTATTCTCCTTTTCCATTCTGTAATCTCCGCCCTTTTAGTTCTCCATATCCCAACGGACCCCTTCAAGTACGTTGTCGTCATTACCTACGGCCTCGTCAGGACCATTCCTGAAATAATGACGTTCCACTTTCTGTTTTGTCCCCCTTTTCCCCTTTTTTCCTCCCCCGCACAGCTCTCCCTGCTGTTCACTACATGACCACTGTGTGTTCAGTATTTGTTCAGTCATTCACTGAACAAATACTGAAGAAATACTGAACAAATACTGAACATGAAGCGGAGTTGAACCGGGTGGGGTTCACTGCACCTCGAGTTCCTTGAACGTTACCTGGTCGGTGGCTATCACGAGACGGTAGGTGCCGGCGTTGATCTGGGTGCCCGTGGTGGTGGAGAGCATCTTGAACTTGTCGGGTGTCGGGGGGAAGGTGACGTCGCGGTCGACAAGCACGATGTTCTTGGCGTCGGTGATGGTCATACGCGCCGTGACGGGCTGTCCGGTGGTGTTCTTGTAGCGGAAGCGCAGGGCGTACTCCTGCCCCAGCCCTGGCGTGATGACGAAGGTGGTGGTGCCGGTTTTAGTTGAGAGTTTGGCGGGCTGATAGACGGTGGCGGGACGTGCCTCAGTGTCTTGGGGCAGTTCCTGCTTCGGTAGCTTGGCAATGGTGTCGGTGTCCAGGGCGTGCCAGAAGCCCTGTCCGGTATGTTGCCGTGCCACCATGGCAGGCTTCACAAAGGGTGGGGTGGCCAAGGCGGGGGTGTTGTCTTTCTTTGCCACGGCAATGGCGCAGATGACGGCCTGTCCGGCCTTAACCTCGGGGAAGTGGATGCGTAGTCGGCCGTCCGTGGCGCGGGCATACACCACGCGGCGCAGGGCGCCGCAGTAGCCAGCCTCGGCCCAGGGGTCGAGGTCGTCGACGACGGTCTTGCCGCCAACGGCGACGTCGAAGATGCGCAGCCCTTCATAGTCGGCCGTCTCGGAGGCCTCGCGTCCGTGCCAGGGCTCGGTGAAGTAGAGCTCTATGCGGTAGGTGGTGGTGTCGGCGTCGGATGTGGGCATGGGCAGGTCGTACCACAGTCGGTGGCGACCGTAGCGGAAGTAGCGGAACAGCTCGTCGCTCCAGGTGCCGCGTATGTCGGCCGTGATGTGTCGCTGCGAGGCCTGCAGGGCACTGACGCCGGGGAAGTCCTGTCCCCAGGAGTGGCTGTGCAGGGTGTCGTCGGCCAGCCACTGCTGCCCGAACTCGTCTTGGATGGCATCGCCGCCACAGTTGATGCGGTAGAGGTAATGGTAGCCGGGGGCTGCCTTTACGAGGCCGCGATTACGGTCGGCTGCTGTGGGGGCGGCGTTGCTGGCAGCGGTGCGGTCAGCTGCGGCGGCGGGGTCGCTGACGTAACGGTGACGGTACATGTAGTAGGCCTGGGTGGGCTCCTCCCATGCGGTGACGAGGCCTTTATAGTTGATGGGGCCTATCTTGTCCACGCGGCGCAGGGCTCCGTCGGGCTGTACGCGGCCGGGGTTGTCGTGCGAGTTGAATATCCACTGGAAGTGGCCGCAGACACCCGTGCTGTCG
>OCTX012147259.1_pt1 | contig 11267 bp, 12 predicted proteins | sample 1539691 | NCBI WGS metagenome assembly OCTX01 (sample SAMN02144231, study PRJEB22623) | gut metagenome | biome: sheep rumen | host: Ovis aries | place: New Zealand | reverse complement strand
GCATCGGCCTTGAGGACAGTCCATGCAATAGCCTCTCCGTCTCATGCTGTTTGATGTTAGGTAATACTTGCGAAAGACGGACTCTGTCTGATATAGTCCCTTTTTGCTCCTTTTCAAGTGGCCTCCTCTAGATTTCCAAAATCGGATGTTTGCCTCTTGCACCTCTTCAGCCGTCTCGAGATGTGTGAATGAGAGGAAGCCGACAAATGTGATGAGGTCTGTCCTATTATGGAGGTCTAATTGATTAAAGCATGGAAATTGATGGAGTGCCTCTACATCTTGAGGATTCTTGATGGTGATTTGATTCCTATGCTCTATATTATAGCCTTTGTGTGTGAGGATTCTTGATTGATTCCGTCTCCGTTCCTCGTCTTGATGCCTTTTTGTAAAATAAGCCTCGCCCTCTCTGAGTAGTTCATGAATCTTGGTGGAATCGTTGACCCTTGGGAATCTGAAAGAGGATTCCAGTTGGAAACTTGAATCCTTGGCCTTTTCCTTTGACATCTTATGGGACTCGTCTATGATGCTGAAATAGTCGGCATTTTCATTAAAGGGGATGGCTGTCATGTTTGTCTTTGTGTTGTAAGTGAAAGGGATTCGGCTCTTTGTTGACAAGTATAGGACATGAGGGTCTAGGGTTGAGGTTTTGAGTTGCCGAGCGATCGCTTCGCCTATGAATCTGATGACCTCGGTCGCATATTTGATTCTTATCGGATGGAATAGGGGATAAAGGTGGACACCCTTGCTCCCAGTAAAGACGAGGACTGAGTCGAGGCCGTATTGCTCTTTGAACATCTTGCTGACTCTTTTTGCATCCTCTAGGGGTTGTCTGAAATAGATTGACTCGTTGAATTTCCGATAAAAATAATCGAGTTTCTCTTCAAAGGTTGCATCTGATAAAATCTCCGTTTCATTTTCTTTAACTGTCTTGAGTTTCGCATCTATATCGTCAAGGTCATCCTTATCATAGGCCACATTTTCAGCCTTTAGGATTTGCTCATGTGTCATGTCGAAGTCAAAAAACAATCTGTCAAGGATGACATTCTCAGAGTAGGGGAAAGGCTTCCTTAATCTTGAGGCTTTATATTCTCTATGCCTCCTTGATTTGTAATTATTCTCATTGAGGTTGAATCCGTGCAAACCCTCAAAACAATAAGCCGTCGCATAAGCATCAAAGATATGATTTCGCCTCCATTGTAATTTATGGATTCGAGGGATTGTGTCCTCCTTTTGAGTGTACATTTTAGCATAATTCTCTCTTGTCGGTGTTGGTGGGATTCGCAACACCTCTCGGAGATGGTCTCCATATGGGTAGAACCTCTCGTAAAAATCATTTATTCTCATTTCTCATTCTCTCCCTTGGTGTATTCTAGACAAAAAATTGTCCCTTTTTGGTGTAGTCTCTCTCATTTTTGGTGCATTTTGGCCTAAATTTTGATGTTTTTGGTGTATTCTGACTCTTTTTTGGTGTATTCAAAAATTGCTCTCCGTCCTCCTTTTCTTGAAAGAAAGGATTTTATTATTTATTATTATTATTTTTTTTTATATGTATGGAAATATTATTTATTTTCCATATGTGTGGGAGGAAAGGAGGAAAAGAGAAAAAATAGTCCCTTATATTTTTAGTGCATCAATGGTGCATTTATGGTGAAGATTTCAGCTGAAAATCCTCTCCTTTCTCAGATTCAATATTCAGGACTTTTCCTCAGTTTTCATAATGCACCTTTTTTAGTCTAGAATGCACCAAATTTTAATAGAATGCACCAAAATTTATGAAATTTCCCCTAGAATGCACCAAAATTTAGGGGAGAATACACCAAATTTTAATAGAATGCACCTTTTTATTTTCCATCCTTGACGATGTCCTCAAACTCTTTCTTGACTTGCTTGATTTCCTTGTCAGAGAATAGTCTCTCGGAGTTAGTTTTGAGAGGGTCGACCTTTAGGGCTTCGAGGTTGTGGATTCCATCCTCTAAATCATCGGAGGTGAAAATGTTGTCCTCTTCGATTTCCCTTGCTTTTTGTGTCAGATAATAGACATTTGCTCGGTTCATTTTCTGAGGGAATTTGTCAAGATATCCCATCTTGTCGGCCTCGCTGAGCAAGTTCCCAAGGTCATCGACCCCTTTGATTCCCTTGACGGCTAGTCTCCTTTTGAGATTTGTGTTTGTAAAAAGGAAGAGGGGATTATAACAGTTGGTCAACTCAACTCTTTTGACCTCGTCCGAGGATTCTCCGAGTTTTTTTTCAATGTTTTTGTTGTGTTTCTTGTTTCGCTCGTTCAACCCATATCGGTCATAAAACTCGCTAAGGATTGTCTCGTTCTTTTTGAAGAGTGTTCCGAGACTTGTGTTCTTATCTGAATCCGTGTCATAAAGATGCTCATAGATTGCGATTTCAGTCATTGACACTATGGTCTCTGATTTGTCCATGGTGAGTAAAGCATCGCTTATGAGTCTTGGATTGGTGGATTCTATATGCTCTGTGAGAGGGTTGCTGGAGACATAGGTGGCCTCATCCCCTCTTGACTCATCTATTATTATGAAATTGTCTCGCAAGGCTTTGACTAATTCCTTGACTCTTGGATTTATACCAGCCGAATCGGAAACGAGTCTTATAAAATCGAGGAGGTCATCAGCCCTCGGCAAGACATAGATTATTCTTTCCTTTTCATTCTCGCCGATGCTTACCTCCTTAATGAATTTGAGGCTTTTCTCCCAGTTCATGAGGGTCAATGCCTCAAGCAATTGAGTCAAGAGGGTCGCATTACGGATTCCCACCTCATCTGATGCTCCTAGTCTGTAGAATAATTTTTCAAAAATATTATAAGGTTGGAGGCTCTGATGGATTAGGACTCCATCCTCTGTCACATCTTGGCTCATTTCATAGCATTTGTTTGTCAAATAAAGGAGGTATCTCTTGAAGCCCTCCAAATCCTTGACGGCCTTTTCAAAATAAGCATTCTCTCGAGTCATCTTGACTTTTTTCTTATTGTTGAAACTATATGTCCGACGGCTTTTCTCATGATTTGGAGTTGAAATGATGCCTCTAGATTGGAGTTGCTCCGTGTTTGAGGATTTGGATTCCCTAACACTTGAATATGAGACAAGGATGGACTCGGCCTCAAGATTGATGGGAGTTGCCTCCCAGTCATTCTCACCTTTTCGGCTCTTTCCAGTCTCATAGGCTTTCTCGGTTGTTAAGATTTTCAAGACATCGAAAATATTCTCCATTTTTTTATATTTCTCGTCATTCCCTAGGTCTCCTAGGTTTATGATTTTCCTTGAGTAGAGATAAGGGTCGGCGATTGCTTGATTGATAAAAAATGAATCTGTGGCCTCGTTCATGGTCTCGATATACTCTGAGGGAATGAAATAATCCAATACAGTCTCAATCATGAGGCTTTTTCCCTCTTGAGCATCTCCAATGGTCATGTCGAAATAACTTCCACGGCCTACCATGACACTAAAGCACATCAAGACCTTTTTCATTATGTTGCTTTTCTCGTCAAGGATGAGATGAGGAATCTTTTCCTCGAGGAATTGGATGACATTGCCTCCGTTCTCCTTGTTGACTTGTCTTAGAAAGTCTCGGACAAGGGGGTCTGATTCTGTGACATTGTATCCCTTGACTCTCAATTCATAGGGGGTTTCATCTGTGGTCTGAAAAATGTCCTCGGCGATCAAGGTTGGGACAAATTCATTCTCATGGTTTGAGATGTAGATGCTCAAATCGTTGAGGAGTGCTGTTGGGTCTTTGCAAAACTTCTTGAAATCATTCTTGAGAGTTTTCTCAAAATTGTCAGACCATAAAGGGAGACGAGCCTTGCACATCCTTTTAGGAGTCACAAGTTTTCCCACATCATCAATCAGATAAAAGAGGGGAGTCATTTTGTCATCTTGAACATAAAACTCGATGACGATGGATTCCTTATAGGTTGTCCCCTCCTTGTCTGTGATGTTTGTGAGTATGATTTGAGAGTATCTTGTTTTATATTTCTCGTCTCGGCCGTATTCCCTTTCAAGTGGATAAGCCTCCAATTCAGCTGAAAAGGATTCCCCTTGCATCTCTGCTAGTCTTTGAAATGAGTCCTCATCTGAAGACTCATCAAAATCTAGATTTATTTTCATGATTTTTTCTCTCTCATCGCCTCTCCTTACTGGAGGGGGCTTGGTTTCGGATAGAGAATGTGCCTAGGCTTAAAGGCTTCCTCGTCGAGTTCGCTGGTGGCTAGAAATTCTAACTCGTTGACACAATCTTGAATCTCCTCGAAAGTGAGGTCGAAACTTCCCTCATAACTCTCGTCGAGCATTCCCTTGGATTTGACGGCGAAACTAAAGAAAGGATGAGCGACGGAATCCCTTGCTATTTTATATTGTCCCTCTTGCTTTCCCTTTTCGAGTTTGAATAATAGGCTGACCTCTGAGAATGTTGCATCCATGAGAGTATAAACATCTTGGAGGTTTCCCATCTCATCCCTTGTTTTTTTATATGCTCCGTCCTCGATTTCAATGGCTAGACAGTTCTCCATCTGTGAGAGAACCTCAATGACGATATAGATGCTCGGCTTCTTGGTGTATCTGTCAGAGAATATGCTGGAATGCCTTTTGACCTTGCATAAGACTCCCTTAGGATAGGAATTGCAAACACTTGCTAAGAAAGTTTTCATAGTGATTGGGTTTAGGCCGTAATTGTTTGTTTTTGGCTTGTCAGCCTCTTTGCTGTAGATTTCGACCATGCTCATTCGCCTCCGAGGATGTTTTTATATTGGACTAGTAAGTCCTCATAGGTTGTCTCGCCTTTCTCGATTGAGTCATAGAGATGGTTTAAGGCGATTGTGATAAATGCCCCTCTAGTCATAGGGCTTCCGAATGGCTTCTCGGTGCTTAAGACATTATTCAACTTTTCTATTTCTTTTTTGTTTATTGTGACTTGGGTTTTGCTTTTTGTCATGTTTTTAAATCCTCGCCAAACTTTTTGAGGACTTGGAGAGCCGAGAAAAAATCCAAAAATTATATTAATACTGGGTGATAAAAAAAAGAGTAAGTCTTGCACAAGGAGGGACTACTCTATTGCAAAACTTGAGGAGAAGATTCCTAGAGTGTTTGGCGATTTTTCTAGGAATCAAATCCAATCTCTTTTTTTAAAGGCAATCTCAAGCCCTACATAGAATTATGTTATTTCTCTATTATAAAGTTTTACAAAAAGTTTGTTTTTGTGAAATCAAACAAAGGAGGACACCCTCTCCAATCCCAAAAAGTAGTGACTTGTCGCAACTTTTCTTTTTTTTCATTCCCATGCACCTAGCAAAGAAACCCCTCAAATTCTGAAAGAACCGACAAAGCAAAACACATTTAAAACAAGACCTCCCTTGAAAGAATGAGCGACAACTCAAGGAAATCAAAGCCTTGTCGAAAAAAATAAAAAAAGAATCGGCCAATCACTATGGCCTAGGCAAAAAATGTGAAAGTATTAAAAAATTGAGGCTATGATTCCGACAATGACCATAAACAAACAATAGCCGACAATGACCAGAATAATCCCTCCACAACAGTCAACATCATTCCCACTAACATTGTCTCCGTAAGGTCTGACATTATGGGAGCGACCTCCGAATCCCTTGACTCTTACCATGTATCCTCACCTCCCTCCAGTATTTCCGAGACGAGAGAGAGGATGCAATTCTCTTGCATTTCAGCTGAATCGAAAACATCAGCATAATCCACGGCAACCCTCATCAGACTAGGAGACCCCTCTAGGATGTCAAGCAAGTCCTCGAAAGAATTGTCAAAACCCCTCGCATTTTCCAGCAAGAAAAAACTCAACTCATCCAGCATCTTGAAATTTTTTTCAGAGAGGCCGACTTCTTGAGCATATCCCATCTTTGCATATTTCAAAAATTGAGAAATATTGTCAACCTCCTCCGTTGACAAGTGTGAAATATTGTCAACCTTTGCCATTGACACCCTTGACGAGTCAAACCCCTCATCTGAAAAATCCACATCATGCCGTAAATCCAAAATCAAATCATTAAACTCATTCAATTGCTCAAAAACAAGATTTCCATCAGTTTCAATCATTTTCAATCAGTCCCAATCCAATAATTATAAAATAAAATAAAATAAAATAAAATAAAATAAAATAAAAAAATAAAAAATATATAGTCAGCGAATATAGGTGAGGTTCTATGCGTCATGGCGTGACACATTGACACATAGGTCTAGATTTTCCCTCGTTGACAAAAATTTTCCGAAAAAATTATTTCCCTCTAAATTCCTTGTTTAATAAATCCATAATCTCCTCTTCGCTCATTACTCCTAATTCGGCGAGATTTTTGATTCTTTTATGATTGACGAGCAAAGCATTGTTTAAAGTCATATTCTTGTGACCATCTTTGAGTTTGTTTTCGATGTTCTTTTTCAACAATCTGAAATCGTTCTTAAATTGAGCCTTTGGAGTCCTTTCGACATAAGGGTCAAGATTGAGGGTTTTATCAGCCTCATAGGTGTCGATTATCAATTTTTTAAACTCCTCAAAAGTCAGATTCAAAGTGTCGGCAATACATCGATTCTTTTCATATCTACTCAATACAAAATCGTCTATTTTGCCGAATCTCTTGTCTCTCTCAAAATCCTGTAAAATGGAGGCGATTTCTTGGTTTATTAGCCAACTCTCATAATCGTCCTCCGATAAGTCGATGCCTAACTCTTTGGAGGTTTCAATGATTGACTCGACTTGTATGTCGAGCATTCTCCTCATAGATATGGCTTCTTTGATTTTCTGTTTTAAAACATTCTCTCCTCTCGCCTCTCGCAATAAGACCTCGTAAGCATAATATTCAAAGCCAATATGATAAGGAACATCGGCATTTTGATAAATGGACTTCGCATCTTCCGTAGTTCTCAAATGTACTCTTGCTTTTCGCTTGGTTTTGTCTCCAAGCCATTTATTTTCCTTTTTCATGTTATCTCTCCATGACACATCGGTGTGACATGACACATCACTATGACACATGTGTCAACCCATGACACATAATGTGTCAACCCATGACACATGTGCCAACCTATGACACATCACTATTTTTTATAGTTCAACTGTCAAAGATAACATCAACAATGAGTCAGAGAATCAAACATTTTTTTTCTCTGATTCGATTCGGTGTGCTGATGCCATCAAACTCTCTTTTTCTAGAAAGTGCAAATTATGAAATTTGTGTCCAAGACTAAATCATCCTTTTTCAAGCCGAGATACCTCATTGTTGTGCTTTTCTCGTTGTGTGTGTAGAGGCTTTGAATTGTCTCAATGTTGACTCCTTTCCAGTAAAGGTGAACACCTCGCATCTTCCTCAAGGCATTTGCTGAAAGGCCGTGTTTTTTGAGGAACATCTGAAGAGTCCTTTTTTTTGAGTCCTTGGAGGAGGAGTCAAAGAATAAATAATCTCCTTGGCTTTGCCTCTGATATTCTTGCAAGTCCTCGAGGATGTGCAATTCATTTAAGACACTTCTTTCAAATCCTCGCACCTTGAACGGCAACCTATAAACATCACTATAGACATGGACATTAAAGACAATGATTTCAAGGTTTAAATCCACATTCTCAGACCATGTCAATGTCATGACCTCCTCAAGTTTTCGACCATAGCAATAGATGAGTTTTGCCATGAGTCCGAGTTGGAGGTTCTCCTCTGACAAGTCATTCAATTTATGTATAGTTTCTTTTTCTGTAATCATATTATATCACCATGCTCCAGCATCATTCCACAAGTAAAATCGCAATCTTCCTCATCGGCGAAGATGTTTATTAGACTTGCGACGGAGTCCATGCCAATCTCTCTGACTTTCCATCGTTTGAGGATTGTTGACTCGTTAAGCATCTTTGTCACCTCCATCCTTGAGGGGTTCTTTACATCCAAGACAAAAAGCAAATATTGAGGAGACTCGAGGAGCGATCGCTCCATCTGTAAAGTCTTTATGAAACTTGCAATATTTGTCCCCTCATTGTTGACTTGCATCTAGTTCCTCCTTTTCAGCTGATTTCTCAATGTTCTGAGATGGTTGCTCATGAGTTCAACATTCTCATATCTGAGGATGTGGATGGTGTCTAGGTTTGCAATCATGATGCTCCTCTCGTCATTTGACACATCGACAATCTCATTGTTACGGCTGATGGAGTTGACAGTCCTTGCAAACTCCTCGTTATTATTGATGTCTGTTATCATTCTTTCGCCTCCAGTAGCATTCTTTCAAAATTCTCATTCATTCGTCTCATTTCCTCAAGCATCTTAAGTAATATTCTGTTTTGATGCTCGATGCTCTTTCTCAAATCCACCATTTCAACACTTGACATAAACTATCACCATTTTTTAATATCGTTCAATCGGCAAGGCTTGAAATCCTCGTCTCTTATGATGTTATGGCCTATGGTGACGGACATCTCCTCCAAATCCTCCATCAGCCAGTATCCCAACTCTTGCTCAAATATCTCGGCAACTCCAAAACAGAGGAATGTTCCGTCCTCTTGCTCTTGACCCTCTATGAGATGCCATTCTCCACGGCCTCCAGCATTGTAGAATCTCGCAATTATAGGGGGATTCATGTCATCCTCGCAACTGTAAAGAGGGGGGAGTCGGTCGATAATGTCTTGAGTTAAGAGGGGATTGACCTTGCTGATGTCCTTGAAAAAGTAGACCTTTGCAATTATAGGGTCATCCTTGCTATAGGTTTCAGCATAGTCCCAGTCATAAGCAAGAGCGAACCTTTCCAAATGATGCCAGTCCCCTCTCCTAAAACAGACCTCGGCTGATGGTGTGTCCTCTTTGGTGGTGTCCTTGTATAATAATTGATGTCTTGTGCAATAATTCTCTAAATTTTTGAATTTCATTATATATTCCCTCTCTAGTATTCATTGATTATGAGGAGACTTGCTCCCACTATGTAGAAATCGCTCATGTCAAAATATTCTTTGTTGGCCTTTGCGAAGCCTTTCAACTCCTCAACATTGGAGACATCGCAATCCATGACACATAGGTCAATTAGTTCCAAGACCTCATCGAAGTCCTTTCGGAGATTGTAGACCTCGAAAGATACATCCTCGACGGAGTCACATCCAGTCGCTTTCAAGATTTTTGTCATTATCTCTTTTGTCAGCATATGGAATCCTCCAATAAAAAAAAGATTGAGAGGAGGGTTTAGTTGACCCTCTGAATGTTTAACACACATTTCTCATCTCGAGCATAGACGATGTTTTCATCCTCGGAATCCTTGTAAAATGAATCGAAGATGGTGACATCGTAATCTTGACTTTTGAGGATATTCTCCAAGTCTTTGAAGTTTGCCAGTCTGTATCCAATGAATTGGAGGAGTGAGTCATAGTTCCTAGGATATGTTCCAATGATTTTAGGTTTTCCGTTCTCGTCTCTTTCCTCCCAGTCATAGTCATTGAGGAAGTCCTTGCACGGCTGGTGGAGGAGTGTTGCCTCTTGGATGTTCAGCATATTGAGTTCTGTTGGCTGGGAGTAGTCGGAAAACTTGTCTTTGTATCTCCAAGCCCCGTCATCTGTGACTATGATTTCAACGATTGTTTTTCTGTTTTCTTTTTCTCTTAAATCTATGTAATACATCTTTTTCGCCTCATTTGAAAGATTTTCGGAGGGGTTTTGTTTTCAGACTTCCGTCTGTGTTTTTTGCCTCCTTGATATTTTATATTTCTTTCATAATATATATAATTTCGGTTTTTTCTAAAAAAATCTACAAATATGAAAAGAGGGAGGAAATGATAAAATAAGAGGAGCGACAAAGATAAACCTAGAGAGCAAACCTCCAAGGCCGAGTCTCATTTGAAAGAAAATGGGAATATCACCCCCTAAAGATAAACCTATTTTTTTTGAGCCTAGGGAGAGAGGCTCTCTGAAATTTCTGATTTCATGGAGGGGGACATTTTTTGATTTTTCGGACATTGCAAAATCTGACCTCCTCATTCTCTCTCTTTTTTACACTTGAAACGGTTCTTTTTTCAGGCATAATCGCTGCGAGTAGGGTTTCAGCTGGATTTGACCATTCTCAGATAAGAATTGGGATAAAAAATAGGTCTTGAAGTAGGATTTCAAGTGTAACTTAGGCAATTTTGCCAATTTTTTCGCAAATGTCAAAAAATCAAGAGCGAATTGACATCGAGTTGCAAAAATAAAAGTCCTCGGAAAACCCTTTTGATTGACGATTCAAGGATTTTGAGATACACTTTTTTTTAGATTGAATTTTTTCAAAAAATCGTTCCTAGGACATACATATCACCCAGTAGAGACATTTTGAGAAAATTCATTGCTTCGCTTAAAAGTTGTGTTGCAAGTGATAGGATTTAAAGTAGGACTTGAAGTCTTATGAATTATGGAGGCTTCCTTTCATTTAAACGAAGAAAAAAAATCGGAGTTTGAGTAAATGCAAAATTTTGAATTTCACATCGGAAAATCCGAAAGCAATTCCAAGCCACCATGACCTCCTCGGATTCAGAGTAATACAAACCTCGAGAAAAGTATTAATTGATGTTTACAATCCCACACTATACACCCACCCACTACACACCCAGTTCCCACCTTTTTGATAAAATTTCATTGTATCCCTTTTGACTCTTTTTGACTTTTTTTGAATAAAAAATTTGGATGTGTTTTGGATATTTTTGGATTTTATTTTTTCTTCATGTTGAGAGTTGGTTGAGAGTGGGTTGAGAGTGGTAAGGGGTATATCTTACAAGCCAACATTTCCCCTATATAGTGAGAGATTTGGAATTTTTGACAACATAAAATATGATTGTGCCGACACTATTAAATACTGCACAATTGAAAAAAAATAATCGGACATTTCTTATTATAGTGTCGGATTTTTCATTTTCCCATTCTCTCTTTATAGTGGGGAATTACTTAAAAAAATTGACCCTTTCTTGACCCTTTCTTGACCCTTTTTTTCTATAATTTTTCTGACTCCTTTCTGACTTTTTCTGACTTTTTTTCTATGTCAAAAATGTCAAGTTACTGTCAAGCTGATGTCAGTCTCCCCCTTTTTTGTCATCATATTGTCAGTTTTGGGAGGGGTTGGAGAAATTAGCATAATATTCAGCCCTCATCCGTAGTTTATGCCTAAAGCATCGGCCTTGAGGACAGTCCATGCAATAGCCTCTCCGTCTCATGCTGTTTGATGTTAGGTAATACTTGCGAAAGACGGACTCTGTCTGATATAGTCCCTTTTTGCTCCTTTTCAAGTGGCCTCCTCTAGATT
>OCTX012234474.1_pt1 | contig 11270 bp, 10 predicted proteins | sample 1539691 | NCBI WGS metagenome assembly OCTX01 (sample SAMN02144231, study PRJEB22623) | gut metagenome | biome: sheep rumen | host: Ovis aries | place: New Zealand | reverse complement strand
ACGATCTTGGAATCATCGAGGCCGACAGAAGCAAGTCCGTCCACACCGGTATTCAGTGCGTCACCGCTCTGGAAACGGATATTATCGATAACCGGCTTTGAGTTTCCCTTGGAGTCTTCAATATTGACAGTTCCTTCCACGCGAAGGAGACGCATCGTCGTTGCTACATAGCCCTTCTTTCCGAAAAGAAGGACGCAGGTCACAATAGCAGCGATAATAACCACTGCGATCACGCTAATGGAAATGATCTTCTGTTTCTTGGTTAAACCCTTGATTTTATCGACCAACGACATAGCATACCCCCCTCTTTTACTTATTCCATCTGCCCTCGGCTTTCACTTTTTCCAGACGCTTCATCTTACGTACATGCTCGAAGATAAGCATCAGGATCTTGATGATAATGATCTCCGCGATAGCAAAGACCGCAAGCACACGAAGTTCTTCTGTACTAAGACCGTGCATCATATAAAGATCACGGGTAAAGGGCACAAGCAGGAACAGGAAGAATCCGAAGAACATCAGCTGCACGACGATCGACCGGTACGTATTGAACGGTCGCGAGATATGGACTAAGAGCAGATATGCCGCGATCGCCATAAGATACGTCGCGATGACGCCGAGGCTGCTGGTATTCATATGATTTTTTTCGCCATATACAGAGAGCACTGCTATGGTTCCGAATGCTGTGACCGCCGCAGGTCCGGCAGCAGCAAAGATCGTCCGGAAGAAGCTCTTTTTCTGTTTTCTGGTATTCGGTTCCAGCGAGAGCAGGAAGGCCGGCACACCGGTATTAAACAATGTAACGAGCGATACCTGTGAAGGAACCAGCGGATAGTTGAATGTAGCGATGATCGCGATGATCGCAAGGAGCATCGAGAAGATATTCTTAAAGAGGAATACTGTCGCGGATCTCGTGATATTATTGATGATCTGGCGGCCTCTGGATACGATATCTTCCATTCTCGAGAAGTCGGAATCCAGGAGAACTACCTGTGCCGCCTGACGGGCAGCATCCGATCCATTACCCATAGCGATCGAGCAGTCCGCTTCTTTCATTGCGAGGATGTCGTTAACGCCGTCACCGGTCATCGCGACCTTCAGGCCATGCTTCTTCAGTGCAAGTACGATACTCTTCTTCTGCTCCGGCTTAACACGGCCGAAGATCGTATATTCCGTAACTGCTTTCTCGATATCTTCTTCTGTTTCCAGAGTATTTGCATCGATATAACGGTCCGCATGCGGGATACCTACCTGATGTGCGATCTTGGATACGGTCAGCGGATTATCACCGGAGATGACCTTGACCTCTACGCCCTGTTTCTTAAAGTATTCAAAAGTTTCCGGAGCATTCTTACGGATACCGTTTTTCAGCGCGATAAAGAGTACCGGCTCGATATGTCCGTTTTCCTCGACCTCGGCAAACACGAGAACACGAAGTCCCGTCTCTGCTCTTGCTTCGATCGCTTCACGGCTCTTATTAAAATCTTCTTCAGAAAGCAGAATATCCGGCGCGCCGAGACGGTATGTCACACCCTTCATCTTCACTTCGGAATACTTCAGTTTCGATGTAAAAGGAGTAACTTCCGCATCAGTATATACTTCACCTTTTCCGAAATAATCGACCAGCGCATTCATGGTGATATTTCCGTCATCCACAGTCGCGATATAGCGGGAGATGATCGACTTCTTCTCTGTGATCTCCGGATCTTCCGGTTCTGACGGAGTTTCCGGCGAGGCTTCATGCCCGTCTTCCGGATCGGTCCCGGGATCTGTTTCGGTTTCCGTCTCGGACGGCACTATGTCCGGAACAGTTCCCGGGAGGAATACTTCGGTAACGCTCATCTCATTGGATGTGATCGTACCGGTCTTATCGACGCAGAGCACATCAACACGGGCAAGTGTCTCGATACTTCTCATGTCGTGGAGAAGGACTTTCTTCTGTGCCAGATACATCGCGCCGAGCGCAAGGGCAACAGTAAGAAGAAGATAAAGGCCTTCCGGGATCATACCGATGATCGCACCGACCATCGAAACGATCGCTTCACTGATCGTCTTTCCATTCAAGGTGATCGCCTCAACGAAAAGAGCCACACCGAGAGGGATGATCATGATACCGGCGACCTTGATGATCAGCTCGATATTATTGACCATCTCGGACTTCTTATTCTTGATCTCACGGGCTTTGGTCGTGAGCTGGGCTGCGTAGCAGTCACTGCCTACCGCAGTAAGACGGGCGGTTGCTTTTCCCGAGACAACAAAGGAACCGGACATGAGCTTGGCACCTTCGGTCTTTTCGATCTCGTCCGCTTCACCGGTAAGAAGAGATTCATTGACATTCAGAGTACCCTCGACGACCTCACCGTCCGCCGGGATCTGCTGTCCGCCGGCAAGATGGATGATATCGCCCTCGGTAAGCTGATCCATCGGCACCGTAACCGTCTCGCCGTCACGATCGACTTCGTAGGATGCCTGTGCAAGAACATTCAGATTATCCAGCACCTTTTTGGAACGGAGCTGCTGGAAGATACCGATACCGGTGTTCGCGATGATGATCGGCAGGAACGTCAGGCTCCGGTAGGATCTTGCGATGATCAGAAGCACCGCGATGATCGCAAATACCAGGTTAAAATAGGTGAATACATTTTTGCAGACAATGGATAGAACGGTATCCTCACTGGAAGTTACCGTCTTATTTTTCTTTTTCTCCGGGCCCTCCAAGGCTGCTTTTAATTTTTCTGAAGTCATTTTTCTTGTTTCCTGTTTCTTTAGAATTCTCCGTCTGGATCCTCATCAGAATCCCAGATCGTCATTGACCAGGATCACGTGGATCCTGTCTTTATGCCGTGAGTACCTCGTGATGAGGAACTGGCAGCAGATCGTGTCCGGAGATTTGCAGTTCATGCAGGCGCCTGTCTTCGTGCAGGGCGTATCCAGACCGAATCTCTGTGCATTGATCGGCGCCGCCACATTTCTGGCACGCTTCATCGCACCGTCGATATCATCACAGATCTTATTCATACCGACAATAAAAATGACCTTCTTCGGACCCTGTGCGATCGCGGAAACCCTGTTCGCGTTTCCGTCGATATTCACGAGGATGCCGTCGTCGGTCATCGCATTCGCGGAGCTTAAGAAAACATCTGCGTCATATGCCATCAGCATCGCCGCGCGTTTGTCCGCGTAATTATCTCTATCGATGAAATTATAATCGCCTTCGCTGATCGCATCGATCAGTCCGATCTCCCTGGCACTCATGCATCCGCCCATCGTAACGGAGGCTCCTTCCGGAATAAGTTCCAGCGCGATTGCCAGTGCTTTTTCCTTATTCTTCGCATAGTATCCGGTCATATTACGGGACTTTAGACCCTGGATGACCTTCTGAGCAAGAAGTTCATTTCTCTTCGTTATATTCTCGTTCATAGAGCGATCCTACCTCCCTGCGGCCCTGATTTCCGCATGACCCTCCAAAAGAGTCACCTTTCTATTTTAAACTATTTCTTGAAATGTGCAAGTGCAAATATGCAATTTCTTATGAGGAAGAACAGCCATCTCTCAAGATAGTTTCCTAATGATATAATCATACCATTAAGAACGGTCCGGGAGGGCATATTCATGGAGATCATCGACATCACGCAGGAACTTTTCACTTGTAATGTATATCCCGGCGACCCGCAGCCGGAGATGCAGCGGGTCCAGAGCACGGACAACGGAGATATGTGTAACCTCACCCGTTTTGACATGTGCGCCCATAACGGCACCCACGTCGATGCGCCGTTTCACTTTCTCGGCGACGGCAAAACGATCGATAAGATGGGACTTGTCCCCTATGTCGGAGACTGCTATGTCGCCCGCCATGATGGAGATGTAACGAAGGAAGATGCAGAAAATATTATGCAAAAAGCAGCCGCCGCAGGAGCTTCGGAGCGTATCCTCATCGGAGGAGACGCTACCGTGACACTTCCTGCAGCGGAGGTTTTTGCCGGATCCGGCATACTTTTACTCGGGAATGAAAGTCAGACCGTCGGGCCTCTCATGGCACCGAAAGATGTCCATTTGACGCTTCTTGGGAAAGAGATCACTCTCCTTGAGGGCATCGTTCTGAAAGATGTAAAAGAAGGAAAATACTTCCTAAGCGCCGCTCCCCTCAATCTAGGCGGCTGCGACGGCGCCCCCTGCCGGGCATATCTCATCCGGAACTAAACGAAGAGATCCTTTGCCGCTTTTGTTTACGAGGACACTCTGTCGTAATTGCTAACCATCAGAAGATCAGCCACAAACAGAAGGACCGGTGCAACTAACATAAGCAGCAGGCTGTTATACGTATCTCCATAATAGAGAGTAGCGACGGACACGAAAAGGACCAGTATCGTTGCTATGACGATAATGACGGCAACGAGAGCGGAACGATAGTGTTTCTGAAGCTTTCCGATCAGGGCCATCAGGAATGCCAGACCCAGCCAGATCACCATCACCATCATAAAGGGGAAGACGAATCCACCGAACTCGACCGGTTCATAGGATCGGATCAGTTTCACCAATGATTCCCCGTCCTTCCCGTAGGAGTCTATAATCTTGTAGAAGCCGCCATCTCTGAATTTGATACCGTAGTCCATTAAATTCGTCTGGATCTCGAACAGGAAAAAAGCGATTCCCATAACGATCATAGTAGAGACGAACTTACCGACAAAGAGTATCGTTTTTTTGCATGGAACGCCGAGAGTCATCTCTGCCTGTTCGCCGAAGAAACTCTTGATAAGATTCCCGACATTAAGAACGATCAGGGCTCCCCAAAGTATAAAAACCGCGAAGCTTACGCCTAATTTCAGTTCATACAGAATCGAGCCATTTTCCATTTCATTAATGAAATCCATCTCTTCTTCTGTTAAATCACTGAAAGGATCTGAAGAATATTCTTCAGTCACCTGCTTATCAATGATCTTATCGTATTTGACCCACCGGGTCTGCATATAGATCGACGGAAGCATCATCAGAAGCGGAACGATAATACCGATGACAATGAGTTTTTTGATCTCATCACCAAAAGCTATAAGACCCGTTTTCAGATTATTCGGTGCTTTATATTCAGCTGCCATATCACTCATTTTCACTTCCTCCTTCCACGAAACGGAATTCCTCCTTGAAGATGTCATTGATGGTCATCCCGTACTTTGAGCGGAGTTCATCCGCTTCTCCCTGAAGATGTACTTTTCCGTTCTTCAGCATGACGATTTCATCGAGGATCAGCTCGATATCCAGCACCACATGCGTGCTGATGATGACCGTGTTATCTTCGCCAAAAGAACTTAAGATCGTCTGCACGATGAAATCTCTCGTGGCCGGATCGACCGCAGCCAGAGGCTCATCGAGCAGGAAGAGCTTTGCTTTCCTGCTGAGGAAAAGGATCAGCTGGACCTGCTCCTTCTGTCCTTTCGAAAGCGACGCCAGACGCTGGTTCGGTGCAAACTTCAGACGCTTCATGAGGGAAAGTGCTTTTGCCTCATCAAAATCCGAGAAGTACTTCTTCATATGCTTCATGGCACCCCGGATCGAGTGGAAGCCTCCGAGAACATAGTGGTCCGGAAGAAAACTTACATAACTGTTCGTGATTTCGGACGGTTCCTGTCCATCGATCAGGATCTCTCCATCATTCTTCGTCAGAAGGCCTGCCATGAGGCGGAATAATGTTGTCTTTCCTTCTCCGTTCGGTGCGAGCAGTCCGACGATCTTTCCGGTTCCGATCTTAAGATCGAGCCCGTCTAAGACCTTCTTATTTCCATATGTACGAGTCAGGTTGCTTATACTTAGCAGATCACTCATTTCTTTTCACCTCCGATATCTTGAATCAGGGAAACTGCTTCTTCCTGTGACATTCCGAGTTTCTTCATCTCCTGAAGAAAATCCTCTGCTGCGGCCACAGCATATTCCCGCTTGGTTCTCTTTAGTATTTCTTCGTCCGTGGTAACGGTACGGCCGCTGGTACGGTTCGTGATGGCAAGTCCTTTCTCTTCCAGATGAGACATCGCTCTCTGCATAGTGTTCGGATTTACTCCCGCCTCTTCGGCCATTTCGCGGACAGAAGGAAGCTTGGATCCCATTGGGTAAGTTCCGTTTAAGATACGGATCACGATCATGTCGCATATCTGCTGGAAAATCGGCCTGTTTTCTTTAAAAGCCCACGGCATGTTCTTACCTCCCCTCCCGGAAAGATCTGTTCAGGAAAAAGCAGATCTTTCGCTTTCTAAACTGTACTACTTGATTAGTACAATAATACGGTTTGTTTCTGATGTCAATACCTGTGGAATAAAAAAATGGGTTATCCCGATATTTTCTTGAGATAACCCATTTTCGTTTTTTGCTGATATCTGATTAGGTCTGTGACATATAGATCCGGATCTTGCTGAATTTATTCTCCTGCGCATAGTGGTACGACTTCGAGCGGCGGATATAGTCGAAGATATTCTCTTTCAGACGCTCATCCCACGCGGATTCGAAGAGCTTCTCATTTGTCTCGTCCACCTCAAAAAGAACATCCAGCTTTACCTGGAAGAACTCGTCATCTACTCCATCCGGATACTGGCGGGTCAAAGAAAATGAGAAGTGGCCTTTGTTCCACGGATAGTTCCCGCACTCGAACATGATCATCTCATCGGGATCGAGCTGATCCATGCATTCTTTTTCAAAAGCACTTACACACTCTTCGATCGTGCTGGCTTCTCTGAGTTCTTCTCTGAGCCTTTCGACACAGCGTCGTCCGGACAGTGCTTCCGGCATCTCGAAGATCTCACTTGTCGTCTTCTCGATCTCTGCGTCAAAATCGATACTTTCATATATACTCGGGTCGCCACTGAATTTTCCGGCAGCAAACAGCGCACTCAGCGGATTATTCGAATCCATGACTTTTCCCATCGAGATGTAGTTTTTGACCGACTCGATGATTGATGCGATGACGGAAAAAGCAACCAGTCCCAGGCCGATTGCCTGAAGCACGCGGTTATCTTTCCCGAAAAGCAGCATAAGACCGCCGCATACCCATGCCCATCCGAAACGGATGAAGAAGAATATAAAAAACGACGCTATGGCGACTTTCAACCGGAGATGTTTCATGTACAGTTTCCCTTCTGCTCATATAAACTTCTCACATGATACCACGAGGTACCCGATTTCCGTCAAGCATAGCGCCGTCTGATCTTTATAAGGATCAATTCAATTACTTAATATCTTTTCTCCAGGTTGCCGGCTTAAACTCGTTAATGATCGGCAGCAGTCTCTGGTCCACATCGATTTTAAGAACAGAGTTGAAGTTGTTGGTAGCGATCATCTGGCCTGCAAAGCCCACGATTACGACGATCTCGACATCGTTGAGGAACTTTCTCAAACGGTCGAAGATCTCATCGGATACGGATGTCGGATCCTTTACGATCGCCTGTCCGAGATCAAAGAGCACCTGCTCCTTTTCATCGTATACAAGGTTGTTCGGATCAAGACCCAGGCCCTTGACGTCACTGATGAAGAAAAGGGAGCACAGCTGGCAGGAGTTAGTCGTGGAGATCGCGTGTGCATAGAGCACAGCGTCCTTCTCGCCGATCACTTCTACAAGACGGTTCCAGGAGGTGTACCAGCCCATGAATGCATCGTATGTTGCTGCATCATTGAGAAGACCTCTCTTCATGTTCGTTACTGCATTTCTTCCCGCGAGCTCATCATAGCGCTCCTTCTCTGCACCTGTTACTTCGTTCTGTTCTACTAACTTGATTCTAGCCATCGTTTTAATCTCCTTAATTTGTTATTCTGTTCCCGGAAGTTTACGCCGTCCCGGGATCCCGGCTTATTTCAGGAATACTTTCTGCGTGTTTTCTCTTCACACTGCCAGCTCAAGTACTGCCTTGAATTCTTCTTTATCCAGCGGATAGTAGTGACCGACAGGACCGTTTCTGGTCGCTCTGTCTGCCATGACATCAAAGTCCTCCTTTCCGATTCCAAGTTCCGTTAATGTAGTCTTAAGTCCGATCCTTCCAAAGAACGACTTAAGTTCATATGCGAATTTGTATGCTCTTTCCTTCTCGCTGTAGTTATAGGAATCCACACCGAATACCCGGCTTGCGAGAAGTGCGGCTCTCCACGGCTTTTTCTCTGCGATATACTTCGCCCATGCGGAGAAAACGACCGCCATTCCTTCCCCGTGTACGATGTTGTACTGCGCGGAAAGCTCATGCTCGATACGGTGTGATCCCCAGTCGGCTCTTCTTCCTGCATCAAGGAAGTTGTTATGTGCCACGCTTGCCAGCCACTGGATCTCTCCTCTGGCATTCACATCCTTAAGATCAATAAGAAGCTTATCCGCATTTACGAGGAGTGCACGGATCGCGCCCTCGATCAGATAGTCTGTCGTATCTGAATTCTTCTCATCACTGAAATATCTTTCGAGAAGATGGGTCAGAACATCCGCAACACCAACAAATGTCGGGTATGCCGGAAGACCTGCGGTAAACTTGGGATTCATGATCGCAAACTTCGGGATAATGCGGTCATCTTCAAATCCGAGTTTCCATTCGCCGCTCGAAAGGATCGCGCAGTTTGATGTTTCGGATCCGCTGGATGCGGTGGTTGCGATGACGCCGATCGGAAGAACTTCTTCCGGAACGACACCTTTTTCGAAGAAGTCCCACGGATCTCCATCGTACGGGATGCTGATCGCAACTGCTTTTGCCGTATCGATCGCGCTACCGCCGCCGACAGCGAGAACGAAATCCACGCCATCTTTTTTACCCTGTTCCACCAGTTTTCTTACCAGATCGATACTCGGATTCGGAACGACTTCACCATTCTCCGAGAACTTGATGCCCAGTGCTTTTGCCGCATCGGAAACGACCTGATAGATACCCAGGTCCTTGATAAAATCACCGCTATATACGAGAAGAAGTGATTTTACTTCATATGCCTCGAGAAGTCCCCTAAGCTTCTTCTCTGAATCCTCGCCGAAGACGATCTTCGCGGGGTTGTAGTACTCAAATCCAATCATTTTCCTTTCTCCTTTTCCAGCCATAAAAATGGGAGCTTCTCATATTTGTAAGAAGCTCCCGGACATATGGCTCAATGATGAGTTTTAAGCCTCATCGTTTCACAGAAAGGCGCGAAGAATCAGTTCCGCGCCCGGCCATAACATCCCGGGAGGGCCGCATTCGATCGCACATGACGCAATAACATGTTCGGGTTTCTGAATGCTTCATCTTCGCTTCTCCTCTCTTACGTTCTTTTTTTCCGGAAACACCGGCCGTGTCAACTGTGGTTCTTATTTATTCACCGGCTGTCCCGCTCGAATGAGTTAACTATACTACTACTAACCTACTATGTCAATAGGTAAATATTTTCAATCTAAATATAAAGGTTTCTACCGATAGAAAGGCAAGATCTGTATTTCTATCGGTACAATCACATCGTCTTTTGCAGATAAAACGAGAGATTTTTGAGTTCTATCGGTTTGTTCTCTGTAAAGACGACCGATAAAAAAGCAGATTCGGGAAAATTATGGGAATAGTACAGCCAATATGTACGGATATAATCTAGGTATTATACTTTTTTATCGGTCATTAGCGTCCAATTCCTACCGATAGAATTACGAAAACAGAATTTATTATGGGTAAAGAACTTGAAACCCAGGTGTTCCGATAAATACTTAAGTTACTTTCGTAGTCGTTAACAACAAGGGGTTGCTCATTAAATGAGACAACCCCTCAACGTTTCCTATTTTCGATTTGGTCATAGAAATGCTGCCAGTCGACAAGTAAATGCATCAGACCAGATGCCACTCTACTCCCTCTCTTGTATCCTTGATCTCGATGCCCTTTGCCTTCAGTTCATCACGGATAGCATCTGCTGTTGCAAAATCTTTCGCCTTCTTCGCTTCTGCGCGGCGGGCGATCGCATCATTGACATATGCCTCGAGTTCAGAATCAACTGCAGCACCTTCTCCCAGTGCTTTTGCATGACCGATCAGATCCAGGGACAGCACTCTATCAAAGCTCTCTACCAGCGCGAGCTTGGTCGCGTCATTCACATCCGCCTTCAGTGCATCATAGAGAATGGTGACCGCCATGGATGTATTGAGGTCATTGGATACTGCTTCGCAGAATTTGGTCTCAAACTCTTTCTTCGCTGCTTCATCTACCGCGCCGTCCGCTCTCAGCTCAGAAACACGCTTCACGAGCTTGTTATATGCTGAAACTGCGTTATCGAAAGTGTCATATGAGAACACCAGCGGCTTTCTGTAGTGAGACTGTAAGCAGAAGAATCTATATGCCAGCGGGTCATAGCCCTTTCCCTGAAGAACGGATACAGTAAGGATCGCGCCCTTAGACTTCGACATCTTACCGGACTGGTCATTCAGGTGATTGCTGTGGAACCAGTAATTGCACCACTTGTGACCGAGGTATGCTTCGGACTGGGCGATCTCATTGGTGTGATGCGGGAAGATATTGTCTACACCGCCGCAGTGAATATCCATATACTCACCAAGATGCTTCATGGAAATGCATGAGCACTCGATATGCCAGCCCGGATATCCGACGCCCCACGGGCTCTCCCACTTGAGCGCCTGGTCTTCGAACTTCGACTTGGTAAACCACAGAACGAAGTCCGTCTTATTTTTCTTGTTTACATCCTCTTCGACATCATCGCGGACGCCGATCTCGAGATCGTCTTTCTCGACAGCGGAGGAGAACACATAGTAGTCCTTCAGTTTTCCGGTATCGAAGTACACATTGCCGCCGGCTACGTAAGCATAGCCTTTGTCAAGAAGTGTCTGAACCATGTGGATGAACTCGGGAATGCAGTTCGTCGCAGGCTCGATCACGTCCGGACGCTTATTCCCGACCGCATCAAAATCCTTAAAAAACGCATCCGTATAGAATTTCGCGATCTCCATGACGGTCTTATGCTCACGCTTGGCGCCTTCGACCATCTTATCCTCGCCGGTATCCGCATCCGAAGAAAGATGACCGACATCCGTGATGTTCATGACACGCTTTACATCATAGCCTGCATACTCCAGGGACTTGATAAGCGCATCCTGCATGATATAGGTACGGATATTTCCGATGTGAGCGAAGTGGTAAACCGTAGGACCACAGGTGTACATGGCGACCTTCCCCTCTTCATTGGGCTTAAAATCCTCAACAGTTCTGCTCAACGTATTATAAAATCTAAACATGGCTATCTTCCGGCCTCTCATTTTATTTCGACTAATAATATCACCGATAAGTCATTTAGAAAAG
>OCTX012289668.1_pt1 | contig 11274 bp, 5 predicted proteins | sample 1539691 | NCBI WGS metagenome assembly OCTX01 (sample SAMN02144231, study PRJEB22623) | gut metagenome | biome: sheep rumen | host: Ovis aries | place: New Zealand | reverse complement strand
CCTATACAGCACAGAAGCCCGTAACCGATGCCGAGAAGGCGCTGTTTGATGCAGCCTGCTCGAGCTATCAGTTCCCTCTCGGCACACCTCAGACAGTAGGTAAGCGCGAAACGCCCGATGGCACCGACTATGAGTTCAGCGTAAAAACACGCGGCCAGAACGGCAAAGAGGCCACCGCTACCATCTACGTAACCGTAGAAAAGGGCGGCAAGCCAGAATTTACAGAAGTAGTAAGATAAAATTATTTGATGAAGACATTTGAAGAATTAGGCGTTTGCGAGCAGATTCGCAAAGCCATCGAAGAGTTAGGGTTTGTACATCCGATGCCTGTACAGGAGGCGGTAATACCATACCTGCTGGGCAACGAAAATGATGTAATAGCCCTGGCCCAGACTGGTACCGGAAAAACAGCAGCGTTCGGCATTCCATTGCTTGAGCGCATCGACACAACACAGCGCTACACACAGGCACTGGTGCTCTCGCCAACACGTGAGCTGTGCCTGCAGATAGCCGACGACCTGCGCGACTTTGCCAAATATATGGATGGCGTGCATGTAGAGGCCGTGTATGGTGGTGCTGCCATCGAGCCGCAGATGCGTGCTCTGAAAAAGGGTGTTGAGATTATCGTGGCCACACCAGGCCGACTGGTTGACCTGATGCATCGCGGCATTGCCCGCCTGGAGCAGGTAACTAACATTGTGCTCGACGAGGCTGATGAGATGCTGAATATGGGCTTCTCAGACAGTATCAACGAGATATTCGAGTCGCTCTCGGCCGATCATCACACGCTGATGTTCTCGGCCACCATGAGTAAAGAGGTGGAGCGTGTGGCCAAGAAGTATCTGAAGGACTACAAAGAGATAGTTGTGGGCAGTCGCAATGAGGGCGCCGAGAGCGTTAACCACATCTATTATATGGTGAACGCCAAGGATAAATACCTGGCACTGAAGCGTATCGTAGACTACTATCCACGCATCTTTGCTATTATCTTCTGTCGCACCAAAGTGGAGACACAGGAGATAGCCGACAAGCTGATTAAAGACGGCTACAATGCCGAGTCGCTGCATGGCGACCTGAACCAGCAGCAGCGCGACCAGACGATGCAGAAGTTCCGCAACCACCTGACACAACTGCTGGTGGCTACCGATGTGGCTGCACGTGGACTGGACGTTGACGATCTGACGCATGTGATTAACTTCGGACTGCCCGATGACATCGAGAGCTACACTCACCGCTCAGGCCGTACAGGTCGTGCCGGCAAGAAGGGTACATCCATCTCGATTGTTCACAGCCGCGAAAAATTCAAGATTCGTAACATCGAGAAGATTATCGGCAAAGAGTTTGTAAAGGCCGAGATTCCATCTGCCGAAGAGATCTGCAAGAAACAGCTCTATAAGGTGATGGACCAGATTGTTAAGACAGATGTTGACGACGAAGAGATTGCCCCATTCATGCAGGATATCAGTCGCTACTTTGAGTATATCGACAAAGACGAACTCATCAAGAAGATTGTATCGCTTGAGTTTGGTAAGTTCCTGGCCTACTATGCCGACGCACCAGAGATTGAGCCTGTGGTGCCTGAAAAGAAGGACCGACGCCAGCAGAGCGACAAGCAGAAGCTGCAGAACAAGCCCCAGAAGGGTTACCGCCGCCTGTTTATCAACCTTGGTAAGCGCCACGGTTTCTATCCAGGCGAACTGATGCAGACGCTGAACCGCTTTGTGGGCGGACGACAGGAGGTAGGTCATATCGACCTGCTGGATAGTATTTCGTACTTTGAGGTGCCCGAAAAGGATGCTAAGAAGGTGATGCTACAGCTATCAGGTATACGCTACAAGGGTCAGACGGTGCGCTGTAACGACGCCGACGACACTAGCAAGGGTGGCGATCGACAGGGCAAGGGCGGCGAGCGTTCAGCCAAGCCCAAGCATCAGAAGAAAGATAACTGGCGCGAGCTGATGGGCAAGGCACCACGCGAATTGAAAGGCAAGGAACCCGACTTTAGCGAAGAAGGCTGGGCCATGCGCAAACCCCGCAAGAAAAAGAAATAAAGAGAAAGAAAAAGCCTCGCAGTATGATGTGACCCCGAAAGTTTTTTGTCTAACTTTCGGGGTTCACCTCAGTATTCTGGCTTTTTTCTTTCAAAAAAAATACTCCAGCTCGCTGTGCGCAAGCCAGAGTAATCCGAAATAATGTCTGTTGTTTTTTTACCAACCTGGGTTCTGAGGAACGTTGCCTTGACCCAGTTCTATCACGTTATGGTGAATTGGCCAGAGATACATTTTGTCGCTCCATTGACGCTTTTCGATGATTGTACGGTTATAGAATGAACCTTGCGTCCCGATAGGAATATCAGTAGTTCCATATTCATTCATGCCACTGAATCTTGTCTGGTCGGCCAGTTGTCCGGGGCCGCAGATCAGCCAGCGACGGGCGTTGAAGAACCACTGCCCCTCGCAGTACAGCTCTACGTAAGACTCTCGCTGGATAGCCTCGCGGATGGCCTCCTTGGTAGAGAGCTCGAAGGTGCCGCCGCCTCTTACCTTGGTGCTGCCGATCATGCGCTCGTAGGTTGGCACGCCGGCACGCTCGCGTACCTTGTCTATCCACTTGATGGCTTCCTTGCCCTGGCCCAGCTCATTGAGCACCTCGGCATACATCAGGTAGAACTCTGCTACACGGTAGATGATCGAGTTGCGGGCATAGGTCTGACGGTCGCCGCTTGCGTGGTTCACGCTGCGGTTCTTGAACTTACCCAGCAGGTAGCCGGTCAATGGGGTGTCGCGTGAGTCAGGACCTGCGTCTCCATGGAGCGAGAAGTCAACATTGTATTTGTTGGCGACATCTGCTTTGTTCTCGAAGACGTTGAACCAGCTCTTTCCCTGATAGATAACGTCCTGATAGAATCGTGGCTCGCGGTTCGCGTACATATTAAAGATGCCAGCATCAGTCCATGTGTTGGCACCGTTGTCATCGTAGGTGGGGTTAACAACCTGTACCAGGGCATCCTCATGGTAGTTGGGATCCTGGTTGATGGTGAGTCCGCTGCTGGTGAAGAACATGTCAACTGCCTCCTGGGTCGGGCCGATAGTGCCGTAACAGCTGTTGACACCACGTGGGTTGGTGCGCTTCTCCATCTTGTACTGGTCGCTGTAGCTGTTCTCGGTCGAGCTCCACAGAATCTCGCGGTTGTAGTCCTGGAAGAGACGGTAGATCGACATCGAGGGGTCTACGCCGCCGGCACTGTTGGTCCAGGTGTAGAGTCCGTGTCCGTCAGCTTCGCAGGCCTTCAGCAGTTCCTCCAGATGCTGTTTAGCTGTCTGCCATCTGCTTTCGTCGGGTGTGCTGCTGAATAGCTGCTCGCCCTCCTTGTTCTTCACCTCCTGAATACCGGCGATGTTCCATTGGCCATTGAAGAGTGGCGAGGCGGCATATACCCAGAGCTTGGCACGCAGGGCACGCGCAGCAATCTTTGTGGGGCGCATACATTCGCGGAGGTTGAAGGCATCATCCTTGGGCGTTGCGCCTTTGGTGGTGATGATGGTTTCGGGCAGATTGTCGCGACTCAGCACGTCGGCTAGCAGCTCGTCGATATACTCCACACTCTGTTTCACTGTCAGGCGGGGGTAGTAGTCGGCCCCTAACTCGGGGTAGGCAGGATTGTCAATACTGTCGGCAATACAGAAAGGACCGTACAACTCGAAGAGTGAGAAGTAGCTGTAGGCAATCAGGAAGCGAGCCTCGTCCTTCATCCTGGCTATCTCTGCTGCAGTGATGAGACTCTGGTCAGAGCCAACGCCATTGTCGTGGGCATATTTGATGAACATGTTGGCCTGACGGATATACTGGTAGAGCGTGGCCCAGCGGTGGTAGGGGGCGCTGCTGGCGGTGTAGCCTGCCACCATCGCATCGCGGCTGGGACTCATCTGCGACGAGATCTCGCCGGCAAGGTTTGACCAGGGGTTCTTGAAAGCTGTGCACTCAGAGCCTGTCTCCGAGAATTCTGAGACGCAGAGGTAGATGTTGCCATACCAGTTGCGGGTGTAGTTGGGGTTGTCCCATGTCTTATCAACCGTCTGGTTCTCATTCATCTCCTTCGACACGTCCAGATAGTCGTTGCATGCTGTGGCAACGATTGCTGTGCCGCCCAAAAGGGCTGAGTATATGATATTTCTTAATTTCATAATGATGTTTTTTGTTGTTTTATTGTTGTGATGATTTAGAATGTTACTTCCATACCAAATTTCCATGCGCGCGACATGGGGTAGCTCATGCCTGAGTTGGCGTTTCCAAGCTCTGGATCCCAGTATTTCACGCTATCCCAGGTGATGAGGTTGGTGCCCTGTACATAAACACGCAGGTTGCTTAATCCCAATGACTTCAGCTGCTGTCTCTTAAACTGGTAGCCGAATTCAAGGTTCTTGAATCTCAGGAAGCTGGCAGAGCGGTACCACCAGGTGCTGTTGCGAGTGTTGTATGAGAAGGCAGTAGAGTGCATACGTGGATAGAGCACATTCATGTTGTATGGATCAGAAACCTTCCATCTGCTCAGCGCCTCTGTACGTGCCGAAGAGGCATCGCGGCCCTGGTTGAAGGGCATGAAGTTCGACTCCATAGCCATGAGGTTCACGTCGCAACCTCCAACACCCTGGAAGAATACGCCGGCAAACCAGCCTTTATATTCCAGGTCTACAGCAACGCCGTATACAATCTTTGGATTCTGCGAGTTCAGACCGCTGTGGTAGGTCATATCGTAGTCGTTGATCTCACCGTCACCATTCAGGTCTCTGTACTTGATGTCACCAGGTGCAACGGCTGCACCAGGGTTGGGCAGACCAGCTTTCAGAGTGTAGCTCTGTGCACCTGTGGCTGGGTCGTAGGTGATGTTGAAGTCGTCGGGGGTGTAAAGACCGTCGGCAATGTAGACATAGGGTGTATTCAGCGAAACACCGGTCATATCCTGATAGCCGTAGATATGCTTAATCTCATCCACCTCCACGTATTTGTTCTTGGTATAGGTGAAATTGCCTCGCAGGGTGGCGTTCAAGTCTCCGATATGCTCCTTGAAGGTGATGTTACCATCGAAACCCTGATTGTCTACGATACCGTAGTTTTGGATAGGGCCTTGGCGCAGACCGCTCATGGATGGGATGGTGGCACGGTTCAACAGGATGTCCTTACGACGGTTGTTGAAGTAGTCGACAGAGATGTCGATTCGGCCGCTCCAGAGACCTAAGTCGAAACCAACGTCAGCCTTGCGCTCTGTTTCCCACTGAAGGACAAGTGCTGCTGCATTGGCCTCTGCCAGTCCGCCCATCCAGTTGGTGACACTCTGGCCGTTGGTGCCTGCGCCGCCTGCGCTCGAGATTCCCAGGTTACGGCCACCAGCACCTGTGTTGACGGTCTCAAGATATGGGAAGCGTCCCTGGTTTACCTCGTCGTTACCGGTGATACCCCATGAGGCACGCAGCTTCAGTTTGTTGACTACCGACTGTATGGGCTTGAACCACTTCTCGTGGCTGATGAACCAGGCACCGCCAACGGCAGGGAAGATGCCCCATCGGTTGCCGGGAGCGAAGTTCTCAGAGCCTGTAGCACCCAGGCTGGCCTCTACTGTGTAGCGGCTGTCGAAGGTGTACGACCCACGGGCTACAATGCTTTGCTTGCGGAATGGCAACAGGTTCAGATCCGAAGCGTTCTGATACTGGGTCTCTTTCTGGTTGTAGAGCACAAGACCAGTCACGTCGTGCTTATCGGCAAACAGATGTTTGTAGTTCAGAGCTGCTTCCAGATAGATCTTCTTCTGGCCTTGGCTTGATGCTGCTGAGGGGTTACTCAGAGCACTGCCTGCAGCGCGCTCGGTGAAGGTGAGCTGACCATTGGCATCGCGTCCTGTAGCGTAGAAAGAGTGAGCGCTCATGGTGCGGTTGATGTACTGTCCGGCAACACCATCAAAGCTGACTGTTCCTCTGATAGAGAGACCATCGGTAATGAAGTCCAGGTCCTGCTCCAAGGTTACCTTGCTCTGGTAGGATACCTCCCACGACTTGCTGTAACCCGAGTAGTAGAGGAAGTTGTAAGGATTCTGGCGCAAGCCGCTGTTGTCGCTGTCAGGGTGCTCAGAGGGTGTGCCGTCGGAATAGATCTGCGGTATCAGGTGGACTGGTGTCAACGTCATTCCGTGGAAAATGTCATAGGCTGTTCTGCTTGGAGCCACACGCTTAATGTACTGGCCAGCCATGTCGACCGACATGCGGGTTGTTTTCGAGAGGTCGAAGTCAACGTTCGAGCGCAAGTTGAAACGGTCGAACTTCACATTCGAATCGAATACAGCTCCTTTATTCTTCTTGTAGATGCCGTCCTCAGTGTAATAAGCACCCGAGGTGAAGAAGCGTACCTTGTCGCCACCACCACGGAAGTTGATGGTGTAGCGCTGGTTGTGGGTGTTGTCCTTCAGCATGCTCATCCAGTTGGCATCAGGGTATAGGTCGGGATCGGCACCGGTGCGATACATCTCCAGCTGTTCGTCTGACTGAGGCATCACAAACCCACGCGTGGGGTTGCCATTGTCGTTCCAACTGGCTTCGTTAAAGAGGCTCAGATAGTCATAGCTGCTCAGCAGGTTGGGCAGTCGCATAGGTGTTGAGACACCATACTCTGCACTCATGTTGATAATCGTCTTCTGGCTCTTTCCTCGTTTTGAGGTGATAACCACAACACCATTGGCACCTTCGGCACCATAGACAGCTGTGGCTGCTGCATCTTTCAGCACAGAGAAACTCTCAATCTCCTCAACGTCGATGTCGTTCATCTTGCGTGGTACACCATCAACGATGATCAGCGGACTGGTACCGCCGGCATAACTGCTTACGCCGCGAATCCAGAAGGTGGCGTCATCCCAGCCTGGCTCGCCGGAGCGCTGTACTGCCAAGAGACCAGACACCTTTCCTGCCAGCGAGTTGTTCAAGCTTCGTGAGCTCACATGGAGGTCTTCGCCAGAGATGACGCTCACGGCGCTTACCATGCTCTCTTTTTTCTGTTGGCCGTAGCCTACTACAACCACCTCTTCCAGTCCGGTGCTTTCTTGCTGCATCTGGATGTTAATGGTTGTCTCGCCAGGCTTCACCTTGCGTGTCTCAGTCACAAATCCGATATATGAGAATATCAGTTCGTCGCCAACGGCGGCTTCGATGGTGTAGCGGCCGTCGAGGTCGGTGATACTGCCTCCCTGGTTGCCATTGACACGGATGGTGGCGCCGATAATCGGGTCGCCGCTCGACTCTGTCAGCAATCCATGAATCGTTATGGTTTTCTGCTGCTGTGTTGATGCTATACCTGATAGGCCATTGATTCCTGGGCTGCCGGCCATGATGTGGGCTGATGGTGCCATGCTCAATGCGGCTGCCAAAAATGTGATATATTTGTATTTCATTGTTTATTTGCTTAATGATTGTAGATGGTTATTTTATTTTGCGTCGACTTCGGGAATCTGATCTAACTCCTCGCAAGTCCATTTCATCTTGCCATCGGTCATCTTGAGGGTTACACGGTAGTAATAACCGTTTTTCATTGTGTATGAGCCCTTACCGATGTTGCCATTGTCGCTCTGAGCATTCAGGTCGAAAGCTGCGATGCCTTCGCTCACGGCTGTAGCGTAATCGCTATTGCCGGTCTCTGTGCCCCAGCCGTTCTGGAAGAACAGTTTCCAGTTGACATTGTTGGGGTTGATGGTCACGCCTGCCTGCCATACAATCTCGTACTCCTTGTCGGCTATTGGGGCTACGGCCATCGCCTTACGCTCGCTGGGACCCCAGTTCGATTTGTTCTTGGCATAGCTTGGGAAGCCGACACCGTCATTACCAATGATATAGAAGATGTCGTCGCCGTTACGACGGTCGGCCAAGTCGGTGCCTGCTGCATTCAGCGGATAGACTCTGAAGTATTTCAGGCCCTTGTCGCAGATGATGCGGTATTTGCCGTCCTTGGCACGCCAGCGCAGTACAGAGCCTTCGCCGCCTACGCCGTCGTAGCCCTTCACAATGTCGAAATAGGCGCGGTTTATCCAGTATTCAGGATATTCGGTCTTGCTCAGGCCTGTGAAGAACAGGTCGTCGCCTTTCTTCATGGTTACGTCGACTTTGTAATTGTTATCGTCAACCTTCTCGAATTCGTACTCCTGTGTACCAACGTTGACTGCAAATTTCACGAAGGGTGAACCAACATACGAGTAGATATTGAATGTGATGGGATAGGGCTCTGGTTTTTCTTCGCCGGTGGTGAATACGATGTTGTCGTTGACACCGTTCAGTATCTTTCCGTCAGCATTTCCGAATGTGATGGGATTGCCGTTCTCGCCGTAGGCCTCTGCGCGTATGATACCTTTTACGGTGCCACCGAAATTCTGCTTGCCGGTGGAGTAGTTATACGGGTCGTCAGCTGTCGGTGTCATCGGATAGCTCTTGCCATCGTCGCTCACGAAGGTGAGTTGTGTGAATTTTGGACGTTCAATCTGCATCTGTGTTTCTGCTACAGCATTCGCAAACAGCTCGTTTTGTGTGCGTAGTTTGATAGTCACGTCTTGGTCGGCAATGTTTTTCCTGAAAGGTACCAGTAGTTTTCCGCTGTATGAGCCTGCTTGTGGGGTAAGCATAATGCGCTCTGCTGCCAGTTCGTTGCCCAGGTACAGCTGCAGTTTGCTCTGGTTGAGCTTGGCACCACTGCTGTTTACCTGATAGTTGAATAGGATGCTGTCGCCCATGAATGCTTTCGCGGGCGCTACGAGAGATACAACAGAGGCAGAGCCTTTGTCGTCGAATTCATCGTTCTTGTCGTTACATGATGCCAAGAACAATGCTGTTATCATACATGCAGACGTAAGCATGCCATGAATCAGTTGGTTTGAAAATGGTTTTAATCTCATATATGTTATAAGTTAAAAAAATGATTTCGTCTGGCAAAATTAGCCCTTTCCAGTCTAATATTTTGGCACATTGAGTCCCTGATATAGATTTTTTTTGCGTTTAGAAATATGTAACCACTTGTTATACATATAATTACGTTTTATGTTGAAAAATAAAAATATAGGTTGCAAAAGCACGGAATATAGACAAATTTTGTTACCTTTGCACCCGAAAAAAGAAAGCCAAAGCTGCTAATTGTTTATGAAACGTATTTTATTTTTTTTCCTGCTAGTGTGTTGTGTGCAACATGTGCAAGCGCAGAGTCATGTGAGCTATGATTCTCTATATCGTCAGTTGGATGCTGCTATTGACTCCATCGACTATTTCCTGGAGCGCAAAACGGCAAAAATCGACTCGCTGAAGCACATCTATCTGGGTGCCACGGCTGATATGTTAAAGTATCGTGTTGCCGAGAAGATATATTTGGAATATGAGCCTTTCGAAAACGATTCAGCTATTGCCTATCAGTATATATGTCTTGACTTGGCAGAAAAGATGGGGCGCGACGATTTGAAGGCGCATTCCTTGGTAAACCTGGCCTATCAGTTGGCTAATTCTGGCTTTTATAACGAGGCCAGAATGCATTTCGACGAGGTGCCTGCTGATTATCTTGCTGGCAGTCTGTACGATAATTATCTCTTAGGACTGAATCGTATGTTTGGTGAGATGGCCTATTACTCGCACGACCCGCGGCTTAGCCAGCATTTTCATGGTAAGGCTTATGAAATTGCCGACCAGCTGCTTGCTAGGCTCGACACCACTTCGGCGGCTTGGTTGTCGCTGCGCTCTATGACGCTTAACAATAAGAAGCGCTGTGAGGAGGCTATGCATTATAATAATCTGTGGATGAAAGCCTGCAAGCCCGGTAGCCGACAGTATGCCATCATGGCCTACTATCGCTCTGAGATATATAAGAGGATGGGTGATGTAGACAAACGTCGTTACTGGCTGGTACAGGCTGCGCTCGTGGATATCCGTAATGCCATTATGGACCAGGGAGCACTCTGGAATTTGGCCAATACGATGATACGACAGGAAGGTGATTTGGATAGGGCTGACCGTTATGTTACCTTCTCTTGGCAGTGCCTGTCGCGCTTCAGTACCCACATGCGTGCCTGGCTGGTGGCGCCTGTTGTTACTCGTATCAATAGTGAGTACCGGGAGCAGTTGCAAACGGCTAATAACTACTTGCGTTTTACAATCGCATTCATCAGTCTGCTACTGATAGGTATGCTGTTCTTGCTCTTCAATACAATCAAGAAGAGTAGGTTGTTGGCGTTGGCGCGCAATGAGCTTCAGAAGTCGAATGTCCAATTGAGCGATGCTAATCAGTTGCTTTCAGAAACCAATGAACAACTGCGTCATGCTGTCATCCACCTGAACGACTCGAATCGTGTGAAGGATGAGTATATCGGCAAGTTCCTGAGTATCTGTTCTGAGTATATCGACAAACTGGACGACTATCGTCTCAAGATGAACCGCAAGCTCAAGGCCAAGCAATATAATGACCTGATGCGACTAACCAGTTCTGAGCAACTGAAGGAAGATGAGATTAAAGAGCTGTTCTATAATTTCGATACGGTGTTTCTACACCTGTTTCCAACATTTGTCGATGAGTTCAATGCCTTGCTGCGCCCAGAGGAAAAAATTGTGCCAGCCAATGGTCACCTGCTGAACACAGAGTTGCGTATCTTTGCACTTATCCGTCTGGGTATCGACGAGAGTTCAAAGATAGCCCGCTTCCTCCATTATTCGCCTAACTCCATCTACTCATATCGTGGCCGCATTAAAAACAAAGCAGCGGTGAATCGTGATGATTTTGAGAAGCTTGTGAAGATAATAGGTATGCAAAAATAGTTTTTTGACCATAATAACTTGCATTCTACACGAAAAAATTGAACTTTACAAACTATTATATTTTTATTGGATGAAGACATTTGAAGAATTAGGAGTTTGCGAGTCGATACGTAAGGCTATAGAGGAGTGATGTGACCCCGAAAGTTTTTTGTCTAACTTTCGGGGTTCACATCAATTTGCGAGGCTTTAATTTTATTCCATAGCAGCAAGAGCGGCTTGGTATTCGGCTTTTTTATTATCTCCAAAGGCGGTATCAACGCTGTTGTTAATGCTACCACACACATTGGCAGCAAACTGCTGGGCCTCGGCTATCACCTTATCCCAGATGGTCGCATCAACGCCCTCGTGCAGCATATCGCGCGTCACACCATACTTCAGCAGTCCGTACACAAAGCCGGCATTAAAGTTATCGCCTGCGCCAATGGTACTAACCGTTTGTGTGGCTGCTACAGGATAC
>OCTX012281712.1_pt1 | contig 11277 bp, 10 predicted proteins | sample 1539691 | NCBI WGS metagenome assembly OCTX01 (sample SAMN02144231, study PRJEB22623) | gut metagenome | biome: sheep rumen | host: Ovis aries | place: New Zealand | reverse complement strand
ACAGGTCTGCGTCATACCTGGCGACGACTCTGTGAGTCCGTAGACGCTGGTGATGGTCATGAACATCTTTTCGCTGACACGCTTCATCAGTTCCACAGGACAGAGGGAGCCAGCCATGATGCCCGTACGGAGACATGACACGTCGAACATGTTGAACATCGGGTGGTCGAGTTCGGCGATGAACATCGTGGGCACGCCGTAGACAGCCGTGCACCTCTCCTTATGAATAGAGGCCAGCACCACCAGGGGGTCGAACTTCTCGACCATCACCTCGGTACAGCCGTGGGTGAGGCAGTTCATCGTGGCCAGCACCACGCCGAAACAGTGGAACAGCGGCACACAGACACAGAGTTTGTCGTCCTGGGTGAAGCCCATGTTCTCGCCCGTGAAGTAACCGTCGTTGGCGATATTATAGTGGGTAAGCATCACGCCCTTCGGGAATCCCGTTGTACCGCTGGTGTACTGCATGTTGCAGACATCGTGGCAGGTCACCTGCTTTTTCATCTCCAGCAACGTCTCGTCTTCAATGTTCTGACCTAAGAGCAGCAACTCGGCTGTGTTGTACATGCCGCGATATTTCTCCATGCCGATGAACACCACGTTCTTCATACAAGGGAAGCGTTTCGAGTTCAGATGGCCGCGCTCGCAGTTCTTCAACTCGGGCAGCATGGTGTAGGTCATGTCCACATAGTTACAGTCCCATGTGCCGTCGGTGATGCAGAGGGTGTGCATGTCGGAGTCTTTGCAGAGATACTCCAACTCGTTCTGCTTATAGTTGGTATTCACCGTCACCAGCACGGCACCGATCTTCGCCGTAGCATAGAGGAAGGTGAGCCAGTCGGGCACGTTGGTAGCCCAGATGCCGACATTCGAACCTTTCTTCACGCCGATAGCAATCAGGCCCTTGGCGAGATTGTCCACACGCTCATTAAACTTACTCCAGGTGAATCTCAGGTCGCGGTCACTGTAAACGATATATTCCTTATCTGGTGTTGTCTCAGCCCAATGCTCCAGCCACTGTCCAAGCGTACGCTCATAGAGTTGATAGCCCTCACTGCCCGTCTCTGCGGGGTATGTCCTGTCTGGCAGCGGACGACCTGCCATATCTAATCTCACAGTTGTTCCCATTTTACCTTCTTACCTTTTTACCTTCTTACCTTTTTGCTTTACCTTTTTACCTTTAAAATGGGATATACACAAGTGCGAGGATCTTAGCCGACTTTCCCAGTGCTCCGTGCAGATGGTGCTTCACGATAGAGTCGTAATAGATAGAGTCGCCCTGCTTGAGCAGATATTTGTCCTTACCATATTCCAACTCTATCTCTCCCTCCATCACATAGATGAACTCCTCACCCTCATGGGCAGAGAGTTTATAGTCGAGATTGTCCGTGGGATTAATATCAATAATGAACGGTTCCATATGTCGGCCGGCCTTCTGCTGGGCAAGCGGATGGTACTCCATGTGCTTACGGGCATCGGTGGCACCGTTGGAGAAACTGATGCTGCTATCGCGCTCACGGTCGGCAGCACGGGTCACGACGGGCCCCAGCGAGTCGTTATCATCCATAAACGTGCCCAGCCGGACACCCAGTGCACGGGCTATCTTGATCAGCGGCCCTAACGAGGGCAGGTTCTGGTCATTCTCGATACTGTTGATCTGCTCCACCGACAGACCTGTACTCTCAGCGATTTCCTCGACGCTGAGGTTTTTTGTCTCTCTGAGTCCCTTAATCTTGGAACCAACGTAAGTGTTAGTGTTGGACATAAGTCTTTATATTAATTTTAATACATTATTAATTTTGGGGCGCAAAGTTACGAATAAGTGAGCAAAATACAAAGAAAAAACTCATTTTTCTTTCATTTTTCCTCTTTCTACCTTTTCACTTTTTCACCTTTTCACTTCCGCTGAGAGAACTCACAACCACAATACTGTTGGTTGTAGAAGTTAAATTCTTTCAACAGTTGATTACGCCGTTCATAGAGTCCTCCCTTCCGCCAGTTCTGCGCCCAGAAAGTGACAGAATCGCAGAGAGGGGTCTGTCCTTTTTGTGAGACTCCATTAACAGCCTGTTCTGCCAGATGGCCTGCACGTTCTATCTGCTCCAGACTTTTCCAGCGAGAGGATGCCAGCGTAGTGGTGAAGTATCTTATTCCTAACTCTTTAGCCTTTCTGGCAGCAACGGTCAGGCGAAGTGTAAAACACGCATCACAGCGTTTGCCACGCTCAGGTTCATTCTCGAGACCGCAGACATCCTGCCGCCACTGCTCGTGGTCGTAGTCACCATCTATCCACCGCAGTCCGAGCGACTCTGCATGACGCTTACTCTCACTCTTACGGATCTCATACTCCTCACGGGGCCAAATATTCGGATTGTAATAGAATATCACAGGGCGCACGTCGTGCTGCACCATCCACTCTACGATGGCAGAGGAGCATGGTGCACAACAGGCATGCAACAACACTTCCCGTAACCCCTCAGGGATCATAATCGCTGGTTTCTTCATTGTTATTACTGCTTTCGCCTGCAAAGTTAATCATTTTTTCCCATACGAGTGTTAATCTTCCCAAAAATCAAGGCTGTTCCATTTATAATTCGTAACTTTGTCGGACAAATAACCATTACTACTATCATTATGAATCTGAATCTGACAGACAACATCAAGATGCCTGACCATCAGTTAAGGCGACAGGTCATCGACCTCTGTAACAAGACAGGCAAGCCCCTATTGAAACTCTCCACCAAGGACTATATGGACAACGGCCTGGGCCACCTCGTAGAACAGTTTGACGGGCAGGCCGGACTGGTGAACATCGAAGTGTTCAACGAACTGCAGCACACCATCACCGGATGGCCTGGCGGCAAGCCTGACGTAGACGACACCACCCGTCCTGAGCGGGCCAAGCCCTACCCCAAGCGGGTCATCGTCTTCTCCCCCCACCCCGACGACGATGTCATCTCGATGGGAGGCACCATCCGACGGCTGATGCAACAGAAGCACGACGTGCATGTGGCCTACGAGACATCGGGCAATATCGCTGTGGCGGATGAGGAAGTGCGGCTCTATATGCACTTCATCAACGGCTTCAACAAACTCTTTGCCAATGGCTCCGACGAGGTCATCAAGATTCGCTATCGTGAAATCATGAGTTACCTGAAGGAGAAGAAAGAGGGGGATTGGGACAATAAGACCATCCTCACCGTGAAGGGTCTGATCCGTCGTGGCGAGGCCCGTAATGCCTGTGGCTATAACCATATCACCAAGGATCATATCCACTTCCTCGACCTGCCGTTCTACGAGAGCGGCAAGATTGAGAAACTGCCTATGACGGAGCGCGATGTGGAGCCGATCATGCAACTGCTGGAGGAGATACAGCCCCACCAGATCTATGTCGCTGCCGATCTGGCTGACCCTCATGGCACCCATCGTAAGTGCACCGATGCCGTATTCGCCGCCATCGACGAGGAGAAGAAAGCCGGTGCCGAGTGGTTGAAGGACTGCCGGGTATGGATGTACCGTGGGGCCTGGGCAGAGTGGGACGTGGCCGACATTGAGATGTGCGTGCCGATGAGTCCGGAGGAACTGCGTGAGAAGCGGAACGCCATCCTCCGGCATCAGAGTCAGATGGAGAGTGCCCCCTTCCTGGGTAATGACGAGCGACTGTTCTGGCAGCGTGCCGAGGACAGGAATCGTGAGACGGCCAAGCGTTATGATGCCCTCGGCCTGGCCTGCTACGAGGCGATGGAAGCATTCGTGGAGTACAAGTTTTAGTTTATAGTTTAATGTTTATAGTTTATAGATGATTACAAAAATAGGCGGAAGACATCTGATAGGTATATCATTGATCATGTGTCTGTTATCATATAGCCCAGCAAGTGCACTGGCGGGGCATCCTGCTAATTACGAGGTGGTGCCCCTGCCACAAAGCATTACGATGCAGAAAGGGGAACCGTTTGTTCTTGACGAAACCGTTGAGATATTGTCTACTCCAGACCTGCAAAGCGAAGCGGAGTTCCTGCAACAATATCTGAAAGAGGTTACAGCCATGAACCTGCAGTTGGCTCAGAAGCGGACGAAGAAAGTGCGTTATATCGAACTGGCCATCCATCCTGACGTGAAAGAAACGGAGGGCTATGTCCTCACTGTCAGCCAGAAGGGTGTCACCATCCTTGGAGGCTCTGCCGCAGGCGTCTTCTATGGCATTCAGACATTGAGGAAGGCCGTGAAAGAAGGGCCCATCATGAACCCTGTCATCATCACCGACGCCCCCCGCTTCACATGGCGAGGCATGCACCTCGACTGCTCGCGTCATTTCTTCTCTGTTGATTTCGTGAAGAAGTTCATCGACCTCCTGGCACTCCACAACATGAACCGTTTCCACTGGCATCTGACTGACGACCAAGGCTGGCGCATCGAGATCAAGAAGTGGCCAAAACTGATATCAGTAGGATCAAAGCGCTCAGGCACCATCATCGGCACCAACTCCGACATCGACGATGGCATCCCCTATGGCGGCTATTACACACAGGACGAGGCCCGTGAGGTCGTGGCCTACGCCGCAGCCCGCCATATCACCGTCATCCCTGAGATCGACATGCCCGGACACATGCTCGCAGCCCTCGCCAGTTATCCGGAGTTAGGCTGCACGGGCGGGCCTTATCAGGTGGGGCACTACTGGGGTGTCTATAAGGATGTGCTCTGCGTCAGCAACGAGCGTGTCTACCAGTTTGTCGAGGATGTGCTGACGGAGATCATGGATATCTTCCCTTCCGAAGTCATCCACATCGGCGGCGACGAGACGCCCACAGACAAATGGCTCCAATGCCCCAGGTGCCAAGCCCTGCAAAAGCAACTTCCAGCCCCTCAACAGGCCGCGGAGGATTTTGAGCCCCTGACCTCCAAACTCTCACCCCTACAAGCACATTTTACAAAAAAAGTCTTTGATTTCCTCACCTCCAAAGGCCGTCGCGCCTTAGGATGGGACGAGATCCTCGACGGCTCCCCCCAGAGTGCGATGATCATGTCTTGGCGAGGCACCGAACCTGGCGCGAAGGCTGCAGAGACAGGCCACGATGTCGTCATGACCCCCACCACCTATTGCTACTTCGACTACCAGCAGGTGAAGGATACACAGTTTGAGCCCAGCCGTTGTGGCGGTTTCATCCCCATCGAGAAGGTCTATTCGCTCGATCCTGCCCCGGACAGTCTCTCCGTAACAGCCCGGGAGCACATCCTCGGCGCACAGGCCAACCTCTGGGCGGAGTACATGACCAACGAGGCGATGGTCGAGTATCAGGCCCTGCCTCGCATGTCTGCACTCTCTGAAGTCCAGTGGACACAGCCTGAGCGCAAGGACTACGAAGCCTTCAAGGAACGGCTGACACGACTGACAGCGCTCTTCGAACTCTATCACTACCAGTACGCCAAACATCTCTGGCCCGACAGGCAGTTACCCAGCCGCTGGCAGTTCTAACCCAAAGCTCAAAGCTCAACGCTCAAAGCTCAACGCTCAAAGCTCAACGCTCAAATCTCCAAGCTCAAAGCTCCAAGCTCAAAGTCCTCTTGCCTTCCAGATACGGTCCTTAGCCGCATTGATCTCCTGGAACTTCTTCTCAGCCGCCTTGCGTACATCCTCGCCCAGGGCTGCCACCTTGTCGGGATGGTGCTCCAGTGCCAGTTTGCGATAGGCTTTCTTCACCTCGTCATCAGTAGCGTTCGGACTGACACCCAGCACCTTATAGGCATCCTCCAGCGTGTCGCCTTGCAGATGCAGCATCGAGTCAACCTCACTCGTTGAGAGTCCCATCCACTGAGCACAATCCTTCAGAGCCGCAATCTCGCTCTGGGGCACACGACCGTCAGCCTGAGCCACCATCACCAGATAGTTCAGCAACTGCAGCCGCTGCGAATAGTCCATCTGCTGGTTGATCTGTCCGCAGCATTGGCGCACGGTCTGCTTGAACTGCGTCCAGCCCTCACGCTTCTGCTCGTCGAAGAGTTTGTTCAGGATCTCATTGCCCTGACTGACGGCATCCTGTCCGAAGTTCTGCCGGAGCATCTGGCGCACCAGTTCCATCTCCGAGTGCATCGCCTTGCCGTCGGCCTTGATAATATAAGAGGAGAGCACCAGCAGCGAGAACAGGAAACTGTTGCGCTGACCCTGTTGCTGCCGCTGACGATAAGCCCGCTGATAGGCCTCGTTAAAGTCCTGATACGAACGCTGCTGACTATAGTCACGCTGAGAGCCTGAGCCCCACGTGCCTGAATTATCCGGAGAGTTCACTCCGTCGAGCATCGAGTCGAACAACGAGCCGACAAGATACCCTGCTAGAGCCCCCAACGGGCCTCCGGCCATCCATCCGATGAAGCCTCCAATCCACTTTCCTGCTGCCATAATTACATTTTTGTCTGCGAAGGTAATACTTTTTTCATAATTATCAAAAAATAATTATCAAAAAAAGACAAAAAGCATCATTTAGACACATCTTACCTAAAAGCCGATCTTCGTCGAACACTTCTCGTCGAGTCTTTCATTGTCGCAATGACGGATGAGCATTGGCAGCACATCTTCACTCTGACCATGGAGGATCGTATCGATGGCATAGTGACGCGCGATGTTCTCTATCTGACCACCGCTGAAGTCATACTTCGAGGCCAGCGTATGCACATCCAGTTCGCTGAGGTCAGGGATCATCGAGTGCCAGATGCTGGCACGAGCCTCCTCCGTAGGTTTGTCGAACTTGATTTTGTAGAGGAATCGGCGTTCGAAGGCCTTATCCATATTCTCCTGCAGGTTGGTGGTGGCGATCATGATGCCATCAAGCTGTTCCATCTCCTGCAGGATGATGTTCTGCAGCGAGTTCTCCATCTTGTCGACAGCATTCTCAGCCCCACTCTTCCGCTTGCCGATGATGGCATCAGCCTCATTAAACAATAAAATAGGTGTCAACTTGGCTTTTTTCACCTGTTCACGATAGCGGTCAAAGAGCCCCTTCACGTTCTTCTCGCTCTGACCTACCCACATGCTCTTCAACTGCGGCACATCCACCACCATGATATTCCTTCCCGTCTGACGAGCCAACTGATAGACCGTTTCCGTCTTACCTGTGCCTGGACTGCCATAGAATAGACAAGCAAATCCATATCTGAAGCCCTTCTCTTTCATACGTTCCTGAACCTTCCGGAAGTTATCTGGCTGCAAAAATGATTCCAGATCCTCCAACTGTCGCTGGATATCCTTGGGGAAATAGAGTTTCTTCTCCGTCAGTTTACTTGAATCCAGCATATCAGCCAGTTTCTCCTCAGCCTCATTGATTTTCATCTCTGCCAATAGCGTACGTTTGGCACTCTCCGTCAGTTTGTATCTGGTCACATCCGCAAGACCATCCACGCATCGGTGCTCAATGATCTTTTTCTTTTGCAGATTGTGTTCGCCATTTCGCAGTTCGCCCTTTGCCCTGTTGAAACTTCCTATGCCGTCAAACAGATCCTCGATATCGCCAAAACGGATGTCATCATCGTCATGATTCACCAGCCGATGGCAAAAGAGAGTCGTCATCATCTGATCGTTGGGACTCAGACAGTATTCCTTCAGATGCTGTACGAACCCCACTTGCTGGTTATCCTTAAAGAGCGACTGCAGTTCCTCGCAGAGTTCGTTGCACGAGATGGCGTCATCATTCAAATCCTCAAACCACAGGTTCAACACTTCAAACATCGCTGCACAATCCAAGCCTTTAAGTTGTGGTAACTCATATACCTCATTATGTTTCAAACTGCGGATGACGACGGTGGGGACATCAAAATCGTCCTCGTCTTTGACATCCCGAAACTTCAACAGTCTGCGACGCACCAGTGCATCGATGTCGCTGGCATAGCTCAGCACGCTGATCTTATTCATATCAAGGTGGCTGGCGATGTCATGATAATCCACCCTATGTGGTCCCTTTTCCATACAGACGCAGAACAACACCGCCTGCCTTTCCGTGATACCAAAGCTCTTGGCCAGCAACTGTATCTCTGTCTTGGCCTTCTTCATAAACTCTGGACTCATCTTGGAATCCTCCGACAATTCCACCACTCGCTCTATCGCTTGCAGTAGCGTCATCTCCTTTTTCTTCCTGTTTACTTGAATCTTTCTTTCCATATATTAATCTATGTTGGTGAATCATATTCTTAATATAGGAACAAAAAAGAAAAAATTCAAAAAAGCACGAGACTTTTTTGAATTCTTCCTTCAGCAGATTCTTCCATTTGGCTATTTCTTATCCGCTATAGCATACAAAATAGACTCGCGGATCCACCAGACAGCGTAGGAGATAAACCTGAAGCCTCGAGAATAGTCGTATTTCATAGCCCCCTTTGCAAGCCCCGTCTTTCCAGCCTCTACGAGTTCGTCGAGCGATAGACCATTGTTCAGATACTCCTTGGCTACGCTGGCCACAAAATTACCATAGACCTCTTGCAACTTCTTCATCTCGTCGCAGTCAGTCCCCTTGGCCTGCACAGCCTTGGTCAGTATAACCTCCTCATCAGCAGTCAACAAGTCATGAGCCAATTCTAGTTCCTTATTATCCATATTCATTCTTATTTTGTATGTTACGCCAATAATATAGTTATTTATGAAGAAAAATTCAATGGATTCTCTTCCAAAAGGAATGGAATGACACCTATATATATGATGCCGTCTTCGTCAGTCCATGCTTTTGTATTCCCATCTAAGATAACGATCTTACGGAAGAAATCACCAGAGTTCTTCATTGAGAAAGTTTCCTGATTCCGTTTCGCCTCCGTGTCCACATTCAAAGCCGACTGAATATACACTTTCTCGCGCCCCGTGTTGACAATGAAGTCAATCTCATACTGCGACTGTTGCTTCTTACCATCCTTCACAATGGTCACTTCCACCACACCCACATCCACGCTATAGCCCCTGCGGAGAAGTTCGATGAAAATCATGTTTTCCATCAAGTGTGACTTCTCCTGTTGGCGGAAGTTCAGTTTGGCATTTCGCAGGCCCGTATCCATAGAATAGTACTTTAGCGTATTCTCAAAATAGCGTTTCCCTTTCACATCGTATCGCTTGGCACTCGCAAACAGGTAGGCATCCTCCAGATAGTCAAGATAGTTCTTGATGGTATGGTCAGACGTGCTGCGCTTCATCAGTGAGCCTGCAGCATTGGCTAGATTATGAGGATTGGTCAGCGAACCAACTGCCGAAGAGAGAGCATCGATGAGTGCATCCAGCACCTCGTCATCCTTCAGTTTATACCGCTCTACGATGTCCTTGATATAAACTCTTTTGTGGAGGCCTTTCAGGTATTTGCGTTTCTCGGCTTCGTCCTTTTCCAACACTGCCAATGGCATTCCGCCATATGTCATATATTCCTCCAATGCATCGGCTTTTTCCATACCCGATATGGGGTAGTATTCCTTGAACGACAGCGGATAGACCTTGATTTCCGATCCACGGTCGCGGAAATTGGTGACAATGTCTTTTGAGAGCATCTTTGAGTTTGAGCCAGTCACATAGACATCCAGGTTACTCCGTCCCATCAGGTCATTCAGAATATCATAGAACGTGGTATAGAGCATATCCTGGTCTTCTTCAGGCACCAGACGCTCATCCACATCCTCATTCTTCACTTTGAATGACAACTGAATCTCGTCGATGAACACATAGTATCGCTTTAACGCATCCGGAGTCCGATTGACGATATAGTCGTACAACTCATTTGGATTCCTGTACTTCACATGGGCTTTCTTGTCCAGTGCTATCTCTACGAAGCAATCTTCGGGCACCCCTTCGGCCTTGAGATAGTCCTTATAGAGGGTTGAAAGCAGAAACGATTTACCGCAACGACGGATACCGGTGATGATCTTAACCTTCCCGTTCCACCGCTTACTAAGCAGCTCATTTACGTATTGTTCTCTCTCAATAATCATTATTCTTCCTATTCGCTACTGCAAATTCGGTCGCACTATTCGACCATTTTTGCAGTGCAAAGATAAACTATTTATTTTAACTGAGCAAATAAATGGCCAAAAATTTTTCAATTTTGCACGCTACTTTTTTCTGATATTACCGCTATATTCCCTCAGATAGACATATCGGTCTGTATAGACTTCGATGTCTTTCCCGTTGCTGGCCAACAGCAGATCCAGAATATGGTAGCCATTAAACTCAGCAACCCTGCTCCAACTGCTACTGCCATATGAACACCGTTGCAGTTGCTTGTCATTATCAGGATTGATCCTATAAATGAACGTTCCGACTCTTACTTGATTTGCCATATAGAACCCTACTCATCCTCTAAATCTTCAAAATACTGTTCCAAATTCTGAACAGGCAACTGAACCGTTGCACATCTGCCTGTACCTTGGACGGAAACTCGTTTGCTTACACATTGATGTTTATAAACCCGAGAGTCCTCGTCTTTAATAACAAATGTCTTGCCCTCTTCAATGTACTTCTTGTACATATCCGAATGTTGACCTTCCACAGACAGGGTTCCATCCGCTGATCTTTTCACAACTGCATAGGGGGCTATACAAAAATCAGCAAACTCCTCGTCAGATTCAAAATAGACGATGTTATTTTCTTCAGTCATTATCTCACACCTTAAATAACGTCAATAAGCCTTTTTTATTTCAACGATTATACAACCAGAACGGTCATTTCTGATTAATAAAGGATAGTGTAATTCCTCATTTGCTCATTAATACAACAACCCGAAAGCCCAGAGGGGGATGATGTTGACCGAGCCGAATTCGATATCGTCTTTGACGACATAGCCTTCTTTGGCATCGGCAAGTTGTTTCTTGCCCTTATTCTTACCTCCCACCTCGAAGGTCTTCCCGTCAATCTCAAAGTCGCTGACACGCGAACTGATGACATCTGAAACGACACGCATCTGGTTATAGAAGAATGTCTCGCGGATATTACCGACATCTGTAGCATCGCCACCAAGCAGGTATGCCATATTGGTATTGTCCAGATATACCTTATCAACTTTCCCTACTCCTCTGATGCCACCTGTATCATCACGCAACTGGCCGATCATCCCTGCCTGCTCCATATAGAGAAAATAATCGGGAAGCACATTCCGACTCACGCCAACCACAGCAGCCAGCGAATCCATAACAGGTTTGAACGGTACACTTTTGGCAATGACTGCCAACAGTTTCTTCAGTTTCCTGCCAGTAGAAGCATTCATGTTGGCATATTGCGGTATATCCACCTCCATCGTCTGATTGATAACCTGGCGAAGCCTCAGC
>OCTX012277752.1_pt1 | contig 11280 bp, 9 predicted proteins | sample 1539691 | NCBI WGS metagenome assembly OCTX01 (sample SAMN02144231, study PRJEB22623) | gut metagenome | biome: sheep rumen | host: Ovis aries | place: New Zealand | reverse complement strand
CGGATCGAGCAGATTGAGGGCTATCTGTCCCGGGTGCAGGTCGAGGAGACGGAACATCCCAGGATGAGACACGGGGGCATGATCCGGAAGCACTACGGAGCCGGACAGAGTGACGAAAGTCCTGATAGTGGCGACGGAAGTTCTGAGATCGGCGAAAACGGAGGGAAGCCATGATCAAAATGATTGTGACAGATATTGATGGTACATTGATGCCGGAGGCTTCTCCGCTTCCTTCCGCGGAGGTGACCGGTGTGATCAGTGATCTCCTTGATCTGGGGATCCGGGTCGTGCTTGCCAGCGGCAGGCCCTATTCAAGCCTGCAGAACCTGTTTCCCGCCCTGGGGGACAGGCTCACTTTTCTGTGCTCCAACGGGAGCGTAGTCATGGAGGGCAGTAAACCCCTCCGGGCAGTGCCGATCGGAACTGATGAAGAAATATCGCGTCTTCTTGCCTATGCCAGAGGACGGGGAGAGGCATGGCATGTAGATTCATGGGCCAAGTCCTTTACGGAGTCTGACGATCAGGCCTATCTGGACATGGTGACCGGAGTGGGTGTCGACATTGAAAAAGTCGACAATGTGGAAGCGCTCGGTGTCCCGCTGACCAAACTCAGCATTGTCTATCCGGACGGACCGGACGCCCACTATTTCGACCCGGACATTGAGGCCTACAAAAAGAAATTTTCTGTGGCGCCGGCAGGACTGGTTTTTATGGATTTCAACAGAATAGATATCAATAAAGGAAGTGCCGTCAGGCACATCTGCGAGACATACGGGATCGGGCCCGATGAATATATGGTGTTCGGGGACGCTATGAACGATCTCTCGATGCTTGCGCCGGCAAAGAACAGCTGGTGCTCCGTGCGCTCTGTGGATGCTCTCAAGGAAGCATGTGCCCACACCTTTGCCCCGCCGGAAGAGGGAGGTGTTATAGGAATCCTGAAAGAGCTTGCGGCAGAGACGAGAAGAGAACAGCGAGTCTTGAATCCATCCTCCGATAGTTTATAATATAGACATGAGCGGGACTTGAAGAGAAATCGGTCGGGATCCGCGCAGTTTCTGTATGATCTGAATACCGCTGAATACGGCTGAATACCGCTGAAAACAGGTTCACACGGGACGGAAGAAACTCCGTCAGCAAAAGGAAAAATGTTATTTCGGTCACTTTCAGACACCAGTGTGACAGGGCGTCTGTCTCCGTGTCACACCCTGCCGGATGAGGAGAAGGAGGATTTCTGCGATGAAACACATTGGATGCTTTGCGACCATTAAAGAAGAAAAAGCCCACCTGAAAAGACTGCGGGGAGATGAGAAATATGAGGCTCTGAATGAGATGATCGCCGCTTCGGAACACATTGCTTTCTTTGGAGGAGCAGGTGTCTCTACGGAGAGCGGCATTCCCGATTTCCGAAGTAAAGATGGACTCTATAATCAGCACGACGTCCGTTTCGATGCCTATCAGCCTGAATACCTTCTGAGCAATCCCTGCCTGGAGCATGAGCCCAAGGTCTTCTATGAGTTTTACCGTCAGAAAATGGATGCCAGAGGAATCGCTCCCAATCTGGCCCACTACAAGCTGGCTGAGATGGAGGCTATGGGGAAGCTGGACGGAGTGATCACGCAGAATATCGATGGTCTGCATCAGGCGGCGGGCAGCAAGAAGGTCTATGAGGTGCACGGATCGACCCTCCGCAACTACTGCGACCGCTGCGGCAAAAAGTATCCTTCCGACGCCATATACACCAGCGAAGAAGCAGTTCCCCACTGCAGCTGCGGCGGTAAGATCCGCCCTGATGTGACCCTCTACGGCGAGATGCTCCCTGCGGATGCATGGTCGGGCGCAGGCCGCCTGATTGCCCGCGCTGACCTGCTGATCGTCGGCGGGACTTCCCTCACCGTTTATCCGGCATCGTCCCTGGTCAGCTCCTATAGAGGAAAATATCTGGTCATCGTTAACAGAGACGCAACGTCTCAGGACAGCTATGCCGATCTTGCATTCCATGACAGCATCGGGACCGTCTTTTCCCATATCAAACTGGACTGACCCATCCAATTGAACTGACCCTTTAAATCGGGCTGACCCTTTAAAACTGGACTGACCCGTTAAACCGGAATGGCACTCTGCCTTCGGCAATTCATAATTTTGTACAGGAACATCGGAACGCCCCGCCGCTTCAGAAGCTGAATGCAGCGGGGCGGATCATTACTGCACAGTTCCGCCTGCAGCTGTGGAAATTGGCAGCAGTGGAAATTTGAATTTTTGGAAATATGCATGCAGCCGTGGAAACTTGCAGCCGCGGGAACCTGCAGCTGCGGGAACCTGCAGCTGCGGAAATCCGGAGCTGTGGAATGAATTTCCGAAACCTTCCTGTCGGATGTTTGGCGGGATTTTTGGCGCCGTCTTTGGCGCGGCTGTTTGAACTGAAATATTTTTCGCTGAAATATATTTAAAAGAATACGGAAAATTCGTAAAAAATCCGGAAAAAGGTCGTAAAAAATCCGCTGAAAATATTTTAAAAAAATGCTTGCATTATCATGGATCCTCTGATAATATATTACTTGCGTCAGGCAGAAAGCTGAAGCAAAAACAAAATATGGCTCGTTGGTCAAGGGGTTAAGACGCTGCCCTCTCACGGCAGAATCATGGGTTCGATTCCCGTACGAGCTGCTCTTAAGAGACAGGAAACTGTCTCTTTTTTTTGTCTTTGATGAATTGTCTTTGATGAATTGTCTTTGATGCATAAAAAAGGACACAGGCTGTCAGGGGGATGACCTCCGGCAGATCTGTGTCCTTTTTTCTATTGGTCCTTTTTTATTTTTTTCCGGGCGGAAAGACCCGGGTCAGAATCAGGGGAGCAAAATGGCGATATCTTCATCTGACAGTGTGGGAACATTATTCTGGGAAAGGACTGCTTCTGCAGCCTCCACATCATCCACTCTGAGAACGACGTATGCCGAATTGGGAACGGCAGCGGCGAAAGCATATACATACTCGATGTTGATGCCGGCCTTCTCGAGAACCTGCAGGATCTCTTTCAGGGCGCCTGTGCGGTCTTCCATTTTGACTGCGATGACTTTGGTCTCAGCGGCGGTATAGTCACTCAGGACTTCTTTTGCAGCCTCGACGTCCGGGACGATCAGGCGCATAATTCCGAAGTCGCGTGTGTCCGCGACAGAGAGCGCGCGGATGTTGATCCCGGCGCCGGAGATGGCGCTGACGGCTTTGCAGAGTGTTCCGGGTACATTTTCAAGAAATACAGATAACTGTGTAATTGCCATGGTATATCCTCCTGTGTTTATCATTAGTTTCTGAAGCTTTGTGTTGCAAGGGCCGGCGCTTCTTGATCTTGGAGTTCATGCAGCGGATGAAACAGCCTGGGCCGTCTGCCGTCCGCATGGTTCAGTCATGCAGTTTGCGCTTGTCGATGACCCTGACTGCCTTGCCCTCAGACCTTGTGATGGATTTGGGAGCCACCAGATGGATCTTGGGTCCGATACCCAGCATGGAGCGCATTGCGCCGTTGAGGCTCTTCTCACGTGCCTGGATATCAGAGATCTTATCGGAGAACTGCTCGGGGGAGAACTCGACATAGACATCGAAAGTATCTGTGTTGTTGACACGGTCGACCACGATCTGATAGTTGGGGGTATAGCCCTCTTTGAGGAGAACCGCCTCGATCTGGCTCGGGAAGACATTGACGCCGCGGATGATCATCATGTCATCGCTGCGGCCCATGGGCTTGGTCATTTTGACGTGTGTTCTTCCGCAGGAGCAGGGCTTGCGGCTGAGAACACAGATGTCCTTGGTGCGGTAGCGCAGGAGAGGGAAGCCTTCCTTGTCGAGGGAAGTGAAGACGAGTTCACCCTTTTCTCCGTCGGGAAGCACTTCACCGGTCTTGGGATCGATGATCTCTGCGTAGAAGTGGTCTTCGTTGATATGCATACCGGTCTGCTCTTCGCACTCGAAGGAGACACCGGGGCCGGAGGTCTCTGTGAGGCCGTAAATGTCGTATGCCTTGATTCCGAGACTCTTTTCAATACTTTGGCGCATTTCTTCGGTCCAGGGCTCAGCTCCGAAGATGCCTGCCTTGAGTTTGTTGTCCTCGGGCCTGTAGCCTTTTTCAGCCAGGGACTCACCGATGAAAGCCGCGTAGGAGGGTGTGCAGCACAGGATTGTAGAGTTCAGATCCATCATGAACTGAATCTGGCGGTCAGTATTGCCTGAAGACATGGGGAGGGTCAGGCATCCGACCTTGTGGGAGCCGCCGTTCAGACCGGGACCTCCGGTGAAGAGACCATAGCCGTAGCAGACCTGGACGACGTCCTCATTTGTTCCTCCGGCCGCTACAATGGCTCTTGCGCAGCACTCTTCCCACATGTCGATATCCTTCTGGGTGTAGAAGGCGACGACGCGCTTGCCGGTTGTTCCGGAAGTGGACTGGATGCGCACACAATTTTTCAGATCTGTTCCGAGAAGCCCATAGGGATATGCTTCGCGAAGATCATCCTTGGTGAGGAAAGGAAGCTTTTTGATATCGTCGACGCTCTGGATATCTTCGGGCTTCACGCCTTTTTTGTCCATCAGATTGCGGTAATAGGGGACATTGTCATATACATATTTTACCTGCTTGACGATTTTTTCGTTCTGGATTTTGAGGATCTCTTCCCGTGAAGCGGTCTCGATTTCTTTCTGATAATAGTTTTTCATTCTATTTTCCTCGCTTATCTGTGATGGCTGATGCATGTCTGCTGCTGACGATTGTCTGCTGCTGTTCATTTTTTCACTGTGTTTCGATTTTGCCTCGATCAGTCTGCAGCAGGCATTGAACTGCTGCCGGAATCATGAGACAGTTACGGGAGCTTTTCTGCTCTGCGCCCCCCAAAGATCCGGAGGAGTCCGGAATCTTTGAAGTCGGGGGCTTTTAGGGAAAAAGGGAATCGGCCGTATTCCCGGTTTTTCCTGAAAACCCTTGTCTGCCGGGAGGGGCAGGCCGGGAGGGGATGCAGAACAAAAAAATAAGGGTGCGGCACAGGTTAATGTGCCACACCCTTATGAATGACCTGATTGGATTTTAGTCCTCTCCGCATTCTTCAGCATAGCAAACTAACCTTACTGTCATTGTCAGTAAAGTAAAAAGTAAAGCTGAAGATAAACCCGAAGGTGTTGCTGCTGCGAAGATTGCGGTTCATTTTTACACTCCTGATAAGATGATTGTGGTCGTGGATGCCCGGGAGCATGCCTGACCACTTGTTGCGCGTCTGCCGGGGCCGAAACCTGAGCGGCTTCGGGACCATGACAGTGAACATCTTTACTGACTTATCACTGTGCCGATGCAGTGCGTTAAACTATGGTCTGTATATTAGCACTGACTTTTTTTCGTGTCAACAATAATTTTACGGAAAAGGGAAAAAAAATTACGGAAAAGCGAAAGAAATGAGTATAAGAAAAAGGGAAAAATCATCTATTTTTAGAATTGTGATTATTCCCGAAAGGCTCACCAGGCAGCAAAAAAGGCAGAAAAAGTCGGAAAAAGGCAAAAAAAAAGAGGACAGCGGCTGCTGTGTGCCTACTGCTGCCAAAGTCCTCTTCCCCTTCATTGTGCGGAGACTGTCACCAGATAAAATTTGAACGGAGCTGTTCGCCGTTATCGATCAGGATGTCCTGTCCGGTCATGCTCCGGTTGATATTGGTCATAAAATAGCACCACTCCGCGATCTCCTCCGCAGAGGCCCAACGGTGCAGGAGAGTCTCATCCAGACATTGTTCCATGAGCGTGGGACTGTCGATGATGTGCCGGTTCAGAGGAGTGTAGACACCGCCTGCGGAGATGCTGTTGCTGGTGGCCCCGTAAGGGGCGACGCGCAGGGCGACGTTTTTCATGTAGGTGACGACCCCTCCCTTGCTCGCGGCATAGCGGGGGAATTCGGCCCCGTTGCGGGCGCTGGAAGAGGCCATGAAAAGAATGGAATGAATGGAGGGAGTGATTCCGTATTTTTCAGTGACAGCGATCGTGCCGGATAGATTGATCTCGATTTCCCGGCCGCCCTCCTGAACGCCGGCATTGTTGACCAGCACATGGATTTCTCCCGGAATGTCGGGGAGCGGACCGGAGATATCCGCAGTGAGATGGGTATAGGAGCCGCAGCTGCGGATGGGGCTCTCCTGCAGGTCTATACCGATAACCTCGTGGCCTTCCGCCAGATATTTTCTGGTACAGGCGAGTCCGATCCCCCGGCTGCTCCCGGTGATCAATATTCTCATAACATTTTTACCTGGAAAAGGAGACTGATGTGACATCGTTTTTTTCTTTCGATGTCAGAAGTCCGGTGGAAAGGATCCTGCCGACAATGACTGAGACCAGGGCGAGGGAGATCAGCCTGTCGACGTAGTCAGTGAGAATCTGAACGACGAAAACGCTGGCTGTGAGTCCCAGTCCGGCCTTGTTGAGAAGCTGGACAAGGACTGTGGAACCGGAGGAGGTGATTCCGCCGAACAGGACGGCACAGATGACAGAACTGACAATGGTCCCGGGGATCGTGATCAGCATTGCGCAGGGGATCAGGGAAAGTCCCTTCACACGGAAGCGGCGCGCCACAAGGCCTGTGACAAAGCCCAGGATCATGCCGACCGGCATGAAGTAAAGGGAATAGATGTCCAGAGTGAATCCCATGACAAGTCCGTAGGCGAGAGGGGGCAGCATTCCATATAAAGGTCCGTAGAGCATGGCCGCCAGGATGGTTCCCATGCTGTCGAGGTAGACCGGCAGATGAAGGAAAAGCGCGATCTGGCCGCCGATCACATTGATCGCGATCGCAAGTGCCATCACACACAGCATGGTGACAGAAAATCCGCTGGCCGCGGCAGGTGCGGAAGAAGTAATTTCATTGTTTTTTTTCATTTTTACCTCCTGTTGGCTTCATTTATGACCCGCAGATATTCAAGACTCGCCCGCGAGTCTTGCGCGCGTATCCCATGACTGTTATGAAGTGACGGGTATTGCGCGATGAAGAATAAACCCTTTCAGCTGCGTACCAGATCCGGAATCAGGTCAAGCGACTTAATATCGATCTTAAGCAGCCGGCTGAAGAAAAGACGGAAAAAGGCGGGCGTGTCCACATCCGTCAGTACGACGGCATTCGGGGAATGCCTGTAAAAATTCATGGAATCCACTACGCTCTGCCCCAGGCTGATGCCCCGGGTTTCTATCTGAACGTAGGAATTGAATCCGCTGCAGAGTTCTTTGTCAGCAAAATAGGCTACGGCGAGGGGATCGTTGATCACGCATCCGATCAAATGCTCCCATTCCCAGTGGAAATCAAAATAAAAGCCCGTGATTTTTTCCACAAAGGCGCCGATGCGGGAATCAAGTCTCTTCATGTAGGCCAGAAGATCCGGCGTAAGAACGATGCGACGGGTGACATCGAGGCCGACCATATGAATGAGGCGCCTGAGTCTGTCGGACTCCCTGTAGACGATCGCGGCCGCATCGGGGTCGCACCAGTAGTTGTATTCCGCGACAGGAGAGCAGTTTCCGTGACTTCTGAAAGAGCCTCCCATGGAGACCAGCTCTTCGATATTGCGGAAGGCCTCCGGATCCTCCTGTGCCAGCATGGCGAGATTTGTCATCGGGCCAAGAGCGATCACGCTGGCAGGCTCCCGCCGGAGGGTTTCTGTCAGAAATTCAAGGGCGCTTTTGTCCTGACGGATGTATTTTGACGGATCAGGCGGGGGCAGGAAGCTCTCTCCGAGACCGTCGGACCCGTGGGTGTCGAGGGCGTTGACGAATTCCCTGTGCAGGGGGCGGCCGGCGCCCATAAAGACCGGGATGTCGAGGCGGTCCATGAATTCGAGGACCTTGAGCGCGTTCTCATACCCCATCTCGACAGGGGAGTTTCCTGCCGCGATCGTGATCCCCAGAACTTCGATCTGGTCGGGCATGGACAGGGCGAGCATGATTGCCAGGCTGTCATCTATGCCCGGGTCGCAGTCAATGATGATTTTTCGTGCCATAAAATTCCTTGATTACTCTTTCTTGTGATTATGAGCACAGCTCACAGACTCATATATTAAAGCGACGCATTGCTCCGTGCCGCGAGCGCTATCGCAATGCTCCGAACATTCGCATTCCTGCGGTTTTTAGCGCATTCTGTGTATAAAACCGCTCCATGCTCATGTTTGGCGCCCGGAAAATGTCCGCAAATGACGAAAAAAAAGCGCAGGAAGAACCTGCGGCAGACAAAAATAAGAGACACTGCATGTGTCCCGGGATCTTTGTTCAGATAGTGCCTAGTTTTTTATGCTGGGAGGTTCTCGAACCAGCGCCGTCCTGACGGACAACTTTTGCATCATAACACATCGGTCTTGCCTTGGCAAGCAGGTTTTTGACCCGCTGGACTCAGCATGACAGCAGGTTTTTGACTCGCAGGATTCGGCATGACAGCAGGTTCTGCGATTCTCAGGATGCGGTTTTTGATTCCCCGGATTGATCATCCTTTATGGCGAATATCCGTGACCGATGCGTGAACATGCTCCACGTGATTAAGTGTTATGAGATCACATGAGATCTGCATCAAATCGCATCAGATTGAAATGAGATCATGACGATCCTGAGGGGGCTCTTCTTTCATCCGGACGGGGGTTATGATAAAATGATAACAAGATATTATTTTCATGGTTTTCAGATAAAAGAGATACATTGTTACGTACTCGCCCGGCTTTGAATGAAAGCTGTTTTGGTGCCAGGAGGTGTATATATGAAAAGATATGATATGTCAAAATGCGCACTGTGCTATGAGGCTCCCTGTGACAGACTGTGTCCCCAGATCCGCCCGTCGGCAGTTCTTCGGAGTATCTGGCTGGGGAACGAAAAGTGGGCTGCCGGCATGCTTCCGGAATATTCGATGTGCATGAACTGCCGCGGCTTGTGCGAGCAGGAATGTATCAGGCCGGGTGAGGTGCCGATCAGGGAACTGATGAACCGTCTGTATATGGAAGTGCGCCCCGCTCTCGAGATTCCCGTTCCTGATGACCTGGAACGGCTGAGAACAGAAATCTGCGGAGTTCCCCTGGAAAATCCTTTCCTTCTCTCCTCGTCTGTGGTGTCAAGTACTTACGATATGTGCGCCCGGGCTTTTGAAGCAGGCTGGGCAGGAGCTTCTTTTAAGACAGTCTGTTCATTTGATATCCGTGAGGCGTCGCCCCGGTTTTCCGCTATCCGCGGCAGCAACGGTGAGATCATCGGATTCAAGAACATAGAACAGCTCTCGGACCACAGTGTGGCGGAGAATATGGAAATTTTCCGCAAGCTGAAAGAAAAATATCCTTCCAAGGTGATCATCGCCTCCATTATGGGACAGACGGATGAGGAATGGACAGAACTGGCAGGTCTGTGCGAATCTAATGGAGCCGACATCGTCGAACTGAATTTCTCTTGTCCCAACATGGTGTATGAAGGGGCGGGAACGAGTATTGGTCAGGTTCCTGAGCTGGTGGAAAGATACACAGCGGCAACAAGAAAGGGATGCAGTATTCCTGTTCTGGCGAAGCTGACTCCCAATGTGGCCTCCATGGTGCCTGCCGCACTCGCGGCCAAGAGAGGCGGTGCTGACGGGATTTCCGCCATCAACACCATCTTCAGTGTCGTGGGTGTGAATCCCTACACCTATGTCTCCTCTCCGGCGGTACATGGAATGTCCGCTGTGGGCGGATACAGCGGAAACGCGGTCAAACCGATCGCACTCCGTTTTATTTTCGAACTTGCCAAGGAACCTGAACTGGCGGGAATGTATCTGAGCGGAATGGGCGGAATCGAAACCTGGCAGGATGCGCTCGAATTTCTCCTTCTGGGAGCAGGCTCCGTGCAGGTCACCACAGCAGTTATGCAGTACGGCTATCGCATCATTGATGATTTGAAGACAGGACTGAATTATTATCTTGCGGAGACCGGGTGCAGGAATGTAAGCGAGATCCGGGGGGGAGCACTCGACTTCATCAGCGAGACGACGGATGTGATCGAGAGGGACACCATTTTGTTCCCTGTTTTTCATCCCGACCGGTGCATCGGCTGCGGCAGGTGCATGATCTCCTGCACGGACGGAGGACATCAGGCCATCACGCTGCAGGAGGACAGAAAACCCAAGCTGAACGGCAGTAAATGCGTGGGCTGTCACCTCTGCCTGCTGGTATGTCCCCAGGGAGCCATCACACCTTCCAGGAAGAGGGTCCCTGTCCGAAGAAAGGAAGAGAAGAGCAGCTGATCACTTATTGCGGGGCTTTTTCCTCCTGCGCGGGCGCTCTGATAATGTCCGAACATGGTCGGGCTTGCCCGGCATTTGCGGCGGCTTTCCCCGCTTCTTTCATCCTATTCCGGTTTAAATCAAAAAACACGGCATCCGGCAGGACAGCATTGCGCCCGGGGCCGTGTTTTTTCCTGCAGGGGATATCCGGACAATCCTGAGAAATTTCCGGACAATCCCGGGGGATATCCGGGCGATTCTCTTTTTACATGTTTTTCAGGCTTTTTGAGGCTTTTTGAGGCATACGGGCGGTTGTATCCAATCGGGATAGCTGATAAAATGGCATATGATTTTGTGAACGGAGGTCATCATTACCAGTATGCCCAGAAAAGTAATTGTCATCGGCGCCGGTGCTGCCGGGCTCATGGCTGCCTGCGCAGCCGCCGAAAACGGGAACAGAGTGACGGTCATTGAAAAGAATGAAAAGGCCGGAAAGAAAATCTATATCACGGGAAAGGGAAGATGTAATCTCACCAATGACTGCGATACCGTCGATTTCTTCAGTCACGTGGCCCGCAATCACCGCTTTCTCTACAGCGCGGTCTATGGTTTTGACCATGACATGGTCAAGGATTTTTTTGAAAAGAACGGATGTCCTGTCAAAGTAGAACGGGGCAGCCGGGTATTTCCTGTTTCCGACCACGCTTCGGATGTCACGGCAGCCCTGCTCAGGCAGATCAAGATGAACGGAGGGGAGATTCTGTATCACACTGCCGTGAAGCAGATCCTGACGGAGGAGAACGGAGAGGGGCTTCAGACAGTCCGGGGAGTGCGTCTGAAAAACGGAAGAGAAATGAAGGCCGACGCTGTCATCCTGTGTACGGGCGGCTTGTCCTATCCGTCGACCGGCTCTACCGGGGACGGGCTTTCCATGGTCAGGGCGCTGGGGGTGGACGTGACCCCGACCGCGCCCTCTCTGGTTCCTTTTGAGACAAAAGAGACCTGGTGCCACAACCTGCAGGGACTTGCATTGAAAAATGCGGCG
>OCTX011838860.1_pt1 | contig 11281 bp, 10 predicted proteins | sample 1539691 | NCBI WGS metagenome assembly OCTX01 (sample SAMN02144231, study PRJEB22623) | gut metagenome | biome: sheep rumen | host: Ovis aries | place: New Zealand | reverse complement strand
ATTTGTTTACTTCTTCTAGCTGCAATATGAACAAGTTCATACTTTGAATCTATAAGATTTAACAATTTATCAATAGATGGATAAATCATTAGTATCACACTCCCTATTATTAGGATATACCAGAATATGTAAAACATCAAGTAAATTGACAAAAATAGACAATCGGTGCCAACCACATTTACAAAAAAAATCACAAAAGTGATTTTTTAACGAAATTGACAGCAAGAACCACATTGTACATTACTACATACGTTTTCTTCAGAACAAGTATATTGAGGACTATAAGTATGTTTATATACATGATGATTAATAATACGTGTATGAATCGGACAAACATGAGGAACTTCATGAACAAAAGTCCTATTAATAATTCTCTCTTGTACACCTTCATTCATAGGTTTTACATTTGCTGGAGTACCTTTATTAATCATATTAATATCAACATTCATATCTTGATTTACATAATTATTATTACCTGTAACATTAGTTTCCATATTTTGAAAAAAATCATTATTATACATTCCAATACCTCCTATGATATTGTATGTAAAACAAAATTATTCTCCACAAAAAAAGATATCAATTGATACCTTTATTCAATTGTACATTTATATCCTTCTTTTTCAAGTTCTTTTTTTGTTTTTTCTGGAGTTGTCATCTTATCTAAAATAGTCTTAGCAACCTTATCAACATCCAAAACAGAAGATACTTTCAAATGCTTATCAGTAATATTCTGTTTACAATCAGTAAAAGCATCTTTATAAGAACTCATTGCAGATTTTACCGATGTACAAAAATCTTGTTCTTTTAATAAATTAATTTGTTCATCATTATAACTAGATAAATCCATATCATAATCAAAATCCATAGCATCAATTGTATTACCTTTAAAACCAACATTAAAAGTAATATCTACACCACTATTTGTTTGTTTGCAAACTAATTTTGATTCTTTTGTACTACACCCAGTAACAATCAAAAGAAAAGCACATACACCAACAAAACCAATAACTCTATTTTTCTTCATACTTCCTCCTATCGATTTTAATATATCATGAATACCATCTTTTTACAATAACAAAGCAATTTTTTCAAGAATATTTAAAAAGGCAATTTCATATTTCCATTAGCTACATTTTTCATCATCTTTTTCATTTGATCAAACTGTTGCAAAAGCTTGTTAACTTCTTGAACTGAAGTACCACTTCCATTAGCAATTCTTGTTTTTCTACTTGACTTAATAATCTCAGGATGACGTCTCTCCTTTGGAGTCATAGAAAGAACAATTGCTTCAACATGAGCCATCTGCTTTGGATCAACTTTAACATTCATAAGTCCCATTTTCTTAGCACCAGGAATTAGCTTTATTAAGTTTTCCAAAGGACCTAATTTTTTTATTTGCTTCATAGTAGATAAAAAATCTTCTAAGTCAAACTTTCCTTGCTGCATTCTTTTGGTTGCTTTAACTGCTTCCTTCTCATCTATAGATTCTGTTGCTTTCTCAACTAAAGAAACAATATCACCCATACCCAAAATTCTACCAGCCATTCGCTCTGGATCAAAAAAATCTAACCCATCCATTTTCTCAGAAACACCAATAAACTTTATAGGAACATTAGTTAAATGTCGAACAGAAAGAGCAACCCCACCTCTTGTATCTCCATCTAATTTTGTCAATACAACACCAGTTAATGGTAATTTATCATTAAATCCTGTAATAACATTAATTGCATCTTGCCCCATCATAGAATCAATTACAAGCAATATTTCCTGTGGCTGAACAGAAATCCGTATATCTTCTAGTTCTTTCATCAATTCATCATCAATATGAAGTCTACCAGCTGTATCAATTAAAACATAATCATAATTATTCCTTTTAGCATATTCAACTGCATTTTTAGATATTTCAACAGGATTATTTTTTCCTTCATCATATACTTCTATATTAAGTTGTTTACCTAATTGCTTTAACTGATCAATTGCAGCTGGTCTATAAACATCACAAGCAACCAAAATTGGTTTTTTTGCATGCTTTTTTCTTAAAAAGTTTGAAAGCTTTGCAATAGAAGTTGTTTTTCCAGAACCCTGCAAACCTACCATCATTAATATAGCAGGATTACCCTTAAGGTTTAGTTCTTCACTATTTCCACCTAACAATTCAGTTAATTCGTCCTTAACAATTTTTACAAACAAATCACCAGGATGAATACTAGATACAACTTCTTCCCCCAGTGCTTTTTCTTTTACTTTATTTGTAAATTCTTTTACAACAGTATAATTGACATCAGCTTCTAATAAAGCAAGGCGAATTTCCCGCATCATTTCTGAAATATTATCTTCCGTTATTTTTCCATAACCTTTTATTTTATGAATAGCATCCTGTAGTCTATCACCTAAAGTTTCAAACATAATATCACCTAAAAAATATTATAACAAATATTTTTTTTTAATAAAAGGAAAAAATAAAGTCAATAAACATTGACTTGTAATAAAAACTAAACTCCATTAATTGTCCCAGCCTCTACCAATTTTATTAAAGGCTGACCATCATCTGTTGTTAAAGCTGGATTCTCAGAATTTACAATATTTCCTGACAAATCGGCATTCATATTTTGAGATTGAGGTATAGCATTAGTAGTTTGCGTTGCTAAAGCACCAATAGTTATTTTAGGTACTGCCGAAACTTCTGCGTTTTCTTGTTGTTGTTGTTCAGAAGAACTAAATATCATTGGTTGACTATTACCAACTACTCCTAAGTTGTTTAAAGGACTAGGAACAGACGAACCTAGATAAGCAGTATTAACAGATACTGAATTATTTGTATCATTTGTTACATTATTGTTAACAATAGGAGTGCTATTATTAGGTGTACCACACCATATACTGACAACATCGCAATTTCCTGATAATGGCGCCGGATCAGGCATCTTCATTTTAATAATCAAGGGTATTTTAAACCCAAGCCCAAATCCCAAACATGTACCAGATTGTAAAGACTTTTGTTTTTCGATAATTTCATCCGTAATATGCGGTATCATCTTACGCATATAATCAATATCCATAGGATGATTAATCTTAAAAATCAAAAAGTTTGTACATTGAGAAATGACATTATCTGAAAGTTCAACAGGTCTTTGCGTAATAATTCCCAAAATAACACCATATTTACGGCCTTCTTTAGCAATTCTTTCGAAAATATTATATCCAAATAAGAAGCGATCATTATCACTTTGAATATATCTATGTGCTTCCTCTAATACAATATGGAAAGGTATACTACCACGTTTTTTTAATGACTTTGAAAAATCAAAAATTAAACGAGAATAAATTTTGGTTAACACTTTTGCAAATTCATCATCAATATCATTCAAATTAATATTAACAATTTGATACTTTTTCTTATCTACTACTAATAAAGACGATAAATACTTTTCTAACGACATATAATCTTTTACATCAAAATATTTTGCATTCTCTCCAACAATCAAAGAATGTAATCGAACACGAATAGTTACAGAATCTCCATAAGTTTGCTCGTTTCTTAACCATCCTTCACTAATTAATGTAAAGTTAAGAGCCTTCTCCAATGTATTTAAATCATAAAAAACACCAGTATGAGGTTCAAAATCATCATATTCCTCTTTAATGAATGATTCAAGATACTCATTCATTAAAACACTTTCTGTAAAATTACCAGAATTATCAATCAAAAAGCATTCTCTAAACTTCCGTACATAACCAATTCCTTGAATTGGTGCCTCTAAATTAAATTCATCTGTAGAACAACTTGCTAAAATAGAAAAAATTTCGTTTCTTTTATTAGGTGCAGTCTCATTAGTATACAATATTGTCATAATAGCTTTAGCAAGCAAATGATTCTTATATGCATTAGAGTCAATATCATTTTGACTAAATACTAAAGCTAATTTTAACATCCTATCTATAATTGGAAGTTGAGAATGAGAAGTACATTGTAATAATAAAGCTAAATCATCTCGATTTAATAAATAAATTGGAAGACGCAATTTTTCTCCAATATTATCTGTTTCATTAGTACTAATATAACGATAATTGTACTGAGGATTTATCTGATTTAAATTACTAAAAGCATTATAATACTCACCAGAAGAATCAAAAATAAAAATATTAGCTTTATATGGATTTAATTTTCTATCATGAAACATATTTTGAAATAAGCGTGTAGTCCCACAGCTTTTTCCAGAGCCAGTATTACCAAAAATTGCAAAATGGTTACTAAAAAAGCTATTAACATCTAAATAAACAGGGAAGTCATCATAGAAAGGACATACCCCTAACTCCATATATCCCATCGAATCTGAACCAGTAATTAAAGGTATTTCACTCCTATCAATAACTCGAATTTTAGCATCTAAAGAAGGTTTTCGAATAGTACCACCAACAAGACGATTATTAACAATTTCCCCTAGGAAGCGAGCTTTAACAATATTGCCTTCTAGATTATCTACTTCTCCTAAAACTTTTTTAACTTCATCTTCAAATACCAAATGTAAATTCATCAAATTTGTAGATATTTCAGCATCATCTTTCAACTTTATTTGGCATGAATCATCACTTATATAAATAATCCTATCAAACATAACATATCCCCTCTTTATTATCATCTATTATACAAAATTATACTAAGAATAATTTTGATTTTCAAGAAAAAGTATATATAGTATTAAATTTCAAAAATATTTTCTAGTTCTCTTTCAATAGACTTATCATCTATTTTTAAAATTATTTTTTCTAGTTTCTTTTTCTTTTCAAGAAGTTTTAATTTATCTTCATATTCCTTCAATTTTAAAACAACAATATGTACTTGTTTAAAAACAGCATTCCGACTAATGCCATAATTTTCTGCCATTTCAGTAAAACTTAAATTATGAAAATAATAATCCTCAAAATATTGTCTCTGCTTTTTAGTAAGCAAACATCCATATAAATCATAAAGATTATTATAATAAACAACATCTTCCATCAAATCACCCTAAAATAATTACATCATATCTTTAAACAATCCATAAATATACTTTTCAATATCAAAAACTTGTAAGTCATCTTTAGTCTCACCTAATCCGATATACTTAACAGGAATTCCAACTTCTTCTTTTATTGCAAGAACAATCCCACCCTTAGCAGTTCCATCCAATTTCGTTAAGATAATACCTGTAACATTAGTAATTTCCTTAAAAGCTTTAGCCTGACTAATTCCATTCTGACCTGTTGTAGCATCAATTACAAGTAATGTTTCACTAGCACCTCCATCTACCAAACCATCAATCACTTTATTTATTTTTTCTAGTTCCTTCATTAAGTTTACTTTATTTTGCAACCTTCCAGCAGTATCAACTAAAACAACATCTATATCATCTTCTTTTGCTTTTACAATACCATCATAAACTACACTAGCAGGATCACTTTCTTCTTTGCCATAAAAAGAAACATCAACCTTTTTAGCCCACTCTTTTAATTGATCAACAGCACCTGCTCTAAAAGTATCTGCACCAACTAATAAAACACTTTTTCCTTCATCTTTTAATTTATTAGCAAGCTTACCAATAGTAGTTGTTTTGCCAACACCATTTACACCAATAAATAAAATAATTGTTGGTCCATTGGAATTATAATTAATCTTATTGTTCAACACTTCATCATTAACATAAATAATAAATAATTCATCAACAATAATTTCTTTTAATTCAGAAGGATCAGTAATATTTTCAGACTTAACCCTGTTCTTTAAACGATCAATAAAGCTCATAACAGTATTAACGCCAATATCAGCCATAATTAATATTTCTTCTAACTCATCAAAATATTTACTTGTAATCTTTTCATATTTACTTGTTAAACCAACAAGTTTTGAAACAAATCCTTGGCGAGATTTTGTAAGACCTTCTTCATAGATTTTTACATTTTTCCTCTTCTCAGCAACTTTTTCAGAACTACTATCTATCTGTTCTTTTCCAAATTCTGTATCCTGATTTTTTCCTTCTGATGGATTTTCTACTACGTCAACACTTTTTTGATTTTCTTCTATCTCCTCTTTTTTTGTATCCTTAAACATGCTTTTTATTTTACTAAACAATCCCATTTTATAACCTCCTTACATAAATAATCAAAACACTTATTAATAATTGTATCAAAAATAAGATAAAAAGTCTTCAAAATCCCCAAAAAAAGAACAAAAGTAAATCTATTAAGTTACAACTTCTAATAACCATCTTATTTACTAAATCACACTACTATAGTATAATACACAAGAATAACAAAAAATTGTTAATAGAAATTAAAATTACTTTAATAATAGTACGAAAAGACTCTTACCTATAATCTGTTATATTAGAATTAAAACGTGGAGGTATATATATGGATATAAAAAATATATTTAAAATAGGAATAGGAACATGGAAAATTGATACAGACAATTTTGAAAAAGAAATAGAAGCTTTAAAATACTCTTTTGATCTTGGACAAAACTATCTACCTCTTTCATTACAATATAATAATGGCAAAATCGTAAAAAAAATGAAAGAATTTATAGACTTGGTAGGAAGAGAAAATGTATATATAAGCGCCAATCTAGAAAGACATATAGAAAAAATAGAGGATGTTGAAAAACAATTAAATGATTATTTAGACATATTGGATATAGACTACGTTGACGGTTTACAAATACATACTTTTGCAGCTTGTAAAATTCCAATGGTAGAAGTCTACAAAGAAATAAATAGATTAGCAGCAATAGGAAAAACAAAGGATATTGGAATTAGCAATGTTAATCTAGAACAATTAAAAGAAATTAATGCCATTTCTAAAATTGATTCATTTGAAGGATTATTTAATTTAGATTGTAAATATAATGAAAGAATAGGGATAATTGAATATTGTAAAAAGAACAATATTTTATATACAGCATACCAGCCATTAAGAAGGAATAAAATTGCCCCTAAAAACTATGGCTTTTTAAAAGCTTTAGCAAAAAAATATAATAAAACACAAAATCAAATAATGATAAACTGGATAGTAAAAGAAAAGAAAATTATGCCTTTAATAAAGTCTACAAACATAAACCACATAAAAGAAAACTATGATGCCCTAAATTTTGAAATGGACAAAACAGATTATGATATTTTAAATAACTTTCAAAATGAAAAGATTAATTCAATTGAAATCAATTGGATTAACGAAGAAGAAGGGGTTAGTATACACCAACTACCAAACCAAGAAGAAGATAATTTATAATCAAAACAATCAAAGGCCGAAAGGCTTTTTTCTTTGTAATAATTCACAAATTTATTATTGAGTTGTTATGTCAATTTTTAGAAGGAAATCCATTTTTTAAACTTATTTCAGCATTTTATATAAAAACAGACTTTCAAAAAAAATCAACAAAAACAAAAATATTAAAATATTATCATAACTTCAATATAACTTTACTTTTTTACGAAAAAGTGATATAATCATAGCTAGATTTTGTTAGGGGGAAAATTTAATATGAAATCAATAGATAAAATATTTGAAGAATTTATAAAAAGGGCTAAACTAGAAAGTCCATGTGCTAAAGAAGAAGACATAAGGGCCGTTGCAAAAAAAATGTATGATATAATAAGCAATAATCCTAGTGGAACACCCAATGATTATATGACTGAAGCTATGAAACCATGCATTGAAAAGCTAGAAGCCTTGAGAGCAAACAACGTTACTCCAGGTTATAACATTTTATTAAATGTTGGTAATACTGAAATAGGTATGTATGGTGGATATATGGATGATACTTATCAAAGAAAAATGTCACAAAATACATTATTTGATGTTGCTTCAATGTCTAAAATACTTACTCAAGTAGTAATTTCAAATTTAATAGAATCTAATTGTTGTGGTTTTACAGGATTTGATACAAAAATCAAAGACCTATGTCCAGACTTTAAAAATATTGGAGATTTAACTATTAAAGATGCTGTATCATTTTCAGCTCATTTTCAAACTCCAGGATACTTATCTAAGTGTAAATCTCAAGAGGAAGCTATGGAAACATTATTTCAAGTTGAAGCTAGTAACATTGGAAAATACGAGTATACAGATTTTGGAATGATAATTATGAAAAATGTTGCAGAATATGCAACTGGAAAAAATTTTGAAACATTAATAAATGATTTTATTACTACCAAAGCTGAACTAACTAATACATATTTAACTATACCAGAAGGAAAAAGAGAATTAGTAACTGGTACTCCAAACTGGAAAGAGGGAGAAGCAAATGATCCTAACACCATAATACTTGGTGGTTTTAGTGGAAGTGCTGGATGTTTTATAACTGCAAAAGATTGGATTAAATTTGCCAAAGCATACATGAATGGCATATTAATAGAAGACCAAATATTAAGAGGTTATGCCTATACTCCTGGAGTATTTTCTACAAAGCCTGATAAAGAAGGAAACTCAGAATACATGAATTACAGAGGACTTTTGATGGGAAATACTTTCATTCCTTGGCTTACAGCAGATTCATCATTTGTTAATCCACTATTTCCAAATCCATCCTTCCTTGTACAAGGTAGTACAAGACCAGTAGGCCTTGCCTTCAAAGATGGCGCTGCTGCTTTGTTCTTTAATCCAGCTAGTATCAGCAAAAAAAGAGCAGAAGAACTAGGCACTTTACGAGAACTTAATTTCACAAGAGGAGAAAAGGAAATAAGTCGTCTTTCCATAGACCCAAGAACAAAAATAATGCCACTAAAAAATATTAAAGAGATGCTACAATTAATTGCCGAATTAAGATTAATGATTTTATTCTTTAACGAATATAATAAAGAATATAGTAAAGATTCAGAAGAAAAGAAAATAGAATATATTAAAAAAATTGCTTAACTCAAACCACCATTTGGTGGTTTTTTTATAGTAAAATAATAGACAAAGTTAAAAATATGTAGTATAATTTCATAGTTAGTTCTTTAAAAAAAAGAAAGGAGATTATATGAAAATAAAAGAAACCAACGAAACCAAGATCATTGTTTTAGGTGGTTTAGGAGAAGTCGGAAAAAATATGTATTGTGTAATGCATAAAAATTCTATTGTTATTATTGATGCCGGTGTAAGTTTCCCAGAAAGTGAACTTATGGGAGTTGATTATGTTTTACCTGATTTTACTTTTCTAAAAGAAAATGAAGACAAAATCAAAGCGTTATTAATTACTCATGGTCATGAAGATCATATTGGAGGTATTCCTTTTTTGCTACAAAGTATTAATATTCCAGCAATTTATGCTCCTAATCATGCCAAAGAATTAATTGCAGTAAAACTTCAAGATAGAAATATTCGTTATGATAACTTATTTGTTTATACAGATAAAACTAAACTAAAATTTAATGAAATTGAAGTGGAATTTTTTAGACTAACACATTCCATTCCTGATTCACATGGAATAAGTCTAAAAACACCAGATGGAAGAATTGTTATAACTGGAGACTACAAATTTGACTTAACGCCTATCGGACCTATGGCTGATTTATATAAAATGGCTAAATTAGGGGAAGACGGTGTAGATGTCCTAATGGGTGATTCTACAAATGCTTTAAATGAAGGATTTTCAAACAGCGAATCAGTCGTTGATGAAACATTAAATGAAATGTTTGAAAAATGTAAAACAAATAGAATAATTATTGCAACCTTTGCATCAAATATCTATCGAGTAAAACACATCTTTGAAACTTGCTATAAACATAATCGAAAAATATGTATTTTTGGTAGAAGTATGGAAAACAATATTAATATATCTTTAAATGGAGGATATATTGATCATAAAGAAATACTTGTTTCTCCAGAACAAGCAAACACGCTAAAGCCAAACGAAATAGCGATTTTATGTACAGGAAGTCAAGGGGAACCTTTAGCAGCTCTATCAAGAATTGCTAACGGAACTCATAAGCAAATAAAATTAAGACCAGATGATGTTGTAATATTTTCCTCATCAGCTATTCCAGGAAACGCCTTAAGCATTTCAAAAACAATTAACAAACTATATTTAAAAGGAGTAAAAGTATACACTAACAATATTTTGCAAGATTTACATGCATCAGGGCATGCAAATGAAGAAGAAATAAAACTCATGATTCAACTAATAAAGCCGAAATATTTAATGCCTGTTCATGGTGATTACAGAATGTTAAAAAAACAAGCAAACATTGGCATAAATTGTGGTATCCCTAAAGAAAATACATTTATATCTAAAAATGGAGATATTCTTATTTTAAAAAATCATGTTTTAACACGTGGAAATAGTACTCCAAATTCAGATATTTATGTAGATGGAAACAGAATAGGAGAAATAGGTAGTGCAGTAATTAAAGATAGAAAAATAATGTCAAATGACGGAATATTAGTAGTAATTATCAATGTAGACATGAAGAAAAGAGAACTATTAATAAAGCCAAACATTACAACACGTGGCTTTATCTTAGTAAACGAAAACGAAGAACTAATTCATAAGATAGAAAATAAAGCCGAGCAAACAATTATAACTGCTCTAGAAAATCAGAAATCTACTTTTTCATCTTTAAAAAGTGATATTACCGAAGCTCTTTACCCTTTTATTTATAATTTAACTGGAAGAAAGCCAATTATTCTTCCTATTATATTAGATATAAAGCGATAGTTTATCGCTTTTTATTTTATCAAATTACCATATTCGCATATAATAATCATTCAAAATAAACTCGAGAGTTCCCTGATAATTACTCTTAAATAGCAAAGATAAATAGAAATAAAAATATCTTTCTTTTTTATCAGAAATCATTAATAACAATTTAAATTGTTCCCAGGAAAACGACATTAATTTTTTATAAAACACCGGAAAACTCAAGTAAAATCTTCTCATCATATGAATATTTTCTCTGGAATATAAACGACTATCTCCAAATTGATAAGAACAAAAAACAGATAATTTTTCAATAATATTATCATAATTGTTTTGATTTTCATAAGCATACTTTCCAATCTTCCAAAAGAAAAAAACTTTGTTATTTGTACTTTGTATAAAATCACCTCCTACTCTATTATTCGAAATAATTTTAAACACACAAAAAATATCCACTAGCTTAGCTAGTGGTTTTTCTCTGGCGCCTAAAAGGCTTGGGTTCTTGCTTCGCTTAAAAGCACCCATACGACCCGCACTTGCATTATTATCTTTGCTTACCCGTAAACGGGTCCATTTTATCTATCGTTAATTGTTCTGATAGATGATCTTCATATAGTTGAT
>OCTX012196699.1_pt1 | contig 11282 bp, 3 predicted proteins | sample 1539691 | NCBI WGS metagenome assembly OCTX01 (sample SAMN02144231, study PRJEB22623) | gut metagenome | biome: sheep rumen | host: Ovis aries | place: New Zealand | reverse complement strand
ATATAAAACACAATACAAAATTTCAAACAAAAACGCGAGAAATCTTTATTGAATTTCTCGCGCTATTTTTTATACTTCTTTAGCTTTAATTACTAATCTATACTTGTTATTGTTTTGACATGTTACCAATGTAATTTCACTCTTTCCTCCAGTATCTCTATTGTAATAAGAGGTGTCTGATTCTTCGGTTTGATATATGCTGTAAATGCTATATGTCTTTTTTACTCCCGTTGCATAATTTGTTATATGTATTTGATCTCCGTTTTTCATGTTTTTATTACTACCAAAGAACAATCCATTTTTATAATTATGGCCTATTATAATAGTGTTTCCAACAGTATTTAATGGTACTCCATATTGAATACAAACAGAAACTTCAAGTGCGTTTGCATTTGTCATTGTATCTAGTATTGGATATCTTAAATTTACAGAAGGCATCTCAATTTTTCCTGCTACCGGGAACCCTTTATATGTTCTGCTTTCCGAAGATATTCCTCGTGGAGAAGATTTCTTTTCTTCTCCTTCTTCAATTTCTGTTATTTCTACAGTTGCATTTATATCTGGATTTCCTCTATTTTTTTCATCATCTAAACTTATATATAGTTTTTCTAATTCATCTAAATAATCTGATGCTTCTTTATTTAATCTTACTATATTTAAATTGTCACCAACAAAAATTGCAGCAACAACGATTGTGGCAATTAATAAAATTACAAAAACAAATGATATGAATCTATTTGATTTTTTATTCTTATTTTGTTTAGTTTTTATATCAGTGTTCTCCTTTTATATTTCTAATATAAGCTAATTATAATATAAGAAGTTATAATTTTAAAGTCTATATATAAAAACCCTTTAAAAGGCTTTTAAACAACAATAAAGCGAGGATAAATCCTCGCTTTATTAATTATATTCTAATTACTATTAGTCATTACCTTCTGTAGTACTTGCTTCTTCTGTCTTATCAGATGAAGATGTTGTATCTATTTCTGAATCAGTTGTTGTAGTTGTGCTTGGTGTGCTTTCTTCTGTTGATTCAGTACTTGTTTTTTCCTCGTTTGTTGTACTAGTTGTTGGTTCGCTATTAGTTGTTTCATCAGAATTTGTTACTTTTGGCTCTTCTGCATCATTAGTAGCACTTTGTGTTGTTGGAGCACTTGTTGTTTGTAATGGTGCTGACATTGTTTGCATTGGAGCAGCTTGAGTATTTAAAGGTGCTTGTGAACCAGTTAAACTATTTGTGTTTGAAACAGGTTCAGCAGCTATCAATTCTTCGTTAAGAGCTGTAGGTGCACCAATATATTTTCCTACTATTGTTCCTGTTGCTCCTGTTAATGTATTGTTTTCAACAGTTGATGTTGATAAATCTGGGTTTAATTCACCAGTTGTTGGATCTTTCATTCCTGCTCCAACTAATCCACCTAAGCATGTAGGATTTGTACTATCACCTGCAGCATATGAACCTGCTAATGTAATAATTGTTGAACCTTTAACTGATGATGATTTAACAGGTTGTAATGTACAAGCTACGATACCACCAACATGCATTGTTTCAGATTTAACTGTTGAGTTTGTAACGCTTGCTGTATTAATTTCAGCATTAGATACACCAGTGATACCACCTGTTAATGCATTTCCTGTAACTGATGTGTCTGTTACTGTAGCATTGTTGATTACACCATATGTACATGCAACAATACCGCCTGCATGTCCACTACCTTTAATTGTTGAACCATCAACTGTTACATGTTTAATTTCACCATTACTTGTCGCTGCAATACCACCTGCATGTCCATTACCTGTAATTGTTGAATCTTTTACATCTGCATTTTCAATTTTATATGATGTGCAAGCTACAACACCACCTGCGTGGTTATTGCTTGAAGTAACTTTTACATTGTTTACTTCTACATCTGTTATTGTAGAACCATTATTGGTTGCTACAATACCTCCAGCCATTTGGTTCGCTCTAATTTCAGAATTTGATATTTTTGCATTTGATATATTAGCATTTGACACGCCTACGATACCTGCTGCATGTGAATTTGTTGATGTTGGATTTACATCACTTAATACCACTTCATTAATCTCTTCGTCGTTTCCTTTTATAGCAACAACACCTGCAACAACACCTCCTGATGTTATATCAACATTTGACATTGTAATATTCTCGATTTTTCCTGCATAAACTGCTGCTACACCAGCGGCATGGTTGCCCCAATAGCTACTGTCGGTTGAACCAGTAATAGTTGTATTCTTAATTTCTACTCCATTAATATCTGATGGTAGATAGTTCCAATTACTATCTGTTTGATTTCCAATGGCAACTATACCCGCTACTGTATCGCCTCCAGCTGCTGTTATTGTAGTATTTAAAAGTTTTGAATCAGTTACTGTCATTGATCCTAATCCAACAAATCCTGCAGTATGTCCATTACCTGTTACTTTGCTGTTTTCTTTAACTGCTGAATTTTTGATAGTTGCACCCCAACTCATTCCAATTAATCCACCAGTTGCTGAACTTGATGTTTGATTTTCAATTGTTGTATTAATTACATTTACATTATCTAATGTAACTTTTACAGCATCATCTTTTAATGAATATCCTAAAACACCACCTAATTGAAGTGAAATATTATCTGGATTTTCTGCTTTCAATGTACTATTTTTAACTGTTGTATTTTTAATTTCAACTGTTGCATCTGTTTCACCAATAGCACCACCCATTGAAGGTCCTCGTAATATTGGATAGTCTTCTGTTATTTCATAATAATGAGCTTTGTTTTTATGTGTAAGTTCGACATTATTAACTTCACAATCACTTATAGTAGCTGGATTATGTGTATATCCAATTAATCCACCTAGTAAGTGTGTAGTTGTTGTGATTGTTGAGTCTTGTACTTTGTTATTTGTGAATTCACTTACATTGTAACCATCTGCAATTATTCCTCCAACAGCTCCATTTTCTGTTGAAATGTTTCTTTCACTATAGAAGTCTGCATTCTTAACTGTACAATTATTAATCTTTGCACCACTTGCATATCCTACAATACCACCAATGTGAGCATATTTTGCATGGCATTTAATTCCATCTACTACTACATTGTCAGCATTCAATTCTCCACTTATAGCTCCAACTGCGCCACCATAAGGTCTAAATTGTTGAGATCCCCATTCATACTCGTGACCATATTTATTTCTCATTATATAGATTATTTCTCCTTGTGGATTTTCCCAAGAATCAATTAATTCTATATTTTTAACTGTACAATCTTTCATTGTTATGCTTCCACCAGAATGTGAAACCATTCCGGCTGCGCCAACGCATCCACATGTCATTTTGCAGTTTTCTACTCTACAATCTTCATATGTACTACCACCGTATATTTGTTCACCTATTAAGCCTCCGACATGTCCATATGTTGTAATTGAGTCTTCAGGTTTAAGTTCAGTAATCATATCTGTATTTGTAATTTCTATATTTTTTAATAAGTTTGTTGAACCAAACATTGTAGCTGCAACACCACCGACATTGAAAGATTTTCCACCTTTAACGTCGCAGTTATCAATTTTAACATTTGTCAATTCATGTTTATTTGAATACAATAATCCTGCAAATCCACCTGTTTGAGCTGCATCTAAGTATGGTTCATCGTTCATTCCTACTGTATTTACTATATCAATATTTTTAACATTAATATCGTCTGCTGTTAAATAACTACATGATTGAATGTTTCCAATAACTGCACCTATGTTGGCTCCGTCAGATTTAATTGTCATTCTTCCTTCTGCGCCCTTTGGTAAATCTTTTCCTAAGATATTGATGTTTGAAATTTCTACACCATTTATACCATATAAGAATCCTGCTACGTATCCAACACAGTTATAAACAGTACTATAATCTCCTTCAATATCTCTACTAACATTTGTTTCTATTACGTCACAATCATCTACAACAAGTTTTCCATCAACATATTGTAATCCACCAATAATTCCACCAACATTTTGTCCGTATTCTTTTATTGTTGAATTAATTACATTACATCCACTAATTATTACGTCTTTATTTACGCTGAAAATCATTCCTAAGATTCCTCCAGGGCTTCCTGAAGTAGAATCATAAGCATAATCATGAATAAATGTATCTTTCAAATCACAATTCTTAATTGATAAGCTTTCTACATTATTTCCTTTTCCTGCGATACCACCAATTGATGACATACCAGGTCCAATTCCGCCTTCTGGATTTTGATGGATAATTGAACAATTATCAACAACACAATAATTAATTTCAACATTGCCATTTCCGTATCCAGCTAATGCACAAATACCTGCTGCTGTATTGTAAGTTTGGCTTCCTCCTGTATGAAGATGTAAAATCTCTGTGTCTTCTACTAAACAATTGTTGATTGATGTCCAGCAATTTGGATTTTCATCAGTATTAGTTGGTCCCACAATACCACCAACTTCTTTACCTCTATTAATAATCTTTGAATTCTTTACAATGTTGTTGTTTAAAATAATTGATTTTAGAGTTAAATTTTCACCATTATTAGCATATGTTCCTCCCGTGTGATAATCAACGTTTCCAATTATTCCACCAGCACCAGCATATGTACTACCCATGCATGTAATCTCTAGTTTTGTATATTCAACTTTACAATCTTTTACTGTTGTATATTTACACGTGTCTAGACCAAGCATACCGCCGTACGCTCCATCAGAGAACACAGTAATATTTATTGGTTTGTCTGCTGTTCCGATAACCTCACAATTTGTAATAGTTATTTCATTACCATTTGAAAGTCCAACGATTCCTCCTGTTGCACAACCACCCGTTACATCACCGTTGTTTTTACATCCTGTAATTCTTGCATAAACATTATTATATGGAGTTTTTTCTTGGTATCCTGAAATGCATCTTAGTTGTCCCAAGATACCACCACATTCGGTATCAACTCCTCCACCATAAGAGAATATCTGACCATTGTTTGTAGAATCTTTAATCTCAATTCCACCATGAACTTGTCCTGCAATACCACCAGTTTGTCTCATTCCTGATGATTCAACTTTACCATTGTTGATTGAATTTTCAATAATTGCATATCCTCTAAGCTCTGAAACTAGACCTCCTGTATTACCCTGAGCGTGAGAGCTCCATGTATTATCATTGTCTTTTGGGATTGTATTAACTGGTCCATTATTTACGCAATTTGTAAATCTTGAATTGCTTGTTGTGTCTGGCGTATCATTAATACTATCATTATCGCAATTAACAGTTGCTAACTCAGCAAGCATACCTGCTGCTTTTGTCTTAGATATTATTTGTCCATTATTTGTACATTTCTCAAATGTTACTAAGTCATGTGCTGTTCCAACAATACCGCCGGCATTCATATACATAGATTGTACTGTGCCATTATTAGTATTATTCATGAATTCAGCTTTGCTTCCATTCCAGTTTGCATTTACGATATTTGCATCTGTAAATACAGAACCTCTATCGAATTCTTCACCTCTTACATCGCTGTTGTTTGTTTCTCTTTCTTCAACAAACTCTTCATATTCTTTATGCGAAACTATTGTTGCTTCTGCTCTTACTTTATATTCGTTAGCATCATTATCCCAGTATCTTTCGATAACAACTTTAACGATACCATTTAATTTACTGTATCCTTCGATTGTTTCATCTTCTGTTAAGAAATAAACATCTCTACCAGAATACTCAATTACTTTATCAAATAATTTTAATGAACCTGTATCAAGTAATTGTGTCATAACTACATCTTCAACTTTATCGATTTCGTATGTTGCTCCACCGATTAAAGCTTGTGTTTTTCTATCTCTAACTTCTAGAGTTAAATTATATTGTCCTTCAGCAGCTTGATTTTCTACTAATAAATCAATACGTTTATTGTCTTCATCATATCCTGCTGATAATAACATTTCTCTATAATCTGATGAATTTACGAATCCAATTAAACCGCCTGCATTATATTTTTGTGCTTGAACATATCCATTGTTTGTTGAATCTTGTACGTTAATTGATCCTAACGCGCATCCGATGATACCACCAACGTTTGAACTAGTATATGTTCTTCCATCTACTATAGATTCTTGTCCAACAACTGAAACATTGTTTTCACAATCAATTACTGTAACTAATCCCTCTGGTATAGTATGTCCTACCATACCTCCTATGTTATCTACAAATCCTGTAATAGCTGCTGATGATCCTTCTGTTTGTGTTGTTTTACAGTTGTAAATTCCACCTTGTCTCATTGTTCCAGCAAAACATCCAACACCTGTATATCCAGTGTTAGAAACTGCATTGTCTTCATATCCTATAACGTAAATGCTTGGATTTTCAAAAGTTAAGTTTTCTACAATTCCAGAGAATGTTGAAATTAAACCAACTTCTGAATATGGTAATAATTCATCTGATGTAATTGTTAAATTACTTATCTTATGTCCGTTACCATCAAATACACCTTTAATTTCATTTCTTATTGGTGTCCAATTAATTCCTGATAAATCAATATCATCGATTAATTTGTAATTTGTATCTATATTATATTCGTAATCCATACCATCAACGTTTACTGTTTCACCACTACCAATCTTAGCTAATTGCTCAGCTGTCTTAACTGGTGTGAATTCGTATGTTGAAGTATCGATTGCATAATCTGTAGAACCACAGAATACTTTTACTCCGTATGTTCCTTTTTCTTTGTCAAAGATCTCTTTTACTACTCTAACTTTCATCTTCTTACCGATGTTAGTTAAGTATCCTGATGGGGCATCAATTTCTTCTACTAAGTATTCATTTTCTCCCTCACCATAAGATGTTATACCACCAAAGTCTACAATTCCATTCTCATCTGAAACTGCAGTTGCAATTGTATCTCCGTCATTAAATGTCTTTAATACTTTTGCATCATTTTCTGTTATTTCTAATTCGTTTGTGCCATATGAAGTTAATTTGAATTTAGCTCCTTTTAATACTTCATCTGTCTTTGAATCAATTTTGTTAATTCTAATATTATATTGAACTCTAATCTTTGCATTTAAAACTACTGTATCAAAGTCGTCATCATCTTCTTGTGAAACGATAGCTGAGTTTGCATTTGAATCTAAAATTTCATCAAGCATGTATCTTTGAGAAACAACAACATTTCCTGGTGTTGAATCAGCATCTGTTGTACTTTCTCTTGTTATTTCTGCAAATACTGTTTTGTAGTTTTCTTCATCACTAGTTTCATCTGTAACTTTTAATACTATATCTAAATCTTTATATGAAAGAATTCCATTTCCATAGTATCCATTAATTAATTTTCCTTCTAGGTTAGTTGTTTTAGCAACTCTATCACTTACTAATGTCCAACCATTCTTTGAGTTAATAATATTTTCAGGATCCATTTCCATACCTTCTGGTATGTATACTGTGATTTCATCAGCTGAAACTTTTGATAATGATTCATTATATACTCTTACTTTAAATGTTACATCATCATTATTTTCAACTCTTAATGGATTCTTTGTATGTGTATATGTGAATTCACCTTGACTTAATTCAGCAAAAGGAATTCTTGGTTTTGAAACTGTTGTATAATTTACATCTGTTGCGAACGTTCTTAACGATAAGTCATATCCTTCTTTAATAGTTTCAATAAATATTTTTCTATCTCTTAATAATGTAGAGAATTCATATTCTTGTCCTGGTACATAGTCATAAGTAACTGCATTATCGTAATCATTATTATCAATTACAACAATTTTTAAATCATTATAATTGTATCCAGGATCTATTGTTACTTTATAATTAAATGCTGTTTCACATTCATAATGTCCACTTAAAACTTCAGTATTAGTTTCAGTATTTATTACTCTAATACCTTCAGAAGTTCCAATTGTAACTCTATGTGTGCAGTTTAGATAATGTGGGTATGGCTTACCAGAACTTGCAAATCCGGTATCGAAAACAACTTGTCCTTCTGGTGAATTAACCCAAAAATCATTTAACAGGCTGAAAGCACCTTGACGAACTACTCTTACGCCAGAACCAATTGTTACTCTCTCATATGTGCTAGAATTATAACCAGAATTATAAAAAGTAGAATATTCAATAGTTGTTAAACCATCTCCTATTATTAATTGTCCTTTAATTCCTGTACAATCATAAAAAGCACTTCTTCCAATTGTTGCTACAGAGTCTGGAATTATTAAATCGCCTGTAAAGCCTGTACAACCATTGAATGCATCAGAATCAATAGTTGTAAGTCCTTCTGGTAATACTAACTCACCTCTTAAGTTAGAACAATAAGCAAAAGCATAGCTTCCAATATGAAGTAGTGAATCTGGTAAATCTATGCTGGTTAAACCAGTACAATAATAGAATGCTTCCATTCCGATTTCTGTGATATCGTCATTCAAAACTACTGAAGTTAATGCACTTTTTCCACTGAAAACACTTCTTCCTATTTTGGTAACACCGTCTCTAACTGTATATGTTGATGGATTATAATTAGGTTTAATAGCAATTAACTTAGTTCCATTCTCACTATATATTTCGCCATCTATTACAGTATATTTTTCACTTTCTTCATTTACTGCCCATTCTGTTACATTTGGTGTATATCTAGTTATTGAATAGTTTCCTGTTAAAGTGCTTCCTTCTAATTGATCACCAACACTAATCTTTCTAATTTTATAGTTGTATGAACCATTATAATTTGAAAATGTACTATAACTAGCACTTGCTAATGAATTTGGTAAATATAGTTCTGAAACATTAGTACTTGCAATTACATAGTCTCCAATTGAAGTTACACCTTTTCCCCAATCTATAGTTGTTAAATTTGATAGAGCATAAAATGCACATCTATATACACTCTTAACTGTATCTGGTATAATTATTTCTTTAATTTTATTTCTATTTGTATATGATGCATAATAAAACATTGAACTATTATTATTATATGAAGAACTTCCAAGCGATCTTACTTCATATTCTTGTCCAGCCACCATTAATTTTGATGGTATAATAATTTTACCATCATCCGGTATTGTTCCACTAGAATATCTTAAATAGTCTATGTATTGACCATTTACAGTAAAGTCCCATGTTATTCCGTTTTCATCTACTGCTGTAGTTGCTTCGACTCTATTTTGTGTTAAGAATATTGCACCTAGCGTAGCAACTATAATAAATAAAATTGAACTTAAAATAAAAACTTTTCTTTTCATTTTTTTATCATCCGTTTCTTAAAATTTTTTATTTATGCTTACATTTAAATGTTTATTTTTTCTTTTGTACTTACTCATTTGAGTTTGTATTTCTTTTTTTAATTACATAAACTATTAATGTAGCTGCCATAATCATCATTAAACCAGCCATTGGAATTAATGCATCATGTCCAGTTTTTACTGTGATTAATAATGGTTCTTCTGTGTTATTGTCTGGTGTGTTATCTTTAATTCCTTCATCATTGTAGTATGTGCTGATATTGGCTTTGTTAATTTTTGTTCCTACATCATCATTTGTTAATTTAATATTAACTACGATTTCTTGACTTATGCTATCTCCTGGTTTTAATAATGTTGATGCAAATTTTGTTGATATTGCATGTTGGTCATTTTGAGTCCAATCAATGCTGCCGTCTGCTAGTTTCATTCTTGCTGGTAAATCATCGATTATTGATGTTGCATATCCAGCAACTTCTCCAACGTTCTTAACAACTATTTCATAAGTAACTGTTAATTCTGTTTCTGCTAATTTACTCTTTGGTACATCGACTTTTACTAATTCGTCTTTATTATTTTTTGTTATTATTTTATCTTCTGCTGAATTTTTTACTTTTATTGTTTTTATATTTTTATCAATTGTTAAATCAAAAATCTTTTCACCTGTCTCTGGAAGATCTGGTGGTGGAACCAATTTTTTAACAACTGTGATAACAATTTCTTTATTTTGATGATCAACGTTTAAAGAAACATTTTCTTTTTCTTCGATTGATGCTTCTAATTTGTATTTTTCACCATCTAAAGATTTATCAACTGTTAGATTAATTGTTCCATCTAATGCAATATATCCCTCAACGCATTTCAACTCTGAGGTTTTATATTTTTCTGTTCCAACACTGTCTAATGTGATACAACCAACTACATAGTTTCCTGTATAATCTACAGAACTTCTTAAAACAGCATTATTTGCATTAATTGTTTTATATCCTGTTCCTGTTACTGCATTTCCATCTTCATCAACCGTTTTAATAATTAGTTTGTAGTCTTCAACTTGAACATCTTTATTTTTGTAAATTGTTACTACGACATTTTGTCCATCAGAATTTTCATCAACTGTTGTTGTGTCTTTCTCATAAACAAAGTCTACTGATTGTTCAGACATGTCAAAATTACCTTTTCTATTGAAAGGGTTCTTGCTCAAAATATAACTTTCGATTTTCTTTGCTTCGACGCTATACTCTTCTCCTAGTTTTCCACTAACTTCTGTTGCGTCTGAAATTGCATTTCCATATGTATCTAAATAATTAACTATAACTTTGCCTGTTTTTTCTTCGTTAGCTTCTAAATAATTTTTAGATACTAATGAGAATGTTGTTGTTGAGTTGCTATGTATCATGCTAACAATCATTACTAAAGATGTAACAATAATCATTGCTGCGATTGATATAATAGCTATTTCTCTTTTTGCTTTTGTGTTTTGATTTAACATTTTTTCTTCCTTCTTTTGTTTGGATTTAGATTTTTTGAAGTAATCTATAAAACTTTTTCTCACGCGTATATAATAAATAATATATATGGTAATTTTTAGTATTCTTAAATTACATTTTTATTTCTTTATTAAAATTGTAGCTTAAATATAACCCTCAACCCTTTGAGTTCGTAGTGCTGCGCGTTGTAAAACTCTCTTTGTTTTTTATTTTCAAAAAGCATAAAAAAGGAAATAGATTTCTCTATTTCCTTTTAATTTTTTATAGTTTTCAATCAACTTTTACATTATAGTTTTATTGAAGTTTATTCTGCATTAACTAATATATCATTAATTTCTGTAGGTGCGCCTATATATTTTCCTGCTATTGATCCTGTTGCTCCAATTAATGTGTTGTTTTCTACTGTTGAATTTGTTATTGTTGGTTTTTCTCTAAGACCTACACCAACTAATCCTCCTAAACATGTTGGACTTGTTGTGCCGTCCATCACATATGATCCAACTAATGTTTTAATTGTTGAATTTTTTGTTGAACATTCATCAATGTTTGCAT
>OCTX011984572.1_pt1 | contig 11284 bp, 11 predicted proteins | sample 1539691 | NCBI WGS metagenome assembly OCTX01 (sample SAMN02144231, study PRJEB22623) | gut metagenome | biome: sheep rumen | host: Ovis aries | place: New Zealand | reverse complement strand
AACCGCCACTGTAGTTTGAACGAGTGGTTGCGCTACCGGTACTGCCACCATACTGATGATAGTAGTCTGTGGTATAACCGCCACTATAGTTTGAACGAGTGGTTGCGCTACCGGTACTGCCACCATACTGATTATAGTAGTCTGTGGTATAACCGCCACTGTAGTTTGAACGAGTGGTTGATGAACCAATGCTTCCACCGTACTGGTTGTAGTAGTTGGTTGAGTACTGTGCAAAGCTTGAAACTGTTGCCATCATGCAAAAGATCATTGTTACAAATAACTTTTTCATAATTCTGAGTTTTTTAATTGATTATTCTTTTTGTTTCTTTACCCTTTATGTTTGGACAAGTGAAAAGGTTAACAAGAAAATAAAAATAATGTGCGATGACTTTTATTTCTTTCGCACATTCTCAGATTTGCATTATCTATTATGCATTCTATTCATGGTTTCTTGGCTGTCTTCCACATAGTTATTATTGCTTCATATACAGCGAAACCAACTACAAATATAAAGTCACCCAAATTTTTATGCTTATTATTTTGGCCAAAGGTTTTGATTTAAGTCATAGGATATAGATACACTCTCATTTGGAGTATATGATATGTACACATGAAAGTATGAGTAGAAGAAGCTAATGCTATTCTTATTATTACCCCATCGATAAGTCTTTGCATCTTTGGAAAAACTTTTAAGAAGGGACTGATATAGCCCTTGAAGATAACCATCTTCGCCTTCAAACGATGCGAATTCCGCAATTACTATACCGTTTTTTGTTTCAAACAGTATATCTGCTTCTGGGGATTTATAGTTTTGAATACCACTACGTTCATACCCCCATACAACCAAGTCAGGGAAACTCTGCCGAAGTTGGGGAATAGTTTTACGTAAATTATTGCCTGGCTCCTGTGCCAAGAGATTTATGCACGCCACAAATGATAATAATAATAATGATAAACGTTTCATGATGTAATCTGTTATGTTTTGATATGTACTTTCAATATTTATGGTAGGAAGTATTTATTTGCGCTGGATAGGCAGATTTGAAACATAGTCCGAATAATTTATGAAATTCATATATTTTGTAGTTTCCTTTTTATTTCCCCATCTACTACGACTCTTCCAATTACCATAATTTGTATGATAGGTTTTGAATTCAACAGAGGTAGGAGGATCCTCAAACGGGAGCACAACCCTACTTTTAAAGTATTGATTTGGTTTAATAGTTTTAAGAACTTCTAATGTTTTACTACCATCAGAATCATATTTTATTAAGTATTCTGTCAATTCCTTTCCTGTCTTGTTTTGATAAATATAACCTTCATAATAAAAACATGTATCTTTTCCCGCAAATTCATCTTTTGATGCTATGTGTGACTGCTTATAATCATCCTCTGAGATAATTGTCACCACCATTGTTTTATCTTTCCTTTGTGCTCTTCCTGTTTTTTTGTTTAACTTGGATACATCAGAATTGTCAGCGGTAAACCATGGCACTACTAATCCTGCAACAAAAGCAATTATGCATATTAAAGTATATATTAGGCAACATCCGTTTTCCACATCTTTTGTATTGTTGTTTTTCTCATACATTTTTGCTTTTTCTTTTTGCCGAACAGCAAGTCCCTTAAAAAAGTAATAAGCGAATATGATAATAATAAGTCCAATAACAAATAAGAATGACCACATATCATCATCAACACTATGTTGGTTATGAAAACTTTCTATATCCCACTCTGGTCTAAACCCTCTACCTCTTTGGGCAAAGGATAAAATATAAAAGAACGACATTATGGTCATCATCACTTTTCTCTTCATACTATCCATCTTTTCACTTTTTACTTGACCATGCCAACGAATTATCTATTGCTTTGATAATATAATCCGATTTAATGAAAGATCTTTCTTGACTTCCATTGTTGTAATCAAATCCTTTGATCAACATCCCAATTATTTGATTATTCTGTATCAGTACCCCTCCAGAATTACCAGGAACCAAATTACAGAGACACGACAAACAATTTTTTTGTGTTACTAGTTTGCCATAATGGTTAGTTAATGCATCTGACCGAAACACTCTTTCTATCTCAACAATGTTTTTATTCACAATTTTACGAACTTCATCAAATGAATATCCCCAGAATATGCATTTGTCTTCTTGGTTAAAATATGGCGATAAAGTCAACTCGCTTTTATGGATGTCAGTTTCACAAACAAATAAGTCATGAGCTACATTAGGGAACAACCATTCGTCCTTGCTTTCTTCTAGAACAATTAAGTTTTCAAGATGTATCTCATGTCGAGACTTATCAAAATAGAAATAGTAATTAATCTTATTCTCAACTACATGGTTAGCAGTAATAAGCAGACCATTAGAGATAAAACCTGTTCCTGAGTATTCTTCTCCTTTAAATATAGGAACGATGAATTTAGAAAACTCCATACAATCTCAAATAAGTTATTCGTAAATCTTTTGTAGTCGCTCTTTAGCAATAGCATTTCCTTGAGATTCAGATTTCTTCCACCAGAACAAAGCCTGTTCAATATCTTTAGGGAGAATAACCATTGAATCTTGAATAGTTACGTTTTCTGTCCCATAATAATGACCATATATATATTGTGGTTCTTTTACAATATGTGAGCCAATATGAATTTTCACACCATCCCTAAATAAGTCTCCATAATTGCATTGAGCTTTGGCATCACCAGATTCTGCGCCCTTTTTCAAATAGTCTATGGCTTTCTTTAGGTCAACGTCCACACCAAGTCCTAGCTTATATGCTATTCCCATACTGTTATATGCTGGCGTGTAATCTTGTTTAGCTGCCTCATTCCACCAGTATACAGCCTTAACAGTGTCTGGGATTACAGCATATTCTGTTTCATAAATATCAAATCCTTTATACTTTAACATTCCTAAATACATTCTCCCTAATAGGTATTGCATTTGCGGATTACCATTATAGGCCTCAATTTCAATCTTTTTAAACGCTTCCTGGCGATATTGGGACATTCTCTCTGTAATTCTACTATTTGCAACATTATCATAACCCCATGTTTCCTTTTTATTTGATTCCGAATTTCCAGAAATGGCCATTCTTTCGTAATGTTGTGGGCTGTCATAAAAAGCCCAACTGTTGAGTAAGATTTTACGGCTATATTCCAAACTTACTGCTTTGTCATTCGAATGGAATTTATTGATAATATCTTGGCAAGCTTCATCTAACTGCTTTTGAGGCAGATAATTGTCATAATAATACGAGTATCCCCATGCTCCACCAGCTAAGATGATTGCTACAACTATGACAGCAAATAGAATTTTACCTGCACGTATCATTCTTTTGCGCCATAAATTACTCCTTTCTTTACTCATTAATAATATACTTTTCTTTGCATAATCATAAGGGACACGTACCCAAGTTAGGAGTTTATGAGAGAACGTTTTTGCCTGACCACTTAGACTTTCAATGCTCCATGAATTCTTGGTTATATTCTGTTTTTTACCACATCGAGGACAGAAAACATCATCTTCATTTATCTGCTTACCACAAAAACGACAATACAACTGCAAATTCTTCTCTTTTTTTGACATATCATTTTGAAGTGAATCCATCATCTCTACTGTATCAGTTTCTTTCAAAGTCTCAGAACTTGGGGATATTATTTCAGAATTTAGGACCATATTGGATGATTGTTCTTTGGTCTTGTATCTTTTTGCTAACTTAATGAGATAACCAAATAGTAAATATATTATATAAAAGCCACCATATGAAATAGCCCCTACCAAAGCCCAATAAATGGGACTACCACCTTGAGAATGCGGATGTTGAGAGAACGCCAATGTGCAAAAAGTAATGAAGGCACCACTATATATAATCTTTTCTTGTTCATTTACTTTATATCTTTAGAGTCAATCTTAATTTCATATAACCTTTTATTATCGATAGAATAATAGACATAGAGGAAGGTTACTCCTGCATTTATACGTCTAACACTGTTGGGACTATTCTTAATCCCAGAGACAACATTTGTCTTTAGTTGTCTGATGACGTCCTTGGTTAACATTCTTTCGTCTATTTCTTGCGTAAAACGATAATGGAATGTCTGTACTTTAGTATTGTCATCATATTCGACTTTGGTAAACAAAGTCCCTTCCGAAACTAGAACTGGTAATTTCGCATTCACAGAGTCAATTTCGCCTTTGGTGGGAAGTTCACGTTCTTCTTGCTTCTTTTTTAACTCCAATACGTCATCCATCAATTGCTTTTGAACACTAGAGTCATTTGTCTTATTAGAAGAGTTCTTGTACTTTTCAAGGGCCTCTTGAAAATCCTTTTTGTTGTTCTCTTTTAGACTCGTCGATATTTGACTCAATACAACACAAAGGGCTGCCGTAGCAATCATTCCTATGATAATCTTACCTTTCATAATTGAATTTTTAAATTACTTTTATACCCTTTATGTATATTATGTATGAGAAGTTAACAACAATCGGACACTTTTTTAATCCAACATTACAAATCCTGCCCAATAATACGGGTCTTTGTATTTCGCTCGAACATCCATCATAGCTTTCCAAAGTGCCTGATGTTTTTCTACGCCGCTTGTGAGATATGTATAGAATTGAGTCATCAGCATAGATGTTGCATCGTCTTGTACCTTCCAAAGAGACATAACAATCGTCTCAACACCGGCCATTTTAAATGCTCGCTGCAAACCATAGACGCCATCAACAGGATCGACTTTTCCTTTTGCTGTTTCACAGGCAGAAAGAACGACAAGTTTTGTATTACTTAAGTCCATTCGAGATATTTCATCTGCCGTCAGAATACCATCTTCCACATTTGATTGGTTGAAATTCCCTCGCCAGATGTTATTGCCTCCTGCCAACATAAGTCCGGACCACATCATATATGAATCTTTGTTTGAATATACGCTAGTTGAAGCGACAAACTTATTTCCTTCAGCCTTCTTCTTGGTATCAATAACAAAACCATGAGTGGCCAAATGAATGAGTCCTGGAGACTTTCCACCGAGACTTTTGAATGACTCCTCATTGGCATTGCTTTCTTCTAACTTAGCAACTTTTACACCTTGTTTGGTAAGTAGTGAATGAATATAGTCTATTTCTTTCTTTGTTGAAGGTAGTCCACCCCAGGCGCCTCTTTCTGTAAGAGAACGCAGAGCCAATTCTGATTGTATCTCTGTTCCAGAGAATGAGTGATAGGCTATACTTGCGTTACGCATCTCTTCTTCGCTCTCATCATAATCGATGTTGCCGTACAAAACAGACGTTTGGATGTTTGTGCTCGCAGCCTTTACTTCTCTAATGTTTGCCGTAGAAGAAATACGAACCATCTGGAACTTTTCATTAAGCATAACCCCATCATCTCCACGCAGGACTTCAAAATTGACATTAGATAATGGACCCGTTGGAGAATAATAAACGGTCTTAACGCCTTTCAGGTATGGGGACAACTTTTCCCATAGCATATGATGTAAGGTTACTGCTTTTCGTGATGCATACAAATCGTTAATAAAGAGCTCGTCCGCGTTATCATTATCAAAGACTTCCTCAACACTATCAACATTTTCTAATGGAATGAGTTTAGGACTATCGAAATCTTTTCTCAAAACGAAAGCACCGTAAAATGGTTTCACGTCAGGATAAGTCTCCATTTGGGGAGCATAGCAGTATTCTATTGCGACTTCGTTTCCTCCTAAAGAGCGTTGGACGTCTATCCAGGTTTTTGATTTCTCACTGAGCCATTTGCCCAAAGAACCAGCAACTTGTAAGATGTCCCTTTCAATGTCTATAATTTCTCTTGCCAGAGAATCTCTGGAACTTCTATTATCAGTCTTGTATGCTAACTTATTTCTCAATTGTTTATAAGTCTCATATTTTCGTCTTAACTCTGCATCTGTAGAACTATTTACGAACTGATCAATTATCCGCGAAGAGTTTATTAATAGGCCTTTGGTGAAAAGTGCGTTATTGTATGCTGTACATACGGCTTGACTGGCATTAGAATGATAAGCGATAAGATTGTTTATAAAAATACGTTCTTTGGATATTGTCGTCCAATAGTTTTCTCGTTCTATACCTGTAAAGCTGGAAAAGATGGTTTCAATATTTGATAAAGAATAACGGTTCATGTCTTGAAGAGAAGATATAGCCTTTGGATAATCTTTAGTATAAAGATAGCATAATGCCAAATTCTGAGCGAACATGTAGTTATTCTCATTGTTTTCACTTTTTAAGCGCTCCAAGAGACTTGCTGCATCGCTCCACCTACCTTGTTTCATATACATCGCAGATAAGTTATTCGTAGCAAGAGCATATGCTTCGTGTGAAATAGAATTATTCTTGCTGTTGTTTATAACTCCAAGGAAACATCTCTCCGCCTCTTTGTCATGTCCAATTGAATGAAGAATATATCCGTAATCGGCAAGAATAATAAACTGGTTCTCATCTTTTATCTCATATATACTACCATTACTCTTTTCGAATTGCTCTACAGCTTCATCCATATAAATCTTGGCAGAAAGTAGATCTCCAATTGCTATATATGACAAGGCCATATCCAGCAGCATAACCAGATATGAATCACCATAGTCGTTTTTTTCTTCGAAATATTGATGAGCAAGATTTAAGTAGTTTAAAGCATCTCCATAGTTCTTTAAGCTAAGCTCTAGTTGACCTCGACAAGTTAAAAGCTGCCTAAAATATTGGTTGTTAGGTTCTGACTCTCGCTTATTGAAGGTATTCGCAGCTTCATTCAATAACATCCTTGATGAAGCTATATCACCTATACGCATGTAATAAGAATGCAAATATAACACTATGTTATTGTACAATGCACCATTGTACATATCAGATCTCTCATACTTACGTTTCAGGTTTAGCATAGAAGGCACTATCTGGCTGAAATAACTAAAATCAACTGCCATACACTCTTCATAAGAGAGTTGACCTTCCTTGGCTCGACGAAGAAAGTCGCTGTCATCCTGTGAAAAAGCAGGAAGACAGAAAAGAACCAATATGAACAACAACCAATTCTTCATTTTGTGCTACATTCCGTTATATATTGAGCAGTCCGCTCAGAAACCTCTCCGTAAAGACTTACTTGCATTTCCTTACTCGTACTGAGGTATTTCAATGCTTCAGACTTGGAACCTACAAGCATAGTTGCACGTCCCAAATTATGATATACAGTTGCCAAAAGAGATGGATTATCTTTGTTCAGTCTTGCCTTATCGGACTTTAATAAGTTTTTTAGAATTGTTTGGGCTTTGTCCGGTTGGTTTGAAAAAATGTAGGAAACACTTAGCTGATTAACTATTTCTTCGTAGTTTGTTCCCTCTTCTCTTTTATTAGAAGGCTTTAGGTAAAGTTCATAATAATCAATGGCTTTGGTGTAATCCTTTTGCCAATATGCGCCATTACCAGAAAAGCGGTATATCATATGAGGTGGATAACCATTCATATTTGCTTTCCCCAAATAAGAAAATCCCTTTGTCACAACAGTGTTCAGCTTGTCGTATTCTCCAATTCGAGAATAACATAATGCAAGGTTACAAAAGGCTCCACATATATTTTCGTCAGGTTCAGATAAAGTTTCCGATAGACTTACAAGTTCGCTATATAAAGGTATAGCATCGTTTACTTTGTCAAGGTATTGGCTAAGCAAGATAGCCCGGCTATATACTGCCAGTAAATATGATTTGTCATTGTTCCCCTTCTTTTCTTTTAATCCCTGGATAAAGAGGGTATATGCATTCGCAGCATCTTCATATTGTTTTGATTCCACCAAGCGGTTTATCATCTCCCAACATGAAGTTTCCCAATCCATATCATTCATATTCATAAAGTCGAAGCCTTCCACATCAGCACCATTCACTCTCTTATAACATTCAAGTGCAAGCAGACTATCGCCTTTTTCTTTGTAGAGATTCCCAAGGTTCCTGTATACATTGGGGCGAAACTCTTTATTATACTTCGCTGCTACGCTTTTCAGCAATGCTTTTCTATAGTATCGTTCTGCATTATTGTAGTCTTTGAGCCTTCCATAAGAAAAACCAATAGCGACGAATGCATCTAAGTAATTCTGTGCCTTAATATGCAACCTGTCGTACAATTCTATAGTTTCGAGGAAATAAGGAATGCACTCTTTGTACTGCCCTTTATTCCATAAAACAATGCCCTTACTCTCCATAAATAAGACCCGGATAGAATCATTACTAGTATCCATGCATTGTTTTTCTATCCTATTGAGCATGGCCTCTGCGGTATCGTCTTTATCTTGTTTAAGAAGGTTCTTTACTTCTATAACAGAGTCCCATAAAGTCTGAGCATAAAAATTATTTATGCTGCAAACTAAAAAAAATATGGATATGAAGAGCCTGTACATACACCTTTATTTTAGCTTCTCTAACAACTCTATAGCTTTGGCGTGAATTGCATTGCCACTTTCTGCTTGTGCAACAAGTTTTTCAAGCACCACACTCGCGTCTTTCTTGTTGTTGTCTTTTAAGTATGCGATTGCCAGGTTCCATCCAATTTCCGATGAGTAGTCGGTGTAATCATTGTAGGTTTCCATTGTGGATAACTCCCAGAGTAGGCTTAATTCATGGATAGCATCTTCCAGATTGTTTCCATTCTTTACATTGGTAAATAATGATTCTAACTTTTTCTCTGCATCTGTATGAGAATCTGCGCCACGAGCTATCATACTTGAAGTGAAGGCATTTCCATATTCTTCGCCAAGTCCCGTTGTGCCACGATAATCAATATACTCAAAGCCAAGCCAGACACTGAATACAAGCGATGCAGCAATAGATAGCCATGTAGATGCTTTTCGTATTGAGATAGTCTTTGATTTCTGTGGTGCGTCATCGGCATTTCTACTATCTTCTTTGCGCTCCATAGCAATCTTGTCTGAAACATATGCAGCTTCTTCAATTTGAGTTGTATTCTTTGCCACAGTTTCTACGCCTTGTTTACTTGAAGCTAAGAAAGCGCCCATGATGTCCCTGTCTTGTTCTGTGCCCACCTTCTTCAATCCTTTTATAAGACGAGCTGTAACAATGGCTTTTTCTTTCAGTTCTGGTTTTTCTTCCAGTTCTTTCAAGAACAATTGTTCCTCGTCCGCAGACATATGGCCTTTCAGATAGGCTTCAATGCGGTCATCTTGTTCAAGAAGCATGGGGTCGATATTATTGATGTCCTTAATCATAAGTCTATAGATTTTAATCAAATAAAATATGTGATAATTCCATAAAGCGAGCTTTGAATTTCTCACCGCACCGATGCTTTGTTACCTTAACAGAACCCTCGCTTTTATAATTGTACATGGTTGCAAGAGTTTTCATGGAGAAACCATCTCGATAGAATCCCCATAGAATTTTATCACATGGAGCAGGCAATTTAGAAACTATTTCCCTCACGATAGCTTCTTTACGAGCTTCTATTTGTTCATTGTTATCTTCCAAAGCAAGTAGTCTATCTATTCGATCATCTTCATATTCATCTTTAGTTGAGTTAGGATAATCGTCTATGATGTTCAGCTCCTTACCCATTCCACGCATTTTCTCATAGGCTTTGTTCCTACAGATACCTATGAAATAAGTAGAAAGCTTCGCTGTAAGAGTCAGTTCTCCATCTATTATTTTCTTATACAAGACAATAAAAGCCTCTTGAAAAATGTCCTCACAGTCCGATCGTGACATAGCAAAAGTACCTTGCAAGTATGCAAGGGTTTTATCCCATTGGTCAGCAGCGAATTGATTAAGCTTCTGTTGGGTCTGTGGTATTTCTATTATTGCCATTGTTACTTTATACTTGATTCATAAACCATATTTTGCCGGGTAAGTCTTCCGTCTGCATCCATTTTCTTCTTCACATCTAATATCCAGCTTGTACTTGCAGACAACTTCTGAGTCGCTAATACCTGGCAGATGTAATATGTCAATGGGCCATAATACTTCCCAGACTCTTTTATCTCGTAATTAGATTGATAGGATCTGCAAGCTTCTAATATAATTATGTCACTTTGACCTGTAGATTTTGATATTGGGAAGTTACTCTTCACGTTAATTCTCGGATGGAAAGAGTTCCCATGTGGACTAAAACCTTTCTTTGTTCCTCTATAGAAAGATTCTTCTTCATCCTCTTCGTCACCCATATAGGTATTCCCTGCATGACAAGCGTCTATTACAACACAAACCAGACCAGAAGACCCAACTTTGCTTCTCAATTTTTGGAAACATAAGTGAAGTTCATCATCCGTTATATGATTAGCGCCTTCGTATTTTCCTTTTTCATATACCATTTGGGCATCATAGGGTACAATAGACTCGTCCCATCCATCTTCTTCGTCACCATTCATATCTTCGAATGGTTGACCATGGCAAGAGAAATGAAGGTAAACTATATCTCCTGGCATAGAGGAATCTGTCAATCTACTAATTTCTCGCCTTATTTTAGTTGCTATAGCAGACTTGTTGCAGACTTTTGTGGTCTTAAACCCTTGTGCTTTCAGTACAGGAATCAATAAGTCGGCATCGTTTGCCCCGTGTATTGAACTCCAAGAATTATTCCCCTGCTTCGCATATTCAGAAATGCCAATGACCAAGGCTCGCTTTGTTTGAGCGGACATTGGCCCAAACACAAACAGAACTATAATGCCTAACATTAAACGTTCTATCAATCTCACAGAAACATTTCCTTTAGACATAATTTTGCTAGCAAAATTACATTTTTTTTCTGATATTTTAGCAAAATAGACATAGTTTAACTCATTAAAAGTACAAAAAAGGGAATTTCCATTTGAAAACTCCCTTCACTTATAGTTTATCATCAAAACTCTTATACATAATCTTTTCTAGAAAATCCGTAATATCTTTCTGGCTATATAAATACTTCCCCTTTACTTTTGTATAACCTAATAGTCCCTCATCTCGATACTTTCGAATGTATTTGTCATCAATGCCTAACAACTGCTGTGCCTCTTTATTAGTATAAATTTTGGGCTCAGGCTTATGGGGCTGTTCATAAACACGCCTTTTCTGAGAGACTACAGCAACTTTACTACACATTCTCTCCCAAACTTCTTTCTCAATCAACAAATACTCTTTATTATCTCTCATACAATTATAATTAGGGATTGTCGTTTAATTCTTCTTGTATAGGTTGATATGAGGCTTTGCCATTGACACGTTTTGAATCTAGCTTTGCCACCATTGCGTTTTCTGCTATCTTACCATTATTTGGGCGATGTTTTTGTC
>OCTX012133496.1_pt1 | contig 11285 bp, 2 predicted proteins | sample 1539691 | NCBI WGS metagenome assembly OCTX01 (sample SAMN02144231, study PRJEB22623) | gut metagenome | biome: sheep rumen | host: Ovis aries | place: New Zealand | reverse complement strand
TAAGCAGCTGGTTAAAAAGCTGCGGATCAGGAAACAGTGCAGGATTTAATATATGAAGCTGATTATAGAGATCCTCGCTTTTCAGATTGAAAGGTGTTGCGGAAAGCATTACGACCCGTTCGCTGCAGATACTAAGGACCGCACCAAACTTATGTGTATTCGTTCCTGGATTCCTGTAATGATGGCATTCGTCTACGATCAGCAGCTTAAAAAACGGTTCGCCAAGTTTAGTAAGACAGTTTTTTAGAAGTTCCTGATATTTTTCTCCTCTAAAAAGCTGCTCGCTGACAATGCTATGTGGGTATGGATTTTTGCCGATATCCAATATGTTGCCAAGCATGTACGAAAGGCTCTTCCCATCATGGATATAATAATCATCCATAAGGAATTTTGTCCTAAGCTCAGACCGCCATTTTCGGCACAGGATACTGGGACATACTATCAGGACAGGGTCGTTGCTTTTAAGTTCTCCCCGCGCAAGCAGCTCGTCGAGAATTATTCCGGATTCAATGGTCTTACCAACGCCAACTTCATCGGCTATAAGCAGTCTTTCATCCGACTCGATGCTCAGAAATTTTAATAAAGGCTTATATTGAAATGGATTAAAAATGATCTTGTTTCCTTGATAGCTGAAAAGGTTTCCTTCCTGACTTTCAGAAAACAGCCTGTAATAAGCATATTTCTGAAAGGACTCAGCATTTGCATATTGCGAATTTTCCAGTTTTTTCAGGATCACATCTTCTTTATCAACATATTGTATAAGCTCAGTTTCTTTATACCTGTATTTTTTTCCATTCTGGTAAACCAGATAAAATGTCTGACGCATACCAGGGCTCACAGCATTGATCGTTACGATTTCTCCAGTGGTTTTGATCTGAACCAGATCGCCGGCCTTGAACTTCGGTTCCATTTATTTACTCCTCATGATCTTCAGCACTGCTTAAAATAAACGCAAGCCGTATAAAATGTTCCCAGGAAAAAGCCATGCAGCGATCTTTCCCGTTTACCATGACTCGACAAACGATTGGATTATGAAAGCCTTCCAGTTTCTTTAATTCTTCGTCAGTTAGGTCCTGTTCTTCAAATACTTCTTTGACGAGGCATGCGGAGTGGTCTGCTATTGCATTTATTTCCAATTGTTTTTTGAGATAGACGCTATATTCAGTGGTTTTGTCCAGCAGCTCGTGCATATCTTTACCCATGAAACTGCCATGACCCATTTCTCCCCAGCATGAAGGGCACAGACAGAACATATTGGAACTTATATTTGCAAGTTGGTTTTCGGATTCCTTGATGATTCGGAAGGTATAGAAATGAGCATTTTGTTCACCGGTTATGGTCTTTCCTCCACAAAGCTGACACCGTCCTGTATATTTTGCGTTGAGAAAAGATCTCCATGCAGCGAAATCAACAGGAGATTTTCCGGTTTTCTGATCCATGATACGCTTTCGCTGAGCCCTAAGGTTGAGCCATAGCCTCTTTTCTTCTCCGAAATTTTCTATATCCTCCATATTTGCAGTGTAGCCATATAGATCTTCAGGGCGCCTTTTTTCTGTTTTAGTAGATATGAAGCTTCGTATCCCAGTTTCAAGTCTAATATATTCTTCCTTCCAGTTGAAATCTTCTGCATCTTCGATGTTGATCTCAACTTCATAATAAGCACTAATATATGTAGCAAGAGCATGAACGTAAGAATCTTCATATGTTGAAGGCCAGAGTACCAGTGCTTCCTCATAAAGATCATTACTATCTGGATGGTATAATCTGCATTTTAAATAGATATCATAATTCAGTCCTGGCTGTTCATTAACAAGGTATACATGCCGCCATATCTCGGATTCTTCTATCTTGCTTTTAGTACTGTATGAAGAGTAAGTGGCAGCCAGTATCCGTTGAACATATTGCCCTACATCAAAACTTTGACAATCATCCTCTACAACAGCGTATATATTTTTGAAGGAGCTATCTATTTTATTTACAGAGTCGGCCTGTAAGAAGGCTTCTTCAGCAGTCAACTGTATATCGAAGGCATAACCTTCATCTTCTATTTGTGCTTCAGAAATTACGGATAACACAAAGTCGTTATTCTCTTTATTTATAGTTACCCGTTCTTTTTCTTTGCCTGTAAAATGCCAAAGGATATTTTTAGCAAGTGTCGAGTGCCTGGAATAACTCCATACCCAACGATAAAAATCTATTGCATTCACATTTTTTGTATAGTTTTCAGCTGTCATGCTGACATCAGAAAAAGCATGAATGTTTTTATATTCTCGTATAAACTCAGGAGCATATGCATTTACATCTATATGGAGATATTCCAATTTCTGATCTTTTAGCTTTTCTGACTTGTTTTCCTCTTCGATAGAGGAGCCATCCTTCCTTAGTTCTTCAGAAGAATAAAATAGGTGCCAGGAAAGCGGGACATATTCACCTTTGATGTTTCGAACGGTGATCCCTTTGCTGTAAGAATCGGCTGTTTCAGGACCTAATGCATTCATGAACGCTTCTTTTGACTCATTGTATATTATGTCCATAAATAGATCATGTGATAGTTCACACAGACCTGAACCCGTTTCTCCATTTCTCACAGGAAACTGCATTTTATTGCCTAGATTTGAAGCAAACTCTAGGATATTTGGATCGATACGTTTGATTGTCTGTAATTTCATGCCTGTCCATTCTTGTTTTTCAGACACGAATGAACAGGGGACCCGAAGGGTTTTTAATAATCTTAAAGCTTTTTTTTCGTCTACCCTCGAAATCCTATCCCAAAAACATCTTCTTGCAACAGGTGATAATATATCTTTGAATATACCTTGCTGTATCAAGGCTTTTTTTAGCCTAGTACCTTTATAATTCGGGTCAAACAAAAAGCAGTTGCTAATAATAGATGTTGTTGCTTTTCCAAAATCTCCTTTTATGATGTCTGGCGTCCACAGTTTGAGAACATCATAGCAGCAAGTCCACCAAAGCTTTGTGTAATCTTTCTCAACGCTCATTCGTTCTAGCAGATCCTCCAGCACAGCATTATTGGAAAATTTTGAAATGAACCGGCTGTTCTGAAAAACATTCTTTATTTTTTTGAGCTGGTCCTGTTTTAGGATTTCCTCAGCAAAGATCCTGTAGCTGTCGGAACTGACTCTGTGCTTGTCTTCGGACTCTGTAAAATACCATCTTATTCCCGGTTCTTTAAGGCTTCCTACCCGAAAGCCATCTGAAGTTCTATATGGGAATATATACATTGCCGCAACAGCGTCTATGGTCTTATCACGATTATCACTCTCTTCGATATGTTTCATAAGGTATGGGAGAAGCCGTTCGGTGATAAACCAGTCCTTTTTATCATCTTTATTGTAGACTTTATCCATCATTATCGCCTTTCACACAACCATATTCAGCGCTCATATATTCAATCATAAGATCTCTATCATCCTGCCTGATTGGGAAATACCCATCTGGAGATCCCACTTGCTTTGCAAAATTCTCTACCTTATCACATTCATCTACTGTGGAAAGGAAAAGAAGTGAATAATTTATAATATCGTTGATGTTGTCCTGCATCCAGCTTTCAATATCATATGAGCAGTTCCGGACTTCGCGGAGGTATTGATATATGATCCTGTCTGCACTATAAGAATTTGCAAGGGAAACAAGCTCTTCCTTTTTATACGCCTTGAGGATCTTCAGATGCTCCAGACATTTATAAACATATGCAGGAGCCTTTCCTGTCAGAGTACTAATGGTCTCTGCAAAGGCTTTTACGTTAGTATTAAGATAGTTCAGCATAAAGATGTCTTTGTTCTCATTGGCAAGTGTTTCCAAGAGCCTGGTGAACATTGAAGAAGATACGCCTTCAGTAGCAAACAGAATACGGAATACTGTCTTGTTGTATGTGCTATCTTCTTTGAACCGATCCCTTCCGGTAGAAAGCTCCAGCGGGAGATTTATAAATAGTGTTGAAGGAAGTGTATCTTTTGTTGGAAGAGTACTAAAAAAACACCCCTTTCCTGAACATTTCTCTGATATCCTTCTTGGTATGCAAAGTTCTACAGTAAGTCCTCTGATATACTTATCCTGTTCTGTAGGAGCCATTAAGGCACATTTTTTCCGAGTCTTTAGTGCTTCGATTACACGGCTCAAATAACTATGAGGATCAGTGTTCTTGTTTTCGCAGAGAAGTTTTTCATAATATGCAAGAAGAGGTGCACGTATAAACAGAAATTCCTTTTCCATTTCCCTTCTGGAATAAACAGTGGAGATACCATCCACCCTGATGCAGTCTATATTCTTCAAAAATAAGGGTGAAATTGTATTTCCATAATAATTGCCATTTAGCAGGTCTTTCCACTGGTTGAATAAAACTGATAGTTTGCCTTTGTTGGTACCAGAAGTCTGAAACAGCATGGTTGTCTTCCCATCACGTAAGTATTTTTCCCGCTTCTCTTCAGAATCGATCCATACTGGTATAGTAGAATTTTTCTGACTTAAAGAAAAACAAAATCCATTGCTGTATATTTCGACTAAATCGAAGACAGAGAATACTTTTTTAAATCCCAGCCCTTTTTCCCCTTCACTTTCATCGTGTTTTGTGGATTGCCCTAAGGCTGTAATGCTATATACATTGGAAAAATCAAACCCTGCTTCGTCATATGTAAGGAGCATAGTCCCAGCCTGTATGTTAATAGATACTTCCAATGTCCGCTGTTCCTGGTCTTCTCTTCTGGCGCAGTCATTTATATTCTGCAGAAGTTCAGGAAGTACATATTCCGCTGGATTGTTGGTGGCATCATTTATATGCTCATCAAGATCCGGGAAAAGCACATCTTTCTGCATCTTTGTATCTGACCGAAATTTATTCAGCTTCTCAATATATTCTTTTTTGCTTTTTGACCACGGCTTTTTCAGCTCATTCTGCTCTGTGATGATGCTGATTAGCATACTAAAGCTGGTATCCTTGCCTTTATATCTTTTTTGGACGAACTTCAGCAGGCAGTTTTCTGAGTTATTATCATGGAGAAGTACTTTAGTATCATCAAAAAGGAAAAATGTTTTACTGCGTTCCGCGTTACCAAAGGCGCTGCTCAAATCAGTCGTATAGTATTCATAAGAAAAACTTACAGCTTTTTCATCATTTAGCCAGTGCAGAGCTTGATCTATCTCTTTGCTGGGATATTCCGACAGATTTCCACTGACCTGAATATCCAGGCTCAGTGTGCTCATATTGTTAAGCTTGCATTCCTGCAGGTATTTGCCAAGTTTCCGCTCTTTAATCTGTTCCAGGCTTATACTTATACTGCGCTTAACAGGGACTTTATCTATAACATAAAGAGCCCTCAGATATGCCTCCGTATAATCATCCGTTTTTTGCGGCATGTACTCCTGACAGAAACGCTCAGCAAGCTCTCGCTGAATTTCTCCTTTCGTGAGTTCATATTCGAAGAGTCTTGAAAAAACTGCAGCATCACAGTCCTTAATCTCTTCATAGCTTATGTGAAGAGTACCCCCGTTCTTTCTTTTTATATTTAAGAAAGCTTTGCCGATCGCTTCAAGGACCTTACCAGCATTTTTCTTGCTAGTGCAGTATTCTTTAAGCAGGGCAATGGCATGTTTTTTTAGTGTATAGATGCCCTTGACATTGCTAATGAGAAAATCATCAGGCTTCCTGGTCCCCATTCCCTTAATAAGATCTGCTATCTTTTGGAGTGAGAAACTATCAGCAGCGTTCACAATATTTTTTATATTTTGCAGATCATTTTTCTCGATCAGATGGTCTATAATATCTCGACTTTCTGTCGCGGCATAGCCATCTCGGAAGAGGTTCTCTTCACCATCAAATTCCTTTGACAGAACGCAATTTGATAGATAAGGTATCCTTACATTTCTGTCTATGCCATAGTAAAGGATAGTCGCTATTAACTCTCTGGCCTGATCCCAATTGCTGACGTTGCCCTCATCCAATTTTCCTTTTTCAAAGGCCTCATCAAATGGAACTGTTTCATGAAGCTCTTTTACCCAGCTGTGTTCGATTATTCCAGAAAGTGAGCTCGTGGATAAGCTTCTATATTTTCCAAAAGAAAGTTTATCTAGAGGCGCATCGGTGATCCACACATGGCCTTTAACAGCGTTTTCTCTTACGAAACTTCCATCAGCCATCCGGAATATAAATATTTGCAGCTTATTAAGTTCAGTCTGCCGATTGTCTGCACGATATTTCCGTAGGATAGTTTCATAGTTCTTATCAAGATATGGATAGATATAGTCCTTTTCCAGATTAAAATATGATTGCCCATCAAAATTCAGTCTATTCAAATATGCATTAAGACCAGTAACGAACTTATTACCATTTAAAATGATGTGATTCTTCACCAATGACACATAGCAGCGTTCGACAAGTATTTCTTTACTGCTATCGAAGCACTCGCTTAAGATATCAGGGTGAGGCCAACCATAGCATTCATATGGAAGTGTCTTCGCATCCATGCAAGATACATATCCATTGCCATCATAACGCTTTAAAATAGGGATGTTTTGAATCACACCAGTAAGATCTCTTTTCGTTATTCTCTTGTATTCTCCAAACAACCATATATTCTCATGAGGGATATACCTTTCAATCATGATCTCAGGAAGTGTACAAAGGTTTTTATAAAATCTAGGCAAAAGAGTAACAAAAACAAAATTGATTAGGGAAATATTATCCGAATTGTTTTCATCAAGTGCATTTCTTCCACTGTTTGGGGCAAAAGGTGCATTGATCGAAAGAGGCAATGGAAAAGTAAGACTGCCCAGTGGAAGTGTACAGAAAAAGGAGCCTTTACTAAAACTATATTCCGATGAGATGGTCATGAGCGGAGCAAATATAGACGCTGTTTGTATTTTATCATTTAATACAAACATTTTACTGTATCTGACAGCTGGAAAAACCTGCTCGCTATCACAATAGCGTACGGATATATACATTGTTTCCCACATAGAGCTCTTGAGCTGGCCATTATGCATAATTCCGGCAATCAGTTCACCCTTATCTGTAAATAAAGTTTTATCAATTTTTCTTTCCTTAATTGCTAAATCGATGGAAAATGTTTCGTTTCCCGCCTCCACTGTCACCTTGCTGAGTTTGCGTAGATACAGAATTGGACAGTTGGCAAAAAAACCTGTCAGATCATCTATTCCAAACATCTTTCTGATTTCTGGTATCAAATTGTCCGTATATCCGCTGTCAAATCCCTCAATTGTGATTCTTGTTCCTGTGAATGGAATATCCTCCACATCTTCCCAAATAGGAATTATAGAGCCAAGACTTTTTATGAATTTAAAGGAAAATCCGTTACTTAAAATATGCACAATTGTACCATTGCCAGGAAGCGAAAATACGGATTTAAATCCTCGTCCTAATCGACCTGTTTTTTTTCGATTAAACAGCCCCAAATTTACAGAATAATCATCTAGGGACTCGTTCTTTGGACTTTTTCCGAACTGAGTAATTGCTTTGACATCCTCCAGAGAAAAACCTGCCTCATTATAATCAAAGACAATACGGTCATTGAGACTATCAACAACGATCTTCAGTTCGGGGGTTCTATTATTAAAAGAACAGTCATCGACATTTTGCATAAACTCATATATGAATCTCCAAGGTTCTGCTCTATAGTCATCTTCTATTTCTTTCTCATTGTTGATATTTCCATTTCCAAAGGGACTCGTATATCCTTGACTCCTGAACCATGACAGGATGCAGATGATCTGTTTTTTGGAATAGTTTTTAAACCGGCGTTCTATCTCATTATAAGTACGGCCTAGATCATGCCCGGTTTTATTAAAGAAAGGAACTATGATCTGCTCACGGACATCCTGATACTGCTGTTCCATCTCCTCAACGTATTTCAATACATCTTCATCCAGATTTTTTTCCAGGCATGCCGCTAAGGCTGCAGTGTAATCCCCGTTTTCGTCACAGCTGAGATAAACATTGCCGCCTCTTATGTCTTTGATATAATTTATTTTTTCGCCTAAGCGGGATAGATCTCCTTTATAATAGGAAGTTTTATTTTTTGTCGTATTCACTTTAAGGATCGACAATCTGGGAATGATCTCTTCTTCGCGGATCACTTCAAAATAACCATTATTAGTGATCACAAGCTTTTTCAAATAGTTCTTTTTTCTAATGGTGTCAATACATGATCCAAGATTCCGGCTCAGAACATCCTCTATGCAGATATTTAAGTTCCTTTTTCCTCTATCTTTCAGCGCCTCCGTTGCGCCAGCCATGGCTCTTATCAGAATCTCTATGGCTGATACATCACTTCGTTTCCAATATTTTTCATTATTTTGAATCTGATCACAGATACCGGTGTAAGAATCTACAGAAAAAAGCTCGTTTTTCTCGTTTAGAAGATAAAGGAGGACATTCTCCTGGAAGTTCTTTATAGTATCGTATGATACATTTATTTTTTTATTTAGCTTTTTTCTGATGGATGCAATATCCTCCAGTATTTCAACGGAACAAAGATCAGATCTTAGCAAGCTGATTGTATTAGCTGAGAACGTCAGGTAGGAACCTTCTTTTATAAAATAATCTTTTCCACTCTGGACTCCCATCTGCATAAGCAGATCAGTCGTCTTTTTCAGGTTTCCGCTAAAATATGCAGCCAGATGCTTTATATCGTTATCAGGAATAACTTTAAGAACTTTGGCTATACGAAAAGCATTAAATTCTGGGTCATAAGCATTGCTGAAGACATAGTTTTTAAGGCAGCCGATCTTGAGTGCTTCTGTAGAATACCCAAAATGATATGCTGCCTCGATGTAATCCCTTGCAACCTCCCAGTCACGGAAGGATCGTACAGCATTGTGCTGATTCTCTGGCCCAAAATAATCATGAATAGAACCTGCCGTAATACTTTTTATGGGTTCTCCAAGAATATTTAGGTTTGCAGGTGATGATTCGAAAACTCTGTAGCGGTTGATAGATAAAGGGGCCGTTTCATTTTCCGAATACAGCCATATCACACTGTCAGACAGTGCCTCTCTTACAATGGTGTAATCGTTTTTTTGCTTAATCTTACTAAGATATATACGCATCTGCCTAAAAGCATCTGGCGCCTTTTGATTTAAAAGTATTTTATTATCCTTAAGGTAAGGATAAAGCTGTGTATTAAAGAAGGCGGACATTTTTCCGAAATCATGTCCTAGTTCCAATTCCACTTTGTCAAGATATCTATTCATAGAATCTGCAAAGCCGGCATTGATTATAGGTTTGGCACTAAAAAGATGGCTGCCTATATAACAGTCAGATACGATGTGATCTTTATACTCTTCACCAAGCATGAACAAAAAGAAACTGTCCACACATGGCCATGAAAATAAGTTTCTGTTCACTATTACAGCATCGTTATAGCTTACATAGCCCTCTTGCTTTGCAAACAGACGGAAAACAGGATATTTTTTATAGAGTGCACTTATATCTACTGCTGGTACCCAAGTCTTACCATGACCGTCGGAGTTATTCATGTCATTGAATAGCATGATCTCTTTTGAACTCATGTAACGGTCTATACGTATCTTTTCAAATGAACGGAGCCAAAGGAAAAAGAATTCGAACACGCCGTTTTTGTCAAATAATTTTTTTATAACAGTAGTATTCCATTCATTTGCCAGGACAGACTGCCCTTCTTCATCATTATATGGACTGTACTGCACGCCGCTCCTGTCTGAATTCAAAATGAATGGAGCATCAATAGCCATAGGCACGCTGATAGGATGCAGAGACATTGGAAAAGTCCGAAATAAGGCACCGCCATGCCAGTTTGTTCTGGAATCGGATGTTATAAGCGGTGCGATGATTGAATAATTCCTGTAGGCGGCTTCATCTTCTATCATACGGGTATATCTGATGAGCGGTATGGAAAAATAAACGTCATCCACTGATATAGTAGTGATCTCTCCTTCCTGAAGCTGTTCAGAATAATATATTCCGTCTTTTGCGATTCCTCCAAGAAGAGCCTTTCCTGAGGATGCAGATATTGGACCTCTATATATGGTCTTATCCTTTTTCTCATTGTATTCCGTAATAAAAGTTTCTTCTACGTTCTTATTTATCAGGGAAACATGGATCGTCCGCAGCCTATGCATAAAAAGAAAAGGGCTATGTGAGAATATCCCTTCATGATCATCTATACAAAATAAGCGTCTAAACTCTGAATAAATATCATTTACAGAAAAAGCAGGTTTATCCAATTCAACGATGACGTGAGTTTTGCCATCCATCCTTTCCGCATCCTCCTCCCAGACAGGTATGATGCGACCGATGTTATTGTCAAGTTTAAAGGAAAAGCCATTACTTCTGATATGTACGATTATATTTTCTGCGCTTAAAGAAAAAACGGATTTAAAGCCTTTTCCTTTTCTGCCAGTCTTTTCTTTATAGAATATGCCGTCTTCTTTCTGTATTTTTACGGTATCATTGACCTTGGTACTCTCAGAAAATGCAGTTATAGCCCAGATATCATTTCTGCTGAAGCCTTCTTCGTTATAACAGAACTCTATTGAACAATGTTCTGTATCCTGTGCATCGATATATATGCTGATCTCGGGCGCTTCTTCATAATTGCAGTCATCTGCATTCTGGAGAAATTCTTCGATAAACTTCCAAGGGTTTTTAGCATACAAACGATCAGTTTCATTTTCAGCAGTCTTACTGCCGCCGCCAGTTGATCTGTTATAACTAACTTGTCTGCAGATGGCGATTATCTCGACAAATTCACGCTCGGAAAGGCTTTTGTCTGCCATTACGTCGTTTATATATTTGTCGTTTCTAAGAAGCTTTGACGAAAAAGAGCTTACAGCCGGTTTTGCCTCTGCTACATCGTCGAGGTACTCTTTGTATTCATCTAACGTGCGAAATTGACTTTTCATTTTCATCATGAAACCCTTTGTGAATTTTAGAAACTATTATCATTTTGCCATAATGTCATGATATTAAATTATCATTTTTATGGCGCCGAGAGGTCGCAATAAATGCGACATAAAATAATTAGATCTTCTTGTTAAAATGGGATGGCCTATCCTAAGATGTCTCTTTCTTTTCTTTAATTATTATATATGAGCAGCGATTTCTTTACAAATTCAAGGTGCTGCTCTTTGGAGACAAGAGATGAAAGATTATTGTGCCATTTGTATTTTTGGCAATATACACAGGAACTGACAATAAAGCGACATAACTAAGTTGGCCTCTTTCCTGTCATTTTTCCTTATGTTTACGTTGTTTTTGGTTTTGTCGGGGTTAT
>OCTX011965583.1_pt1 | contig 11286 bp, 10 predicted proteins | sample 1539691 | NCBI WGS metagenome assembly OCTX01 (sample SAMN02144231, study PRJEB22623) | gut metagenome | biome: sheep rumen | host: Ovis aries | place: New Zealand | reverse complement strand
GGGTCGGCGGTGGCAAAGGCTATAAGAGCATCGTCATGGTGACCCTGGGCACCGGCGTCGGCGGCGGCATTATTTTGAACGGAAAGATCCTGGGCGGCGTCCACGGCGCGGGCGGCGAAATCGGCCATATGCATGTGATGGACGGCGAGACCATCCCCTGCAACTGCGGCAACTACGGATGCTTTGAGCAGTATACCTCCGCGACAGGCATCGTTCGCAAGACACGCGAAATGCTGGCGAATGAGACACGCCCGACCGTTCTCGTGGACACGCCGGCACTGACAGCGAAGGACGTCTTCGACGCAGCCAAAGCAGGCGATGCGGTCGCCAATGATGTTGTGGAATTCTTTGCCGAAGTGCTCGGCAAAGGCCTCGCGGTGATCACGGCAACGGTCGATCCGGAAGCCATCGTCATCGGCGGCGGCGTCTCCAGAGCAGGCCAGATCATTATTGACAGAGCACGCAAGTATTATCTGGATTACGCATTCCACGCGACCCGCGAGTGCGTCTTCAAGCTCGCCTCCGTCGGCAACGACGCCGGCATGTATGGCGCAGTCAAGATGGTTCTTGACTGAGGATTTCTTTTGCCGAGAATGATCTTGACTGAATTTCGGTGATTTGTTAGAATATGTTTTGCGCCTGTCGAAGGCGCAGAACATTTCGGGGTGTAGCTCAGTTGGTAGAGCGCCACGTTAGGGACGTGGAGGCCGCTGGTTCGAGACCAGTCACTCCGATCCGAAAAGCCCGCAGACCCTCATGTCTGCGGGCTTTTTTGTATTTATATTGTTGAACAATAAGTTCGAATACCGTTCTGTTTTCTGTTCACTTTATAAATGTGGACAATCTGATTATTTCAAATGTGCATATGAACTATGAATCCCAGCTTCATTGATATTTCTTTTGCAGCCTGAGCTATTCCGCTACCGAAATTATTGATACGGTCATCCGTTAATACGGACTGCATAGTCGCTATGCTGATCGCACCGATTGTTCGTCCTGTATAATCTTTAACAGCACATGCGAGACAGAACACATTGAGGTTTCCTTCCTGGTTATCAATAGCATATCCGCGCGAACGGGTTTCAGCCAGATCCTTTAACAGATCATATTGATTTGTAATAGTATATTGTGTATAAGCCACCATTTCAGTGGAGGAGGTAAGACGGATCACTTCCTGATCTGTATATGATGCCAGAATCGCTTTTCCAAGGCCAGTGCAATACATTTCCCTTTCAGAGCCAAGCTCTGCAGAGGTTCGGAGTGAGGTGGGAGCTTCTGTTTTGCACACATACAGAATTTTACCTTTCTTTTCTAAAGCAAAAAACGAAGTGGCATTACTCATATGCATGAGCTGGCGTGTGTAAGGAGCGGCAACAGATATAGCATCAGTTGAGTTCAGATAGCCTATCAACAGCAGTCACTTCACACTCCCGACGAACTTCTGCGACTGCAATCCGATCAGAAAGAATTGCTGATCAGTCCTTATGGTGTTTATCGATTGGACCGAGCCGCATACTATATGGACCCGAAGCTGAACAAGCTGTCAGAGGAAATACAACAAGCCAATCGGGAATGGACGGAAATGATGAAGTAGAAGAAGACTTGGAAGAAGAGGCTCATATAAGTATGTTTATTGTGACTACGTCCGGGAAAAACGGGAAACATAAATGAAACAAAGGAAACAATATTGAACCTTTTTTAGGTGATTCTATAATTAAATCAGACACTTCGATTGTCGTTATACATTTTACAGAAAACTAACTCGGGTAAATCCACGAATCAACGAACATAGAGTGTAATTAGCTACCATCATATCAATAATCTCAAGCAACGATAGAGGAAACAAATGGGCATTACAGTCAGGGATATTGCAAAAAAAGCCAATACATCTCCTTCTACAGTTTCCAGATATTTTTCCGGCAGTAAAAATGTCAGTCCTGACCTTGCGGAGAGGATCGAAACAGCGGCAAAATCGCTGGGCTATCAGTATAAAAGACAAAATCACCGGCCAAAACAGATAGCGGTGTTGATACCGGACATTACATTTGAGTTCAACAAAGACATTCTTAATGAGATTATCCATCAGGCGGAGAAATACAAATTTCGACTGATCATGATTCCTACATATGACAAGAGCCGCAATTTTCTTCATATTCTTCAGAAATATGAGATTGATGGTGTCATATGCCTGGATGAAGAGACAGACCGGTCAATTATAGAGTATCTGGTTGCCAGAGACATTAAGACGGTAATGTGTGCCGGCGCTTCGAATTATCGTGATGTCGAAACAATTCATGTGAATGAGATTGCAGCAGCATATGATGGCACGCAGTACCTGTTAGGACTAGGTCATAGGAAGATTCTCTTTTTGGCGGATAATTCTATTCACCAAAGCACTGGCTTTCAGAGGCATTTTGGGTGTCTCCAGGCAATGAAGGAAAAGGGGCTCGTCTTTGATGATACGAATGTCCGGTATTGCAGCACGTTTGGATACGATGACGGATATCGACTGACAAAACAGGCAATTCAGGAAGGAACAGAATTTACAGCGATTTTTGCTTTCAGCGATGAAACCGCCCTTGGAGCACTTTCGGCACTTCATGATATGGGTAGACGCGTGCCAGAAGATGTCTCGGTACTTGGTTTTGACGGCCTTGCCATTTCAGAACACTCGATTCCCAGGCTGACGACGATTAAACAGCCTATCGAATGGATGGTTGCAAAGGCATTCGAATCTTTAGCTGCAACAGGGAACAGAAACTGCAGTGTCGAAACAACACTGCCATATGAACTGTTAGTACGGGAAAGCTGCAGAGCAATAGGAGGTAATGAATGAAAATAGCTGTAATTGGCGGCGGCGGTGTACGGTCCATGTTTTCTGCGAGGAGTCTGTCGAGGCATGCAAAGGCACTTGGCCTGACTGAAGTCGTCTTCATGGACAACGATCTTAAGAAACTCAACATATATGGAAAGATGGCTGAACATGTTGCGCATGAGATCGATCCTGATGTGAACTTCAAGCTGACATCTGACCCGGAAGAGGCTGTCAGAGACGCAGATTTCATTATTACGACGATCCGTGCCGGAGGGGATGAGATGCGCGTGAAAGATGAACGCGCTGCTCTGGCATTGGGAATTCTCGGCCAGGAGACGACCGGCGCGGCAGGCTTTTCCTTTGCAATGAGATCCGTCCCGGCATTGTCATATTACTGTGAACTCGCAAAAAAGCTTGCGAAACCAGATGTCAAGGTTTTCAATTTTACGAATCCTGCAGGTGTCGTCTCACAGACTCTACGTGATATGGGCTATGATTTCACGTTTGGTATCTGCGACACGCCGAGCAGCATACTTAGAAGTATTGCTTCATTATACCAGGTTAGTTCAGACGAGGTTACGGGTGATTGCTATGGGCTTAATCATCTTTCCTATTTTAACAGTATCAAGGTTTGCGGAAAGGAAGTCCTTCCTGAATTATTGGACAATGACGATTTGTATGAAAAAACAGATATGAAGTATTTCGGCAAAGATTTAGCCAAACATGTCGGATGTGTATTAAATGAGTACCTGTACTATTTCTATTACCGACAGGAAGCAGTTAACAATATTCTTGCTTCCGGCAAAACCAGAGGGGAAGTTATTTGTGAAGTAAACACGAATATGACAGAAGAACTGTCACGACTTGATATTGATAAAGACTTTGATAAAGCCATTGAAATTTTTGACAAATGGTCTGGCATACGGGCATCAGAATATATGGCCAATGAAACCGGAAAGAGGATCGAACAGCCTGCTTTTCACTTTGATATAAATGAGCCTGACGACGGCGGATATGCAGGAGTGGTTCTTGCGTTTATTGAAGCTTTCCAGGGCTTAAAGCAGAAGGAAATGACTCTGTGTGTTCCAAACTGCGGTGCCATCGAAGGAATGCAGGATGATGATGTAGTGGAGGTATCCTGCACAATCAACAAGGATGGTTATTTCCCGCATAAAATTAAGCCTGCACCAGTGACTATGGAATTAATTCGCTCTGTAAAGGCTTATGAAAGACTGGCGTCAGAGGCAATTCGGGCTAGAAGCATAAGTAAAGCGATAGACTGCCTTATGGTTCATCCGCTCGTAAATTCTTATTCATTCGCCAAGACACTTGTGGAACAGTACGTCGAAAACAACAAGGCTTACAGTGAAGGGTGGAAGTGATGCTGACAGTAGCTGGAATGGGGGGACTCAACTGTGATCTCTTGTACGTGGATTTACCGAGGATTCCGTCAGAGGGGGAGGAAATCTACGCAAAAGATTTTCAAATTCAGATAGGTGGCGGGATCCCAGCCTCAATGATCAACCTAAGCCGGCTGGGCGTTAAGACTAAGATCCTTACTTTCCTTGGACAGGATATTTTTTCGGAGTATCTAAAGAAGGAACTGGATCGGTTTGGGGTCGAATATGTCAATCTTTACCGAGGGGATAAGATTCCGCTTACTGTGTCCAGTTGCCTGATAACCAAGAACGATCGATCTTTCGTATCTTATGCCGGTTGTTTTGTCGGCAGAGTCCCTGATATCGAACCAGTTTATGAGATGCTGAAAGAGTATGACATAATCGACATGTCAAAAGGAGGAAATATCGAAATATATCAAAGACTGAAGGCGGACGGAAAGATAATTGTCCTGGATGTAGGATGGGATGACGAGCTTTGTTTAGAGATGCTGGAACCCTATTTTGCTGTGTGTGATTATTTTTTGCCGAACCGTGCGGAAGCATTAAAAATCACTGGTGAAAAAACTGTAGGAGATGCAGTAAAAATCTTGAAACGTTATTTCCCGACAGTCGTTGTCAAGCTGGATACTGAAGGCTGCATTCTATATGACGGTGATCTGTTCACACATATTCCTCCAGTTGAAGGAATTGATGCTGTAGATTCCACTGGTGCTGGTGACGCATTTATGAGTGGTTTTCTATATGGCCTTTGTAATCAGGCTCCTGTGGCAAAATGTGCCTCATATGGAAACGCCGCAGGAGGTGCCTGCGTTCAAGGAGTAGGGTGTCTCACCAACTATATGGAAGCAGAAGAATTGGAATTGACTGCCCGAAATCTTCTTACGAAGAGCAGGCAGTGCAATAAAGTAACTTATTAATGAAATCTTTATCAGGGAAGGAGAGATCATGAAAAAGAAAGTAGTACGGTTATGTATGGCAGCAGCTCTTACCGCATCCATGCTCAGTGCATGTGCAGCTCCCAGCGTGAATAATGCGGCACCCGCGGCGAGTGAACCCGCGGTTGAGGAGAAAAAAGAAGAAGTTGAAGCACCTGCTGAAGCAGCGGAAAGCGAAGAAGTTCCGGTCATCAAATTTGCATTCATAGGCGGTGAGACTGAGCAGCAGGCGCAGGAGTTTGCGCTTAAAGGAGCAGAGGAAAAATTTGGATGTAAGATTGAGTGGGTTACCTATCAGAATCTCCCGACAATGTATCAACAGCTTCCCACACAGATCGCGGTTGGAACAGCTCCGGATATCATCTGCGGAACAAATGAACAGTATATCCAGTTTGTAAAAAACGGGATGTTCCTCGATATGGCACCTTACCTGACGGAGGAGGACTTCGACTTCTCAACCGTTTCTGCGCAGCATCAGTGCTGGGTTATTGATGGCGGTATTTATGGAATTCCTCAGGACGGTGGACCGGCTTGCTTTATCATCAACATGGATATGTGGAACGCGGCTGGCCTTGGTGATCTTCCCAAGACATGGGATGAAGTTGCTGCGGCTGCGGAAGCACTTACTACGGACGACGTCAAAGGACTTTGTGTAAATATCGATGAGGACTTCCACGCAACACAGTATGTTTTGTCTTACGGTGGTGGATGGAACTTTGGCGAAACGATCAATACTAAAGAGAATCAGGCCGGTATTCAGTACATTCTCGATCTCTACAGAAAGGGATATGTGATCACGCCTGCAGAGGCCGGACTTGGATGGGACGGCGAAGTATTCACAGCAGGGAAGTGCGCAATGAGTACCGGCGGTATGTGGTACGTAGCAAATAACGCAGACGCAGCTCCTGATATGAATTATGCGATCATCCCGATGCCTGAGGGAACAACTCATGGATGTACTGGACATTCAGATGCTACCAATGTTTTGAGTTCGACCAAGTATCCCGAAATCTGCAGTAAAATTGCGGCATATATGGCGCGTGAGGAAGCACAGGAGAAGATTTCGGAGCTCTATGGCAATCCCCCGGCAAACATTGAGCTTCAGAAAGAGTTTTTTGAGAAGAATCCTGAGCTAAAGGATGTTCAGGCAGCTATGGAATTTGCGCAGCCCTTCGGATACCCGGAAGAGTCTGTGAAATTTGCCGATGCCCTTGCACTTAATCTTCAGAAGGCAGTCTATGAGGATCCTTCGATGACCGCGGAAGATGTGCTTGCTAATGTCGAGGAGGCAATGAAGAAAGAGTAAGCAGGCAGTCTATTTTAAAACTCTACGTATAGTTAATCGTGGAGGCGGGGTGGAAAACTTCCCGTCTCCACGCATACTTTGTAAGACCACAGATGTAAGGGGTGGATATGGGCAATTGGAAACCGATCAAAAAAAGAATTTTAGGTGAATGGATCATAGGATGGGGGTTTGTTCTTCCATTTGCAGCCCTCTGGATCATCTGGTTCGCGAAACCCTTTTTCGAGGCTTTCCAGTTCAGCCTGTATAAATTCAGTTTCGCATACCCTGATCAGACCAAATATCTGGGACTACAGAATTATATCGATATTTTGCATGATCATTATTTTTGGATTGCGTTCAGACACAGTTTTATTTTTGTTTTGATTACAGTTCCTGCCCTTTTAGTGAGTTCACTTCCGATCGCGGCGTTGCTTAATGGACAGTTTCGCGGAAGAGGTCTTTTCCGAACGATTTTTTACACGCCTTATGTTGTCTCGTCGATTGCTGTCACGACAGTTTTTATGTATTTTTTTATCCAAGGAGGCCTATTATCCAGGCTGTTTCATCTATTCGGACTGGCAAACGTGACCTGGTATACAAATATCAATTATGCTCTCCCATTTGTCATTATTATTTATATTTGGCAGTATACAGGGTTTTATGTCGTTATATATCTGGCGGGAATACAAGGAATCTCACAGGAATTATATGAGGCTGCTAAGGTAGATGGTGCTACAAGTTTTCAAATACTCATGAAGATTACGGTTCCACTTCTACGTCCTACAATTTTCTTCGGGACTACCTTAAGTCTGATTAATGCATTCCAAGTCTTTGATCAGATTGCCGCTTTGTGTAAAAACAGTGTAATTGGATCTCCTGCAGGAGCGACCAGCACTCTTGTGACATACTTTTACTCCTATTCTTTTAATTATTATGAAATGGGTTACGGTAGTGCCGCCGCGGTCATCCTGTTTCTGTTCATCCTGTGCTTTACTGTGATCAATCAGATCATCTCGAATAAAATGGGAGAATATTCGACATGAAAAAAATAAAGAGTTTGATTATATATCTGATTCTGATTGCGCTGTCAGTAATCTGTATTTTTCCGTTACTTTATGCCGTAGAAACGTCATTAGTGCCTGCGGCGGACATTGGGAAATTAGTGCCGCCCACCCACATCACACTGGAAAATTACATCGTCATCTTTACTAAATATAATGTGTGGACGTGGATAAAAAACTCAATTTTTATGACTGCGTGCGTTATGGCAGGAAATGCTGTAATAGGGCTATTTACGGGATATGCTATTTCTCATTTCAGATTTCCTGGGAGAAAACTCGTCTATGCCATGGTTCTCGTGAGTATGATGGTACCATTTCAACTCTTGATTACACCGATTTATATCCAGGTTGTGAATTTCGGTTGGACCAATACTATGAAAAGTATCATTATTCCCTTTCTGGCACAGTCTATTTACATTTTCCTTACAAAACAGTATTTTGACTCCTTCCCGTTCGAATTGGAGGAGGCGGCGAAAATAGACGGGATTACTCGTTTCGGTTTCTTTGCGAAAATTGCAGTGCCAATTGCTGCACCATTATACACGACGATTATTATTCTGAGCTTTACTGGGAACTGGAATTCATTCTTTGTTCCGTCAACACTCTTAAACGATCAGAAGCTTTTTCCATTAGCAGTGGGTCTGAATACAGTTAAATCGAGGTATTTCACACAGCCAAACCTCACACTCGCGGGAACAGTATTGCTTACACTTCCTGTTTTGATTGTCTATTTTATCTTTCAAAAGTGGTTCATTCAGGGTGTTGCGACTTCTGGTATTAAGCAGTAATTAATTATAATGCATCTGATATTCCATATAATGGGAGGATCATGCAATGAAATGCAGAATTGTAAAAGATGTCCACAATCACATCATGGAGGTTGCCGGACTTGGACCAGACGACTCTTTTGAAGTTCCCGGAATGGAAAATGCTGAAAATATGTTCCGCTTCATAGACGAACTGGGGTGGGATGCTGTTAACATTCCTGCTATTACACTGGATGATGCAAGAAATATTCCATGCAATTATCTTAGTCTTTACGCAAAGGTGTTGGGTCAGCGGGAAGGTAAGGATATCTATGCACTCGCAGGTTTGCAGAGATCCCCGAAGGCTGAAGATAATAAGTCCATGGCAGAGGATGCAAGATATTGGATATCGCTTGGATTCGATGGCTTTAAAATGATCTGTAAGCCTAATGTGAGAAGAACCTTGAAATTTGGTTTTAGTGATCCGGTATTTGAGGATTTTTACGCGGAGGCGGAAAGAAACAGCTGGCCGATACTTTTCCATATCGGCGATCCCATCGAATTTTGGGATCGGAAATTAATTCCTGACTGGGCCATGGCTTCTGGTTGGTATTACGGGGATGACAAGGATATTCCTTCGATGACGGAGCTTTATACGGAAATGGAGAATGTCCTCTCAAAATTCCCGAAGCTTAATGTGACATTTGCCCATTTTTTGTTCCTTTCTTTTAACATTCCGTATGCGCAGCGATTGTTCGATGCTTATCCAAATATAAAACTAGATGTTACACCTGGAAGTGAAATGTACCTTGGCTTTACGAAAAACTACGAAGTAGCCAAAGCGTTTTTCGAGAATAATGCAGGGAGAATTCTGTTTGGCACGGATAATACATCAGTTGGAAACAAGGGGATAGAAAGATCCCTTTCCGAAAGCCGTGAAAAGGTTGAGACAATGTTCCGCTTTTTTGAGTGCGATGATGAATTCGACGGGTTCGGGTTGAAGCTCAAAGGCCTTAAACTTTCTAAACATGCACTTGAAGAACTGTACCATGGTTCCTTTGAGAAATTTTTTGGTTATCGCCGACCGTCTTTCGTGGATTCTGAGAAGCTTGTGTCGGCGGCGGAAAAGCAGTGCCAAAAGCTAGGGATGGACATGGTCAGCCTTCAAAACAAAGCTATTTTAGAAAAGCTGGCAGAAGCTCTGAAGTGAAACTGATATAAGAAAGAATAAAATAGAAAACGCTGACAAAGGATGACGAACATTAATGTTGTCATCGAATTATGAAATGTTATTATTTCTTCACATATTAAAGATATTGTATACGTGACATGGACAATTTCTTCGAGACCAGTTACTCCGATCCGGAAAAGCCCGCAGATGCGGGCTTTTTTTAGTGCCCATAGGGGGCACAATCAGGCAATACTAATTGTTTTCATCCGCACTTTTCTGCCTGCGTCGGTATCGGGCAGGGGTTTCACCGGTCATGCTGCGGAACACAGCGTAAAAATTGGCCATGTTGTGGAAACCGATCATTTCACTGATCTGTTCGATCGGAAGATCGGAACCGGAGAGGTAGGTCAGTGCCTGATTGATCCGAACACGGTACTGGTACTGGATCGGAGCCAGTCCAATGAAGCTTTTGAATCGGTGTGAGAACTGGCTGGTGCTAAGATGAGCCATGTCAGCCAATTCCTCGATGGTGAGGCTCTCATTGAAATGTTCGTGGATGTAAGTCTGCGTACTGCCCAGCCACTCTGGGGTACGCATGTGATCTTGAGGAGTACCTGAGTTTGTTTTGATCAGTTCATAGAGCAGATCTGTCATAAGTTTATGAAAGCGCAGATCAAAATCAGGCCCATTATATTCATTCAGCTTAAACAGCTGTCCATAGATCTTCCGCGCGGGACTGTCATGCATGTTATCCCACACAACACTGCTTTCTGTCGCTGCCTGAAACAACAGACGTGCCCCCGGCCCGTCATAATGAATAAAGGAGTATTCCCAGCCATCCGGACAGTCTGCATAAAAATAGTGATACTGCCGGCAGTCGATCAGACAGAAAGTACCGGGCCTAAGGGGATAGAAATGATCTCTGATATTGAGCATCCCCTTTCCGCTGTGCGTATAGATCAACTGGTACAGCGGCCATTCAGATCGTTTTGTATAGTGTGAAGGGGGATAGAGACTTCTGCAGATAACGATTGGAAACAGAAGAGCACATCGAATCTCCTCTTCAACCTGATAAAGAAAGCCGCTCTGCTTAACATAATGAATATCAGCGTCCAAATAATGCGGATGCATCATGTTTTTCGGCAATGTCCCCATGAACGCTGTGGTCCGCTGCAGATCTGCAGTCCGCCCGTCATCTGCTGTAAACTCCATATGACGCTGATCAGCCAGAGCATAGCTGATCAGCGTATTCGTATCTATTCTTGCAATCATTATTTTCCTTATCTGCAGATCTTCCTCAACAGTAAAACAGCAGAATTCAATAAAAATGTCAGCAGGAATCCTTCTAAAAACTAACATGTTTACGGCGTATAATCAATAATAAGGATTGGGAGAATCCGAAATAATCCATTAAGTTACTGGCTAACCAGTGTCAGTCACATAATGTTTTACTATCGGGTTATTCATGAAAAGGAGAAATGAGCCATGAGTAAAGTAAAAGATCCAAGTCGTGTACGTTTAGGGGAAAAAATATCTTATTTCCTGATTAATCTCGGCAACATTCCGGTCATGATGCTGCTTTCGACATTCTTCCTGATTTTTTACACAGATGTTGTAGGCCTTGACGCGGGGAAAATTGCGACGCTGTTTCTGATTTCCAAGATCATGGATGGTATCAGCGATCCTGTTATGGGCTATCTTCTGGATCGATTTCCAGTCACTAAGCTTGGAAAATTCCGCCCGATCATTATCCTGGGTGCCATCATCTGCGGCATCAACTATATTTTACTCTGGTTCGGTGCCGTCTGGCTCCCTGTGGGCAAGTATGTCGTAGTCTATGTCAGTTACCTTCTGCTGGGATGGACTTTTGATA
>OCTX011037559.1_pt1 | contig 11286 bp, 10 predicted proteins | sample 1539691 | NCBI WGS metagenome assembly OCTX01 (sample SAMN02144231, study PRJEB22623) | gut metagenome | biome: sheep rumen | host: Ovis aries | place: New Zealand | reverse complement strand
TATCACTTCTCACCTATCACTTATCCCCTATCACTTCTCACTTATCACCTCTCACTTCTCACCTATCACTTCTCCCCTCTCACTTATCCCCTATCACTTCTCACTTCTCACCTATCACTTATCACTTATCACCTATCCCCTATCACTTCTCACTTCTCCCTTCTCCCTTCTCACCTATCACCTATCACTTCTCACTTATCACCTATCACTTTTCCCCTCTCCCTTTGCTTTAGCTTTTTTAGTGCAGATGTAAGTAGTTTTATTAATTCATTACAATCTTTGTTAAGCGATTCAAATTGTTCTTTATCGATATAGTTCGAAGCTTGAAGGATATCGAGCCAGTATGTCGTTTCGTTTGCTTCTTTCAATGAGATGCTATATTTACTGATGAAGTCGGCTCTTGACTGCGCGTTAACTGCCTCATGAGCATTAGCACCGATACTTGTTCCACTATGTAATAACTGTTTAGACAGCACATACTCCGACTTCTTCTCACACAAAAACTTATAGCATCCGATAATCCGAATAGCAAAGTCACGAGATTTCTTCTGAATCAACCCCTCTCACCTATCACTTTCACTTATCACTTGTAACTTCTCCCTTCTCACTTATCATTTCTCCCCTCTCCCCTCTCCCCTCTCACTTTTCCCCTCTCAACCGTTATCATATTTATTATCATTTTACTCTACCAGTATGATTCGTTTATTAGAAATAGCGTTCTGCAAGAGCATAGAAGGAGTTCTAGACTTGTTGCCCAGTACTACAACGGCATATTTGGCACGAGTAATGGCCACATACATTCTGTTATGCCATTCATAGTTCTGATATATCCTACTCTCTGTAGACGTCACTTGTGGCACACGACCCTTGTCTACTCCCACGATTACAACAGCGTCAAACTCCAAACCACCAATGTAGTCAATATAACCCACAACATATCGGTTTTGCTTTTCCGCTTTTGTAATGGTTGAATAATCACCTCTTCTTACAAGCAGCTCAAAAGGTTTCTTCTGACTTTCGCCGTATTTCACAACATTGTTAAGCAACTCCTGATCGGTGCAGACAATAAGTACCTTGTCTCTTGTGCAACCAAGCTTTGACGACAATTCATCCACCTTGTTGAATACCATCGAAATCATGTCCTCATCAGTGGGCAACATGATATACTCTGGGGTCAAAGCCTTTTTTTCTTCATTAATATTGAATGAGAACATGATTTTGTCCAGCGGGTTCTCAAAATTCAAAAACAATTCCGCCCCTGAGGAAAGTATCGAGAAGGCCAAATCGATAATCTGCGGCGAACTTCTGAACACCGTATTATATCGAGTACTTGAATCCTCTTTCACCTTCAACGAGTTGAATAAAGTTTCTTTAGTCAGTCCTCGGTCACCAATGGCCTGTGTCTTATCTACCGCATAGATAATGTGCATCTTCTTCTCATCTTTCGTCAGAAGGTGGAAAATAGACAACTCATTATAGCTGAACAAGTGTAACTCGTCAACAAACACGACATCATATCCCATCTCAAGCCTTCTCCTACGCCAGATAGGAGTTTCCAATTGAGCATGTGAACTTAGTGAAATATCGTCATTATCAAAATATCCCAACTCACTCAGCATATTCTGATACTTTTCATATATCAGATATACGAAGAGGAAGTCCGACTCCGCAGAAACCGGTATACTTTCTTGCAGGCGTGGAAGCTCTTTATATATTTCGAAGTCTTGTTCCGCCCTTCCTTTTATGGTGATTGATATCTCCGAACAGAGTTTTTCTACCACAAAGGCCTTGTCTTCATCTTCGATGAACTTTACGAAAGCCTCCGAGCAACTATCTTTGTACGACACAAAATCATACTCCATACACTGACAATAGGCATCGTTAACGAACCTGAATTGCAACTCCTTACTCTCTTGTGCATCCTCATCCAACACCTCGGATCTCCCTATCTTATTACCCAAATATTCAGTGCACCATTCTTGTAGGGTTGTTAGCGTCACGCTCTGTGAACTATAGTAATTGTCCAATATATGTGGATTGGAACTGGCGGACTCAAACATAAGTTTCAGGTATTCCTTGGAGGCGACTGAATGACAAATGAATATTGCATGAAACTCCTCTTCTTTCTTCCTTGACTCTTCACATAAGAAAAGAGCTCTCAACACAAGCGTAGTGGTTTTACCAGTACCCGCAGCGCCCTCTAAGCGTTCGCTTCCCCGCAACCTATTAGTCACAAAGTCCATCTGTTTTTTCGATAGCGAGTGCATCCATTTTTCATAATCTAGAAATCCGGCCATCTTTTTGGAGATATTGCCCAATTCTGTAACCTGCAGAGAGTCTATATCCGTATCCGGTACATTATTCTTCTTAGCAGCATCAGAAAAGATGCATGAAGCTTCGTTTCTCATGCTTTTCACATTAAGAACAGGATAATCCAGATTCCACATCTGCGTACCTATCTCTGATGCATAGAGGTATTCAAATCCACGTTTTGAGGTGAAACCCGGGTCTGGAGCCAAGTTCATTAGAACCTTGATTGGGTGCTTTTCAGAGTAAGGGAAAGGGAAAAGAATGGCGTGGTTCTTCTCAATGAATTTTTCGGAATCATTCATGGGAATATTATCCCATCGCTTTACAGTGAATTTTACCAACTTCAACAGGATGGTAACTATCGAATTGTCATCGTAATCGTATAGACCCTTCATACGTTCTAAATCAACAACCAAAGCTTTTGATAAGCTAGTCTGGGAACGTTTGAATATATACCCAACGTTTTTGTTTAGAACACACGACAAACCCCTAATCTTAGCGTCTTTTCCATTCAGAATGAAGGTCACCAAATCAATCGCATCCTCAAATTCTCCGCTCTGGAATGTGCTGGTTTGGGCGAGATACCTTACAGCATGCTCCTCAATAAATAACGCTTTCATAACCCTTTATTTTATTAAGTCAGTAAATCTGTTCGAAAAAACCTTAGGCACGTCTTCAATACCTATCTTATTGAACTGCTGCATAAAATGCTGCATAATATGTTCTATAAAAGGAGATTTAACCACATACATCGGCATATAAATTTCCTCGTCTTCTAACTGTCTCAGATCGTTCTCTTTCAATTCCTGTTCTGTTAGCTTTCCATCAATACCATTCGCTAATTTAAAAAGTATTTCTGGAGAAATACGGCTTATTTCACGCATTCTCAGAACAAAACCACCACCTTCATGTTCATTCTCCAAGAAATAGAAGCTCGAGTTCTTGTGCGTAATTAAGTCGTCAAATATATTTTTACGCACATTAGACGTGTCTTTATCGGTAATGTCTTTGATAGGGCCACCTTTTTTATAATTCTCAATGGCTTTCCATACCTCTATTTTGTTCTCCACCTTTGACCCTAGTTGAGGCTTATGCTTTCTAATAATACGCTCCACCTCTGCCGGGCAAAATTTCTCAAGTATAGATTCCGACTCTTTGCATTCCTTTAAAGTGCTTTTCAAGCCCCCTTTCACTTCTTTTTCCAATGCTGCAATATACAAAGGAGGAAAGTCCACTTGCATCCAGTCCTCCATTCTGATGGCAGGGAGATAGTAATACAAAGGAACTTTCTTTTGTTCTATATCACAACGTGGACTAATCACAATCCCCCATACACACAGACACCCAGGGTAATGTCGGGATTTCGCTCCATTAAAGATTGTACCTTGAGTAATCTTTCCAATAACAGGTTCTATATAAATGTCTCTAAATTCTTTTTTATCCATGTATTAAAGTTATTTCATCCCCTATACTTCAGCCTTCTTCCCTCTTACTTCTTACTTCTTACTTCTTAGTTCTTACCTCCTCCTTCTTACTTCTTCCCTCCTCCTTCTGTCTTTTCAGAATCAGTTTCCAGCTGTTCCTCATTCGCTCTGCTTTCAGAGTATCCTTCATCAATTTCTTCCTCCTTTCGGAAATAATCTAACAACTCATCCAGTGCTTTTTCCACCTTTTGCAGACTGCCAGCTATCGTCTCAAGACTTACTTGCACTGGTTTATGACTATCGCTTTGAACGACAAGCCCTTTCTTTATTTGCTCCAGGATAGTTGCTTCTTCGCTTTTCACCAGCATAAAAGTCTTATCCAAGAACATATTCATTTCAATCTCCTCGTTTATCGTATAAACATCATTATACGAACCCTTCATTCTAATGACAACATTCTTATTTTTCCAAGCATCATTTATATCCTGACAAAAGCCTATATACAAGTATCTACTGGTACCAGCTTCAACGAAAAAAGGCTTAGACAGTTGTCTATAACCTTCTTGAAATCTTTCTTGTAGTAATTCAGAAAGGAAATCTTCATTGAAATTAATAACTGCATTATAAACATTCCGTTTTCCAATGTTGCTTATCTTCAGCATAAAAGCAAATTGATACACTACTACGCTGAAAACTATTCTTGCTCTTTCCTCTTCTTCACGCTGTCGTTGTAGCTCTTCTATCTGTTTTTTGTTCTGTTTAAGCGACAGGTATGTAAAAAAGATCATACCAAACGACGCTATTGCACTTAAATACACTGGCCAGAAGGACAACCATGTTGTACTGTCTCCAACGACAGAAACAAATGCCTTCATTCCCAAAGCCCAATTCAGGAAAAAGGGGAATAAAACAATGCTGATTACGACTATTAGGAGAATATATTTGGCGTTTGTCTTCGATTTCATAGATATCATTATTTGATACTGATTAACTCTCTACACTTCTCACGCCAGCTATAGATAACGTGAAGGTTACCCTTAACCGTCACCCCATCCTCCCCGTCGCTCTCATCTCATCCTTTACGCCTTGGATATACACTTCCAGGCTTTGCTTCATTTGGCGTTTCTGTTCTTCTTTCTCTTGAAATGAAAGCCGAGAATGGTCTATCGTCGCTTCACAATAATGCGAGATGTTTTCTTTGATGATGTCTATCTGCCACCCGGTTATAGGACCACGCATAAAATTCGCCCCAAGATAACCGGCTAACACGCCCTTAAAGTATTGTTCTCCCATATCACTTGTAACTTCTCACTTATCACTTTTCACTTATCCCCTATCACTTCTCACTTCTCCCCTCTTCCTACTTTCAACAGACTCTAAACTTTTATCTATTATCTTTTAACTTTTATCTTTTAACTCTAAACCTTATAGTTCTCCAACACATTCAACGGTTCCCATCCAAGTTCCCTACGGGCTTTCTCGTTGCTGAACGTGAGTGACTTCGTCATCTTTTCCAACTTGTACGTATTAATCGGAGCTTTGCTTCCAAACAAATCTCCAACCTTCGCCATACACCAAGCCATCCAGTAAGGAATACTGATAGGTTTCCGCTTTCCAAGCTGCTTTGCAATAGAAGCAGAAATCTCTCCGAATGTGGGCTGACGTGTATCGCAAACATTATATACCCCACCCTTTTCCTCAAGTAATGGCAATAACCTAGCAATATCTTCTGCCATTAGAATGCTCTTCACCACCTTGCCACCAGCAATATTCATGTAGAAGCCCTTCTTGATACCATCTACCATTGCACCAAGATTGCCAGGAGCATTCGTGCCTGCCAATAAAGAAGGACGCAAAATTCCCAAGACAACCCCATGATTCTTGCACCAATCTGTTAGGTATTGCTCAGCTATTATCTTACTCTTCGCATAAGGCGAATCGCCTTTCAACGGATGTTCTTCAGTAATCAGTTCACCAAACTCACAACCATACACAGCGACAGTAGAAATAAAGATAAGTGCTTTAGGCACACCAACCTTCTCTAAAGCATCACAAAGATGAATTGTTCCTACATAATTCACATCGTAGAAGGCTTTCCTTTCCTCTTCCGTCTTAGGCACCACATGTGCTTTGCCTGCAGCATGAAGTACAACATCATACCTTTCTGGCAACTCCGGTACTTCTTTAGCCAGATTAGCCTTCAGCATATCATCAGGCGTGATACCACAAGTGGTTAGCTCATATTGTTGTGTCAACAGAGGCATCACATTCTTTCCAAGGAATCCTGTACCTCCTGTGAATAATAGTTTTTTCATATTATTAATATTTATAAAAATTCAGAAATATCTCAGTAGCATCCCTCCTGTGTATTTATGCATCTTATAATACTATTCACTATTTTGATTGCTTCATACAATAGAAACTATTTTCTCGTAGACTTGTTTTTCTATCTGTGATTATTTAATATATATATTAAAATCATATACAAATCAATTTCTAATGGCACTACCTTTTATTGGCATATCTAGGGGGAATAATGTGCCTGTTTTTAAAAACCTAAACATATTATCTAACAAATAACTTTTCTCGCAATTTTATTCTTCTTAAGAAAGTTTTTTACGGTACTTCTCCATCATGTCCATTAAGATGCGCGTGCTTTGCGTACTTGAAAAATGCTCTTTTCCGTACTTATATGCATTTTCGATCTTCTGTTTTGTATCATCAGGATTAGCTTTAATTTTTTTGATAGTCGCCACCATTCCGTCGTAGTCATAAACATCTACAGCATACCCCATATTGTATTCTGCAAACATTTTCGAGTATTTTGACCAATTTTCAACACAATTCAATATAATGCGCTTACACGCCATCAATATAGGAGCTTTACTAGGTGTACCATTACCTATCACACCCTTCTTCAAAGGTATAATACATACATCACATGTACTATACACATCTGGCACAATGGGAATAGGCTGAAGAGGATAGAACTTGATGTTGTCGAGTCCATTCTTCCTTGCTTCGGCCATAAACTGTTCCTTTGCCGGCCCATCACCTATCATTTGGAGCACAATATCATCTTCCCCTTTCAAGCGTTTTGCTACTTCGATGATGGTCTTGTAGCTAAACACATACCCGATAGAACCCGCATACTGTACTATAAACTTTGATTTGTCAATATTGTATTTCTTGATAAACTGGTTTTCTTCTACAGGAACTTCTCGTGCTGTCCGAACATCAAACCAAGCTGGCACAACATACACATCATCAGCTCGAGCACCTTCTTTCACAATCATATCTTTCATATCCTCAGAAAGAACAGCAATAGCAGAAGCCCATTTATAACAGGGCTTTTGTATCCATTTGAAGATGTTATAGAGGGTTTTATTGCGAATCACACCAATATCATACGCGTGTCCAGGAAAAACGTCATAAATAGAGTATACTATCGGCATCTTTTTCATAAAGAGTTTGATAAGAATCATTGGAAAATATATGGTTGGATTGGACTGAAGATATATAATGTCCGCATCTTTCACTTTCTTGTAATACTTCACCGAAGTAAGGTGGTACTTCACATCGTTGAAATATCGCTTAATGAATTTTGATTTGTCAACAACTTTACGTGTAATAGTATCTATAGTTAAACCAGCACGTCCCACAAGTGATGGGGGAATGTCCGGGAACACACCCTTTCGATGGCTTTGTACCAAATGCACTTGATGGCCTGAATCCAGAAAATCATTTATCATGACCTCGGCCATTTGATTGTTAGGATTTGGTGTGTCAAATCCTTCTGCAGTAATAAATAGTATTTTCATTATTCTATATGTCTATTTTTGAATAAAAGTCCTTTAACACATCATCTGGTTTATATAGTTTGGCATCTTCAAGACAGTTTTTGGCATATTCATAATGAAGCTGTCGATTTTTGTACAATATAAGAATAGCATCCGCAAGGGCTCTAGCATTTTTTATTGGAACTAAAATACCATTTCTACCATCTTTGATTACATCCTTGTTATATAGCCAATCTGTTGCAATAATTGGAAGTCCACTATTAAAGGCATCAATTACGTTACCAGGAAAGCCTTCACCATAATAATAAGTAGGGAAAAGCATAGCAAAATAACTTTGCAGTGATTCTACAGTTTTATCATAGTCAATAATTCCTTTATATGTTACAAAAGATTTATTCTTATTAATCAATTCCTCCAACCATTCCTCATAACCAGGTTGGATTAAGCCATATAAATCAAGCTTAAGCATCCCTTCACCTAATTCTAGGTTTACTAGTTTAACGGCCTCTACGGCTTCTTTCACTCCTTTTAACTTATTAAGACGAGAAAAAACACAGACCCTTAGTTCTTTATCATCCCAAACATGTAAATCAGATTGTTTTCGCGTGTTGAGTCGCTTCGGATTAGATAGTATTGAGATATTTTTAACGCCCAATTTTTCAAGATCTTTCTTAATGTTGTTAGTTTGAACAAATGAAGCAAAAAAACGATTCACCATCTTTATGTACTTCGGTTTCGATTTCAGTAATTCAGGAAGGAAGCCACCAATTACTACGTATAGAATTCTTCTCTTGTAAAGTCTGTTGAAGATGTCGAGAATGGGAACAAAGACTTTAAATCCATTGTCTGCAGGGGCAATGACAAAGACATCGCTCCACCTTAATAGTCCAATACTCATCAACAGAAATTTGAAGGGAGATTTTTTCCATAGATTAGTGTTGACGGTATGTACACTTTCATTACCATAACGGCGACGCAACTCGTTCGTTATTATTGTTGTTCTTACAGCTTGACCATCTGCGATCTTGCCACCATCGCCAAACTGTCCCCAAATACCTATCTTCTTCATGCCTATAGTTATTGATCTTTATACTTAATAATTTTTGCGGGATTTCCACCTACAATTGCATTAGGTGGAACATCTTTAACTACAACTGAACCAGCTCCAATAATTGCGCTATCCCCTATGATAATATCACCTAACACAACAGAGTTAGCTCCAATTACAACATCATTACCTATTCTTGGGGGCTGCCCACCTGAAAAGGAAGACCCAATTGTTGTGTTTTGATGTAGTTTTACATTATTACCAATAATTGTCCTTGGATGAACTATCAACCCAACTCCATGACAGACTTGACATCCTTTTCCCAAAGTTACTCTTTCGGGGATATCAATCCCGAGAATCCATCTAAAAATGAATCTATATAGCAACCAGATTGGTGAACCAATAATGTAAAGGACTTTATTAAATGTAAAGAAATGGGCTATTCTGTAGCAGATAATAAAAAACAGACCTTTAAAATTACCTCGATATTGTTTTAGCATAATTGTTATTATTCGAGCATGAAACTTAAAGCAATTTCTGATTGTTTGGCATACGAGAACTCCGAAAAAGCCAATTCTCTACCCTTTCCCCCAATGCTCAAAGCCTCCTCATAATTGTCAGCAACCCACGAAAGCTTTTCGGAGAAGGATTCAGAATTCGGTTCTGCGAGGAAGCCATTCTGCATGTCTTTTATAAACAGTGGTATCTCGCCAACACTGGTCACTACCACAGGATTTCCTGTTGCAAGGTATTCGCCAAGCTTAGTAGGAAAGCCGTTTTGAGCCTGAAGGTTATCAGGGCGAGCCAATGCAAGGATTCTAGCATTATATAATAGTTGGGGCATGTCTTTTGGATCAACAACTCCTGTAAAAACCACACTATTCTCAACCCCTAATTCATGAGCCAAGTCTTTTAATTGATCAATTACTAAAGGCTCAACGCTCTTTCCAATTATATACAGTCTATAATCCTTGTGTCGTGGATAGAACTTAGCAAATGATTCTATTAGGATATTTACTCCATCCTTATCATATGATACTGCGCCACAATATGCTATATAATTTTCATCTGTTGTTTTACGAAGCCCCTTAAAGCGATTAGTATCAACAAACATATTGATGACATTTACTTTTTTCTCTGGTAGGCCTTCTTTAATAAAATAATCTTTTAATGAATTAGAAATCACAAAGAGACCATCTAACACCCCCATCCTCTTAATCTTTTGCAGATTCTTCTCGTGGTCTAACGCAGAAGATTCAAAGACCTGAGGATGTTCCGTAATCTCACAGAACACTTTCGCTTTTTTCCCAACCCATTTGGCTAATTGTAGTTGGTAATCATATCCACCGTATACAAAGAGGACATCTCCTTTCTTTACAAATCTCGGAAAACGCAGAAGGTTCTTTATAAAAGAAACAATCTTGAACTTTCTGGAGATAAAGCCATCATGCTCCCAGAGGTTGGCTACTTTTACGCCGTCAATTTGGATGTCAGGCTTTGTTCGCTTCTTGTCGGTTATAATGTAATACAGGACCACATCTTCACCAGCCTCAGCAAACCCTTTTGCATAGGCAAGAATTCTATTTGTCCATGCTTCACCTGGACAATACCTGCGATTCAAAAAAACTATCCTACCCATGAAGACTACGTAACAGTTTCCCTAATGTTGGTTTAAGTTTCTGCTTCCACATTATTTGAAAACTCCATTTTGGTTTCCAACCTTTAAACGGAGTCATATCAAGATACTTGAAGTACTCCCCTGTACAAGGATGAGCGCTGTAGTAGTCCCAGGGTTTAGGACTATACACAAAGTGAATTACAATTGGATCTATCGGAATAGAATAATTGACAGTCTTTGGGAAGCTGAATTCCTCCGACATTAGGAAAATAGGCAGATAATTCCATTTGTTACTTATCCCTAATACTTCATTATACAAAACCGCATTCAAAGTATCTTGGTCATGTGCTCTGATTTGATCATAATGTTCTCTAATGAAAGAGAATAACCTCTCTGTCACATTATGTTCTCTCCAATATTTCAAGTTTATGAGCAAAACCCCGGCATTAAAATATCCATATTCTTTCGGAATATTTAATCTCTCAAAAGAGCCGTTCTCCAACGCCCACTCATTATTTTGATAAACCGCAGCTACCGCTGCCCCATCAATTTCCATATTGTAAAGGTCCTCTATGGAACCTCTGACAATGATATCACAATCCATATAAATTACACGATCTATCTGCTTAGGAAGGACCAAATCCACAAACAGTCTATAGTATGTTGCAATACTAATGTGAGAAGACTGTGTCTTGGGCATAGGAAAGTGTTGAACCACGGCTGAATCTATTTTACAGATAGATAACTTTCCATCGAAATCAGAGACCTGCTTCTGAAGGAGATTCTCGTTTTCTGGAGTTAAGCCTTCTGTGAATAGATAGAAATGGACATCTTTGTTGTTATATAGAATAGATGTCATTGTCGCACAGCAATGCTGTACATAATTGTTGTCTGATGATAAAACTATATTCATTTAATTGGGTATTTTACAGAACATAAAATAATCTGTCAAGAATTTGGTTCTGTAAGTATTCTGGATGAAGAATGATGTAGAACAAAAACTCGTACAAATGATACCACTGAAAAAGCAACGCGGCTATTATTACGTATTTATTAATAAGATTATTCTTTAATGCATTCGCAATT
>OCTX014558161.1_pt1 | contig 11295 bp, 18 predicted proteins | sample 1539691 | NCBI WGS metagenome assembly OCTX01 (sample SAMN02144231, study PRJEB22623) | gut metagenome | biome: sheep rumen | host: Ovis aries | place: New Zealand | reverse complement strand
GCCCTGAAACCATGCTTTTACAGCAGATATATGGTCAGGACTTCTTTTTGCCGATCAGTACCGAAGAAACAATGGCATAAATGACCAGTCCTGCCATCAGAATTCCTTCCAGGATCAGGAAGCTGCTGTTATGAAAAATCACTGACAGAGCGATCACCATAAAGACGATTCCCAGGATTCCGAAAGCAACGGCAGACTGCCTGTAGTAGGGTTTCCAGTCCATCGACTTTCGTTCCTTTCCGGAGGCATAGATATAAGCATTGTTCAGGAGATAACCCCGTTCCATGAAATGCCGCAGGGAAAGAAAAAACAGTAAAGCAGCAGCGGCAAAGAGAAAAATCACAATAATCAGTTCACCGGTATTCATACGGACCTCCAAAATTATGGGCTTCCTCTTCAGTTCATAAAATAAGCAAACTTCCCCTCTGCCCATTCCAGAATGCTTTCGCAGGATACGCCTTCTTCAGGCAGATAGAATTCCTGGCCGATCTGCACATAGTCTTCATGGAAGGATACCACGATTTCTTCTGCGCCGATCTTCTTTTCGGAAGGGTTGAATACAATCCTGTACAGCCAGTCCTCTTCCCTGTCGGCAGGTTCCAGAGGCGACGCTTTTATCTGAAGATCCGCAAAAGAACGAAGGGAAGCGATTTCACTGTCTACAAAAGTCTCTGAACCATCCGGGAGCAGGAGTTTTGCCGCAGGACTTTCCCTGATCAGGTTTAACGTACTCTTTTCAGAAGGCCCTGCGCAGCCGCATAGAGCAGCAAAAAGAAATACCAGCAGAATAATCCATCTTTTCATACCCTCATTCCTCTGCAGAACTGAAGTCAATGCTTCCCGGAATATACCATCACCTGCTTCTCCGGCGTGCCGGTAGAACTCAGGTGTCTTTTTTCGTTTCTTCAGTAACATTTCCCTTTTCAGGATTGAAGAATTCAATTTTCCCGCAGTCCGGACATTCAAAAATCGCCACATCCAATGCGCCTGACAAAAGATTGGACAATGTTCCGATGAAGAATCCCGTTTGCCCCAGCTGTACCTGTTCAGTACCTTTATACTGCATGGTGGAACCACAGCGTAAACATTTCATTTTTTGTACCTCCAGTCAGATCAAGGTTTATATATCCTTATTCAAATGAAAAATCTCATTTACACTTACATTGAAAAATTCCGATATCTTCATGGCCAGTTCCAGTGTCGGATCGTATTTGTTGTTTTCGATGGCGATGACCGTCTGCCTTGTAACGCCAAGAATTTCGGCCAGATCTTCCTGCCTCAGTTTTCTGCCCTTTCGAAGTTCCTTAATATTATTCTTCATCGGAATCCCCCGGGCCGGTCAGCCTTTTTGTTTCGATCAGCTTTGTCCCCCAGAATATCACCCCTGAAACAATGAAGATCAGCCATACCCAGGGCAGCTCGCCTGTTTTCAAAACATATGCCAGGCAGTATAGGGCAAGGGAAAGTTCCAGAAATACAAAGGCATTCCGGGCAGCCTTATAGTTGACTGCCATTTCCATTTCATCGGCTTTCTTTATGATCTTTTTCATAAATATACCTCCTTAATGTAAAGCCCTCTTTACATTATGATACTGCTTCGCATGCCGCTATGTAAAGAGTTTTTGACATTCTGGTCGGAATCATTTTAAAAAAGATATTTTTTTGATCGGGAGGTCATGGGCTGACGCATTCTGCAGGGCTCTGTCTGTTATATATTCCTGTGGCTGTTTTTCCGATCGAAAGACAACCGCAGCAGGCTGCAGCCGTTCCGAAGGCGATGCCGGTTTTCATACCGGCCGTACCTGAATTTTCAGGTGAATACAGCCGCCTTAAGGACTGTCAGTCTGCCGGGGCCCGGGCGTCACTTCAGATAGTCTCTGGTATTGAAGCTTTCATCTGTACGCTGTTCCTCGTCAATGATTCCGGGAACCAGTTCTGTGCTGTAGGTATCTCCGGAAACGGGGTCTATATAGTAGCGTGTTTCCGAACCGGTATAGGATCTGAACAGAACCACTATTTCGCCTGCATCGTTTGTGGATACATCCCAGTACACCGTTGTTTCTTCTGAATCCGTCTCTTTTTCCAGCTCAGGATTCTGCTCAAAGCAGTAGCTTTGAATCGATGCAAGTGCCTCTTCTTCCGTAAGCGCCTGCTCCTCTGTCTGCACCTCTGTACTCAGTCCGGAGCCGCAGGCAGTCAGGCAAAATACCATGCAGCAGACAGAAAAATATGCGATCATCTTCTTTAACATTTCATTCTTCATATAAATTACATTCGTTAACATGTAAAAGATTTAGGCCTTCTGTCCCATTACAAAAACGGACACAACAAAAGGCTCTGTAAACAGTTTTAGCATACTGCTGAAAACCAGTGCCGCCACAAGCTGTTAAAAATCCTTCCTGGATTTCTGACAGTATGAATCCCCTTTGTCCGGGAGGCAAAGGGGATCACTGTCATGCATTCTTATATGTAAATCCTGTCCGCAGGGGCCTGGCATACACCTCCCGGATGATCCTCTCTTTGATCCTGATCTTATTAAGCCGGGAAAGCGTTCCCTTATTCCTGAATCTTTTGGGGTCCGGATCTTTTTTGTCACCGGCAGGTCACATTCCGGAGTTTTCCGGCCCTGAATCACAGACTGTGAAATACAGGCTCCATCCTGTCAAATGTGCAGATCCTGGTAAATCCGATCTCCTTCAGGATCTGCTGGGCTTCTCTTATATGATCGCCCAGATATCTTGTGGTATGGGCGTCGGATCCTATGGTCAGGATCCGGCCTCCCAGGTCGCGGTAGAGGCGCAGGATTTCTTTTGAAGGCTGGGTATCGGCAAGGCCGTAGTGCCAGGAGGAGGTGTTGAGTTCGATTCCCTTGCCGTCAGCGATGGCGGTCCGCAGGATCTCGGCAACGATATCCTTTACTCCGGAGAAAGGATAAACGCCTTCTTTGTCATATCGGACGATCAGATCAAGGTGAGCCAGGACGCTGTAGTTTTTGAACTTCCGGATGACCCGGAGGATCTCCTCATAATAGGCCTCGTTGTACTCCTTCTGGCTCTTTCCCTGCTGAAAATCCTGGTTCCACAACTCTTTGTTATCCACCTGATGCATGGACAGGAGGACAAAATCAAGCTTTCCTCCATACCTCTCCCAAAGCTTTTCATACCTGGGAACAGTAATTGTCTGAACGCCGAATTCCAGTCCCTGCCTGACCCGGATCCGGTCTCCGTATGTTTCCTTCATCCGGCCAAGCTTTTCGAAATAGGCCGGATAGTCCACGTTGGCCAAAGGGTCCTTCTGACTTCTGTCATAATTGACCCCGTCGCCGCCCCGCCACATAATATTTCCTTCTTCCCAGTCCTTCTTGATCCCGTAGTCTACGTGGTCCGTAAAGCAGATCTCTTCAAGGCCCAGTTCGATGGCCCGTTCGATCTGCTTTTCCATAGGCTCCCTGGAATCATCCGAAAACTCCGTGTGAACGTGATAATCCGCGTACATGATCTCCCCTTCTGCCCCCTGCCGGTCTTTCTGCCGTGCAGACGAAAGGATGCCCCGTCCGCATACTGCAGTTTCAGCTCTTTCCTCCTGTCCCGGACCCATCAGGAGAAGGGCAGCTCCTCATCTTCATCCAGGTCAGGAAACATTTTTTTCCAGTCAGGCTTTTCCATGCTCTGGCCTTTATCCAGTAAGAACTCCGGCACCTGTTTCATCTTCTCTCTCGTCAGATCCTCTCTGATCGTAAAGGCCGCTTCCGTCCCGGTCAGCATAAGAGGGACTGTAAAGCCGGCGTCCGTAAAGATCTCGCAGACGCTGTCATAGTCGTATCCCAGCACTGAGCCCATGCCGCCGATCATCATACGGATTCCTTCTATAAATGTATTCTGGAAAAAGATGGAATAATCATCGTCCCAGAAGAAAAGATCATCTTCACCCATTCCCATGTTTTCAATAAGATAGAGGCTTTCTGCTATGGCCCGGGGATCTTCTATGTAATCACCATATTCCCGGTCGATTATCTCTGTCATGTCATCGATCTTTTTCTGCAGTTCACCGGAAAGCTCAAAGGGTTCATCATCGTCGATCATCTCTCCGGTAAAGTTCACGTCGATCATATTGGCGAACAGATACTCTTCAAAGAGATCAAATGTGTAGAACTGATCAGGATCGGCCATTTTCTCCTTCATCCTGGTGAATTTCCTGAGCAATATCTCCATGCCGATCATAGCGTCCGCACTCTCCGCGTCCGTGCCGTACCAGCCGCCCTGTTCTGCAAGGTTTATGATTTCTGTCCGTACGCAGCTGAATGGAATATACTGACTGATCCCGCTGAAAAAGTATTCTTCCCAATCTTCACCGCCAAAGATGATATCGCTGAATGTTTCAAGACGCTCCAGAGGACTGATCATGTCCTCGATGGCGTCAATAATCGTCTGTGATGCGGCAGCAGACATATATCTGTAGGTTTCCTTTCCTTCGTCATGTGTTAATTCCGCAAATCTGAACATGGCTGTCTCCTTTCTTTTTTCAGGTTTAAAGTTTCTATTTTTTACACGATTCTGAGACCGAAGAGGATGGTTATTCCTCAAAAAACGATAGGACTCTCCTGGTGAAATCCCTGGCCTTTTCTTCATAGACGGCATGGCCGCATTCTTCGTACATATACAACGGGCAGCCCAGTTTTTCGGAAAGAATAAGGGATGCCTCTCCTGTCACCACCCTGTCCCTGCGGCTTCCTATAACAAAGACAGGACACTTGATCCGGTCAAGACGGTCCAGGACATCGCAGGACAGACAGGCTCTTGTCTGGATAATAAAGCGCTCCGGATCTGTCAGGGTATCCCGGATGCTTTCTGCCGAAATCAGCCATCCGAACCTTTCCCGGAATTCTTCCGTATACATGGAGGAAAGGACATCCTCCGAAAGTGCTTCATAGTTTTCTCCCCGTATAAAATCAGTCCAGCGGTCGCAGAGAGACGAAAGTGCCTCGTTGATCCTCCCCAGGGTTACAGCCAGGACCAGCTTTCTGACCAGTTCGGGATGGCTGAGAGCAAGGTACTGGGCGATCATGCCTCCCTGGGAGATCCCCAGGATATCTGCCCCTTTTATGCCAAGCGCTTTCATGCAGAGGGCCAGGTCCTTTGCCATATCTTCTACCGTAAAGCCCGGCGGCAGGTCCTCTCTGCTGTCAAACACATAGACCCTGTACCTGTCCGTAAAAATCCTGTTGGAAGCTGCCAGTGACCTGGCGGAGGTCTTCAGGGATTTCATGGAAAGGCCCGGGATCAGGACCATAGGCTCCTTTCCCTTTCCGAAAGCGATATAGCGGCATGAAAAGCCATCTGCCCGGAGGATATCTTCTGTTAAGGTATAATTCATGATTTCCCGGCTTCCTCTCCGCTTACAAGGTATCTTACGCCCTTTCCGTGGGCAAGAGCATAGTCGATCTCCGACCTTGTACTGGATCCTATATAGCCGCCCACGTTGATCACATAGATCTCGTCCGCCATATCGATCTTCCGCTTATGCATGTCATCCAGCATCTCCTTGGTCCTGGTCAGGGTATCCTCCTCCATGCCTTCCCATACCTCTTTATCGCCTGCATGGCCGAACAGGCCCACGCTGATGACAATATCTCCTTCCAGGGTAAGGCGTTTCTGGGCTTCCATAAATTCATCCTTAAACCTGGTGCTTCCGCAAAGCGTAATTACCTTGTATTTCCCGACCATAAATCCTGTCTCCTGTATTATATCGGCTTACTGATTCTTTTATGGTCCCTTCCCATGGGGATCGGGAAGGGAGTGGATATCGTAGGTATCGTAATAGATTTCGAAGGCAGTATCCACGTCTCCAGAAAGCTCGATCAGGGCGCCTGCCTGGAACATGGTCGATAAAGATCCGCCGGGCGCATGCCAGGCAGCATTCCCGACGACTCTTACGGGACTGTCTCTCAGGACAGCCTCTGCGTCGAAAAGGAGCTTTCCTGTAGCGATATGATAATCGCTGGAAATGATGGCGATCTGTTTTACCCGGGGGTACTTTTCTTCCAGAATATCAAAGCTGTAGACAGCATTCTGGGCAGTGGTAAGCGACTTATCCTCTGCTGTGATCCTGTCGGGATCCAGTCCCTGGTCGATCAGCCATTCCTTCATTTTTCCCGCTTCGGTCGCCTCCGGGTCATCTGCCGCCGTCCCGCCGCCCGTACAGATGACCACAGCTTCGGGATACCGGAGGGCTACAGTATAAAGGACTTTAAGTCGTTCGATCAGTTCATCTTTCATGGTTCCGTCAGGATTCAGCTGAAAGCCAAGTGCCACGAGGCAGAGGGAATCGTCTTCCGGAAGCCCTTCCGGAATAGTTTCACTGACTGTTACCGGCTCTTCCCACAGATCCATGATATCGGACCATTTGCCGCCCAGTTCAGAATCCAGCGTCTTAAGCTCTGAAAGGACCTTTTCGTCTCTTTCTCCATATGAAGCATAGGATACGACCAGACGCTCGATATACTCCTGCGCTTTTTTCCGGCTGTTCTTTTCTGCCAGCCTCAGCAGAACGGATGCGCCGGCCAGAATAAGAATCAGTATTCCGAAAATAATGATATATACTCTCCGTTTCATTTGATAAAGCCCAGTTCCTTTGCCATGGCACTGTATTTAGGCAGATCTGTGATGGAAACATCAACGTCATGCTTTCTGGCAAAGGTTATGAATTCCTGGAAGGTGATCTTTCCGTCCGCAAGGATATCCGCTACCTCCTTCTGAAGGGCCGGATCTGTCTGATACTGTTCTACAAGCTGTTCCACTGTTGCCATCTTTTTCTTCTCCTTTCTTTGTCACGTTACTGACTTATACATTTTCCGCTCATTCTGTAATTTTCAGTTTCTTTGTTTTTCCCGGTCCGGACCGGCTTTTATTCACATACGCTTATTTCCATGCAGTCCCGTCTTTCAGCAGCCAAAGTAGTGAAACATTGTTCCTTCCGGCGTAAAGCGCGGCTTTGATCAGACCTATGCAAGCCCTCTCTTCCACTTCCGACACCGATATTCTGAATGGCTCCTCCACCGCTTTGATCTGCTTCGGCTCCTTTCCCAGCACCAGAAGATAAAAGACGTCTCCTTCCGGCCGGATCTCCCATACGGGAAGTTCCGGATCAAGGCCCGCGGCCCTTGGCAGAAAGGCTCCGTCTGACCGGATCCCTTCGGCATGCAGGGAAGGAAGGATCTCTTCTTCCCTCAGCTGACGGTCCAGTTCTCTGAGGCGTATCTCCAGCAGGGAAAAGTCCAACCCCGCCTTTCTGTACACGGAGCCCATGAAATCCGTCAGGAATTCTGCCCCCTGCGGCCATCCTGAGGATGCTTTCGAAGCGCCGGACCTCTTTGGCCGTAAATTCATCTTTATTCAGTTTAAAGCGCAGGTTGATCTGTCCGAAGAAAGGAAGGGCTATGAATTCTTCATGTACATGTTTCTTCCTCCGCCCGCGGGGCTTCAAGAACAGGTTCCTGCAATCTGCAGACCATGATATACTCCTGATCGTTCTCATCCACTGTCTGAAATCCGGCCTTCTTATACATCTTCACCGCGTAGTTGGCCTTCTGCACGGCCAGGGAGACCTGCCGGTATCCCTTATCCTTGAGCAGGACCAGCATCCTGCGAAGCAGCTCCGTTCCAATGCCCTTCCCCCTGTATTCTTTATACAGGGAAATGGCAAGAGAGGGCGTATTATCATCCACATGGCCGTAATCCGGCATGATCCTTGACCATACAGCACCGATGATCTTTCCTCCGGCTTCCGCAAAAATACAGTGGTCCGCCCTTCCCTGTCCGAATTCCTCATAATACAGGGCAAGCTCCGGCAGATCTGTGATCGACCTGTCCGGTGCTTCCACGCCTTCCGGTATAAAGATCGCTTCGTAAAGAAGGTCTTTAAGAAGCCCCTTCTCACCCTCTCCGGGGCCTCTGAATACTGTTTCCATATATACCTCCCGAAGTACCCTGCTTCTGCCTTTCAGATGCAGGCGGAAATCCTTCCGCAGACAGATCAGTACATGTCATAGTCCTCGAACCACTTAAGGACAGCGGCCCTTCCCCCTGTCCTGAGTATTCCTCTGCCGCCTTCTGTCCGAAAAGAACAGGCAGCTGCCTTAAAAGTACGGAAAAAACGGCCGTCATCTTTAAGTCAGGATCATTCCGGGCTCTTAACGTCTTCGCCCGTATAAAGATACCTCAGATGAAATCCCGCCGAAAGATCTTTAAGATCAGAATAACCGATACTTACTCCGTAGGCTTCCGAAACGTCCAGAGCCCTGTCTCCAAAGCCGTAGACATAATGGTAATGAGGATGGGCGTCCTGAACGGTCCTGGGCTTTCTGTTTTTTACCCAGTCTTCCTCCTGCATAAAGAAAGCTCTTTCCTCTATGCGCCTGATAGTGGAACCCGCAGGCATTTCCTTTACGGTCTTCTTCTTTCCTTTTCCCCTGATCAGACGGTCTGACCAGACGCCTTCCTTCAGGGTCCCTATACAGGTCTCCTTGACAGACTGGTCCTTTAAGACCGTAAACCAGTATGTATCGCCTTTTCCCCCGATGACCCAGTCGACTTCGTCCCGGAAAGCCTGAAAGAACTCGAAGCCATTTTCCTTTTCCACAAGCTCCATAAATCGATAGTTCTGCATTGCTTTTACCTCCTTTTCAGGCAGTGAAGATGCGGTCCCTGTTCCTTAATGGCCGGCCAGGCTCTCCCTGATGTTTTTCTGATGTCCTCTTTGGTTTTTCCTTATTTCCCCGCTGATACAGACTCCCTGCCGCAGGTCTATATGCAGGCATTTCTTCTGCCTGTATCCAGCACCCTGTACTGTATTTCCTTTTCTTTGAACCTTTCGAAAAGGGCATCGGCTCCGTTTTCGATTTTGAATGCAAGTTCTTCGGGATACACGGGAATGATCTCATAGAAGTTGACCACTTTCCCGGAGGGCATGATCAGGCGGATATCTCCCTTTCTGCCCGCAGCATAATCAAGGATGACGCTGTTGAACCCTGTATTGGAGGCATAGGGCGAGCCTTCTTCGTCCGACTGCAGCGTATGACCGTAGCCAAGCCAGGTATTGTTCCAAATGGGGAGTCTTGCCGTATCTTTCAGGACCCGGATGGGCCAGTAGTCCTGATCCTCTCCGCTGTCTATATTCCAGTCTTTTGGCAGATAGATGACATATTCGGCATAGTCCAGCTGATATTTCTCCCACTTTTCGGGGATCTGCATCCTGTAGGCACCGGCTCCCATGGTGACCATCTTGTAAAAGGGCTCATCTTCCGTAGGGTCCACAATGCATACGTCCAGATGGATATCGGGAGAGGCGATTTCATGGAATACATTTCTGTAGCTTCCGAACATATCGGAAATAAAGCTGTCCACCACGTCGATCTCTTCGTCGTCATAAAGATAAGGCGTGATGACATGTTCGGGCTCTTCACTTTTCTTTTTGCTCTTAAACAGGTCAAAAATTCCCATATATACCTCCTAACCCTGGTCTTCACCCTGATGCTTACTTCTATCAGATGGTTGATCTGTCAGATCGATCCAGTACCTTTCCAGATGAACATCCCGTTCCGGCATATATACTGTTGATTCATATACGCCCCCGTTATTAAGGATGGTTCTCCGGCTGCCCTCGTTCCCTTTTTCACAGCAGACAAGCACCCGGCAAATGCCCAGCCTCCTGCACTCCGGAAGAACAAGTCCCAGCATCTTGGTCGCATACCCTTTTCTCCGCTCGCTCGGGGCTACGGAATATCCTATATGCCCTCCGTACTTTTTCAGAAAGTCATTAAAGAAATGCCTGATCTGAATGACCCCTGCCACCTTGCCGTCCGATTCCCTTACATAGAGGTACTGTGTCATGGGTACAAGACCCGGAGGGACCGTTTCGGGCCTTTTCAGGGATTCCACAAAGTCCAGCCAGTCCTTCGTAGAATCAAAGCGCCGCAGAGGACCGCATCCGTCCATGGAACCTTCCTGTTCAAGGAATTCTCTGCGATATGCCTGTATCTGCCTGTCATATTCCATCGAGGGGGCAACCAGTTTCATTAAAAAGTCTCTCCAGTTCTCAGATGTCAGTTTACGGGTCCTTTCCACCAGACCTTCCGCCGCACATGTTTTTTACTGCTTCCGTGTTTCATGCCACTATGTTTTTCAGCAGTTCCGGCATCACCACGGTCATTTGCCTGGACAGTTCCTCTGCAGGGATGGGAAAATCACTCATGACCCAGTCATAGGTAAGACCCAGACAGCCATGACAGTGGTATCTCAGGCTGAACAGAACGTCTTCCGGCAGCCGGCTTAAACCGTAATGCTTTTTGAGCATGTTCGAGTACATGGCCACGTTGTACTCCTGAATATACCGCCACAGGGCGTTCTGGGAATTGTCCGCGAAAGCCTTCCTGTAAAAATTCTTATGCTCCCTGACAAGCCTTAAGGCAGCCGCCGATTCTTCGAGGCCCATATGGCCTTCCGGCCCTCCCATGCTCTCTTCCGCGCCGGAGGCGTAGATCCAGGCCACCAGTTCGTATTTATCCCGGAAATGATAATAAAAGGTGTCTCGGTCCGCACCGCTTTTCTCGCAGCGATCCTTCACGCGGATCTCCTGCAGACTCTTTGTTTCCATAAGCCCGATCAGCGTTTCGGCAAAAAGACGCCTGGTCCGGTCTTTAAGAGCCATTTTTTTCTCCTTTTAATGCATCTGATCAATGTTCCCGCAATTCTATTTTGCATCAAAAATCCGTTTCTGTCTATTTTCCTTACAAGGCAAAGTTACTGTCTGTGGCAGAGGGAACAGGATCTGCGGCATCATGTATTTAACAGAAAACTCATACAAGGGAGGTCTATTAAGGGAACATTTGAAGGCAGAGTTGTGATCGTAACAGGCGCAGGCCAGGGAATCGGATATGCCATCACAAGAAATTTTGCCCTGGAGGGTGCTGTCGTCATCGCGACAGGACGTACCCTATCCAAGGTAGAGCGCACTTCCAGAGAGCTTGCACCGCTTAAGGTCGTTCCTTTCGGCATGGACTGCGGCAAAGAAGAAGACTGGCTTAAGCTGACAGCTTTTGTCGAGGGCGAGTACGGCAGACTGGATGTTCTGGTCAACATTGCAGGCATAGAGATGGGAAAAGACATCCTGCACATGACGATCGATGAATTCCGCGCCGAAGAATCCTGCAACCTGGAGAGTGTTTTCCTGGGAATGAAGCACTGTCATGATCTTCTTCTGAAGGGCGAAAATCCCAACATCATCAACATCTCTTCCATC
>OCTX011921026.1_pt1 | contig 11295 bp, 17 predicted proteins | sample 1539691 | NCBI WGS metagenome assembly OCTX01 (sample SAMN02144231, study PRJEB22623) | gut metagenome | biome: sheep rumen | host: Ovis aries | place: New Zealand | reverse complement strand
CGGGCTAGATATCCTTCCGTTAACGTAGTTGCAGATCATACCACAAGCTATCTGTACTACTACAACGAGGACGGCTCTGTACTGCTTACGTTTACAGGCAAAGCTAACCCCGAACCTGTATATGACGGTGGAAATGGTACGTATACTAATAACACGACAAAGGCCGATTCGGCGGATGGTCACTATAGTTATACCGCCGATGGTTGGGCTACTACTCCCGGCGGGGCAAAAGATGCAAATGCTCTTGTCGGCGTAGATTCCGACAGAAATGTTTATGCAACTTACGTCTCTACTGTTAAGACGTATACAGTCACTTGGAAGAATGCTAACGGTACTGTTCTCGAGACAGACACCAATGTACCTTGGGGTACTACGCCGACCTACAATGGTTCTACACCTACTCAAGACGGTCAGCCTTCGAGCGGATGGAGTCCTACGGTTGGCCCGATTACCGGGAATACAACTTATACAGCGGTTTATGTGCCGATGTACACGATTACTTGGGCGAAAGCCTCCGAGGATGGCGGCGGTACGATTACGACTACCAGAGTTCCCGAAGGAACTACACCGACATATACCGGATCTACGCCTACAACTACTCGCGGCGATGCGACAGAATTTGAGTTTAGTGGATGGACTCCTACTCTTGCTCCGGCTTATGCGAATACAACTTATACGGCGGTATTCACCGATCTCCGGGCGAAGACTATTCAGTATCTCAGTGGTAGCATGACAGAATATGAGTCCAATGCTACGAACATTACAGCATACTCGTTCCAGTATATGACAAGCTTGACTGCTTTGGATTTAACGAATACGGGAGCTATCACAATCGCAGCGAATGCATTTGACAGCGCTACGAAACTTCAGCATCTAGTTATCAGAAGTAATACGGTTGCCACGCTTTCGGCGACAAACGCATTTACGGGTACACAGATTGCAAATGGTAACGGTGCAGTATACGTCCCAGCGAACCTTGTCGATTCTTACAAGGCGGCTACGAACTGGAGCAACTACGTCATCTTCCCGATCAGTAAATACCCGGCAACAGATTTCTCGACCATTGAGGATAGCTGGACAGAAATCATTGCAACAATCAACAGTGGCAATTATTCGAAGTATTCTGTAGGCGATACTAAACTGCTTAGTTTCGGCTCCGAAGGCGATCACTATATGGTGCTGGTCGCAAAAGACGAAGACGACTTGGCGGATGGTTCTACAAAAGCGGCTACAACTTGGATCTGCAAAGATTCATTGCCAACCATGCACAGAATGAACGCAACGAATACTGTCTCTGGGGGATACGAGGCTACTGAAATGAGAACGTATCTGAGCGACACGATTTTGCCGAAACTTTCGACAGAGTTACAAAGCGTAATTAAAGAGGTTTTCAAGGTGCAAGCTACTTATGAGAGTTTGGTTGTGAAAGATGGTCAAACGACTACTGAGAAGTTGTGGATACCGTCTAACCATGAAATTGGGCTTGGAACCACCTATGAGACAACTGGGGCGTTATACAACGGATACTTTACAGAGTCTTCGAGAAGAGTGAAATATCGTAATGGCGCCGCCCTCGATTGGTGGTTGCGCTCTGCGAATTACTCGTATGGCTTTTGCTGTGTCGGCAGCAGCGGCAGCAGCGGCAGCTATAGCGCGGACAGTGTTCATGGCGTTGTTCCAGGCTTCTGTCTTGGCGTATCAACTAAATACATCACTGACACATGGGCGGAAATAAAGGCTGCCGAAAATGATGGTTCATATACGACCAAGTATCATATTGGACAACAAAAGCTTGTTGATTTTGGAACTGAAGGCGTCCATGCAATGGAAATCGTAGCGTTCGATGAAGATAATCTCGCGAGCGGAACAGGAAAAGCTCACATCACTTGGATTTGCAAAGATCTATTGCCGACAAAGCATAATATGAATGCAACAAATACGACATCCGGCGGTTATCAAGCCTCTGCAATGAGAGCGTATTTGACTGATACTATCCTACCCGCGTTGCCTTCTGATTTGCAAAGCGCAATTGTAGAGGTATCTAAAGTACAGGGCACTCCAACGCTGAATGGACAGACAAGTACTGAAAAACTGTGGATACCGTCTAACTATGAAGTTGGCTTGGGAACAACGTATGAGGATTCTGGGGCAAGATATGACGAAGTATTCACTGATGCAGATTCAAGAATCAAATATAGAAATGGCTCCGCGGACGGTTGGTGGCTGCGCTCCGCGCTTAGCGCGGGCAACTTCCGTTACGTCCTTAGCAGCGGGAATGGCGGCAACACTAACGCGAGCAATGTCGGTGGCGTCGCGCCCGGCTTTTGCACTTGATCTATCAATCTTTATCTATCCCCGTGTTTTATCACGGGGATATTTTCTAATAGAATTGAGGTGAATAAATGGCAAACACAAGAGAAACACTTGGCGACCAAGCAACAGTCGATGCTCTGATTGCCAACACTTTAACTGATCTTGAAGAGGATGGAATTACGACTCTCAGAGCCTATGCTCTTAGAGGTAGAACAGCTCTTCAATCGGTCAATTTCCCAAACTTGAAGACGATAAACACATACGGCATGAGCTATTGTACGGGTTTAACGTCGGTTGAAATTCCGGCGGTAACATCTATAGGAACGCATGCCTTTAGAAATGATACCGGCTTAACAACACTGGATTTATCTGGTAGTTCGGCGGTGATTATCGACTCTGATGCGTTTAACGGATGTTCAAATCTGACACACTTAGTTATCAGAAGTACTACTAGAAGATCTACATTAGGTAATATATCTGCCTTAAAAGATACGAAAATTTGGTTTGGCGAGGGCGGCATTTATGTACCGTCCAGTTTACTGAATGACTACAAATCAGCCTCCAACTGGTCTAATTTCGCGGATAATATCTATCCACTTGAAGACTATCCTCGTGCCAGCTTTGACACAATTACAGATACCTGGGCGCAGATTATTGCGGCGGCAAATGATGGAAGTTATACGTCAAAGTATTCCATCGGGGATACTAAGAACCTAGATTTCGGCAGTGAAGGCGTTCACAAGATGCAGATCGTTGCATTTGATGAAGATGACTTAGCAGACAATTCGGGCAAGGCACATATCACGTTTATCTGCAAAGACCAGTTGTCGACAACACACAGAATGAACGCAACGAATACTACCTCTGGTGGATACGAGGCTACTGAAATGCGGACGTATCTATCTGATACGATCCTGCCAAAACTTCCGGCGGAGGTTCAGGCGGCAATTAAAGAAGTGAAGAAGATACAGTCTACCTACTCAAGTGCAGTTGTTAAGGATGGTCAAACTACAACTGAGAAATTATGGATACCTTCGGATCACGAAGTTGGCTTAGGTACCACATATGAGACTACTGGGGCAGTATATAGTAGCATATTCTCATCTAATGAAAATCGCATCAAGTATAAATCTGGCTCCGCGAACGGTTGGTGGCTGCGCTCCGCGCGTTACTCGGCGCATTTCCGTTTCGTCGGTAGCAGCGGCAGCGGCAGCTACAATGATGCGTATAATGCCTATGGCGTCGCGCCCGGCTTCTGCATTTAATCGCGCTATCGTTTTTATCTATCCCCGCGCACGGTCGCGGGGAAATATATTCCATCTAATACTTAAAAGGAACATACAAAATGATTGCAGATGAATGGAAGAATGTCAATTATAACGACAAAACAGGCGATTCGTTTATTACAGTAGGCGAACATTGTTGGCTGATGGACAATGACGAGGATTACAGAAGGGCTCATGTACCGCCGGAATTCGAATACGATTGCGAATGCGCCAAACGGTTCGGCATAGATGATCCAAAGGCACTTCACGAGAACAGGATGAAGACGGATCAGTATTACAAGTACAGGATAGAGTATAATGGATGGAAACCAGAATACGCTAAGCCTTGTGACTACTATGGTAATCCGTTCACTGGAAATGGCGGCGTCAACCTTTATACTCATGTCTCATATTCGAGTTACCAATATACGAAAAAGAATTATGCGATTCAATTTGATAATAACGAAAGGAAGTAAACAAATGATTGTAACTGAACCCTACGGCATTGTTGCCGGAATGCAGCTTGTTAGAACGTATTCCGATGCGGGAAAGAAGATCATCCAGGACGGAACAGGCATCGAGTATGACGAGGCGATTGATCCCGTTTTTATGAATCGGACTTATACGGAATCCGAAAACGATGCGGAAATCTTGACTCAGCCCGAGGAGTACGTAGAAGCTGCCAAGATTCTGCTTGGCGAGGAGGCTTAAGATGAACTTAATTGAAAAGGCCAGAAAACTCAGAGAAATCATCGAGGGAATGGCGGTAAATCTTGATGATGCCACGGCGATTGAGAGCGCCGAGCTGTTCCCGGCGTGGAATGGCAACGGTGTGGCATACGCCGTAGATCAGAGAGTAAGATATAACGGAGTGCTGTATAAGGTTTTACAGGCGCATACGTCTCAGTCTGATTGGTCGCCGGAAGTCGCGCCATCGCTGTTTGCGAGAGTGCTTATTCCTGACCCGGAAGTAATCCCGGTGTGGGTACAGCCAGATAGTACGAATGCGTACATGACCGGTGATAAGGTGTACTATCCCGATGAAAATGGGCTGATCTATGAGAGCGTGATTGACAATAATGTTTGGAGTCCGGCGACTTATCCGGCAGGATGGGCGATTGTTGCCGATTAAACATAATGACTATTAGGGCAGATGAATGTCTGCCCCATTTTTATAGTCACAGCCAAGCATTTTGAAATGTAAACGTAGAACAATTTACTAGAACGTTAAAGCAAACAATAGTATGCATTGCGGTTTCATCATCATTAGATGGATGTTGTTTAATTGGCGGCTGTCCCATTGGAGAAAGTCCATCCGCATTTAAAGCAACGTTCGAATGTATTGGAATAGAGGAGAAAAGAGATGAAAAACAAAATACAAGGAAACAAGGAAGGAAAACAACAATATGAGGACACTATCAATCGAGGAACTACGCGAGAATTTTGAGGATTTGGTACACGACGTACTACACTCTTATGAGGGGAATTACCAAGCGGAAACTATTTTGGAAGCATTTGACGAGTTTGTAGAAGCAATTACCGAGATTTATGGAATTAAGCAAGAATATTAAATATTTATTAAGATTATAATCTTTTTATAAATGTTTTCAGATAGATACTCATGGGGCGGTTTGTACTTTTTATGTACATTCCGTCCCATTTTTTACAGCTAAGTTTTTGTCAGCCAAAGCAGAGAAAGAATCTCCGGGCATTTCTGCCCAAACAAAATCAAAGGAGGTTCAACCTTGCAACATTCAGAGCTTTTGTCTATAATGGACGATGATGACCTCGTGGCTGTCGAAGAAGTCATGAAGAAAAGTGTATTAAAAAAGTACAAAATTTCACAGAACCAGAAGGGGTTCTATTATTGCTACGTGAAAGGAGATGATGGAAAGCGAAAACAGGTATGCCGGAAAACATACAACGATCTTGTCTCTTACCTGATGTCTTTCGAGACAAACAAGAAGGAAGATCTGACCTTAGATTCTCTTTATGAGGACTGGATCAAATCAAAGGAACTGGAAGCACCTACCGTCAATAACGCCCGGAGGTTGCGCGACGATTGGCGGCGATACTATGAGGATGATCCGATTGTCTTCCGCCCGATGGCAGATATCTCAGTTCAGGAATGGTATGAGTGGAAAATCTGGAAGATCAAATCCATGAAGCTGACCGCCAAACAGAAAACCAACATGAACACGATTGCCAACGGTATCTACGACTACGCTATTCGCCTTGGACTTTTGAATACAAATACAAGCCGTGTAGGCGGAAGAGGAATTCCGAAGGTGCTTACAGATGTCAATGAAAAGACAAAACCGAAAGAAGAAGAAACCTTTATGAAGGACGAAACAGAAAAGGCCATCAGGTGGTTAGAACAAGAATTTACCGCTTCGCGATCTATTCACCGGGCGGCTCTGCTCGCTCTCGCCGGAAACTTCTTCTTAGGGCTTCGTGTTGGCGAACTCGCCGCTCTCAGGGTGGATGACATCAAAGGCAACCTGATCCACATCCACTCCCAAGAGGTCGAGAACTACCCGGATGGTGTGCATCGTGACGGTTTTATTGTAGCACCTTACACGAAAAAGAATCGCGTAAGAGATGTTCCGATTAGCAACCGTTCACAAAAATATTTGGATATGTTGCACGAATTTCGCCGCGAAAATGGGATTTCGAGCGAATTTCTCGTGTGTGACACCCAAAATCGCCGGATTCCTGCATATATATACGAAAAGTTCATGAAGAAACTTTGCGATGGGATCGGCACTCCCCGCAAGGGAAATCATGGAATTCGCAAAGCAGCAATCAGCGCAATTGCTAGCGTTGACCTGCCTCTCGCCGCACACATGGCGGGGCATAAATCCCAGAAAACAACGCTAGATCACTATGTTTATAACCAAGACACAGTGGATGAAATTACGGACAAGCTCAACCGAATTTTCTCCCAAGAAAGTTCGAACATCCGTTTGGTCATCACTGGTCATCAGTCTACAGAAAAAGAAAGGAGGGCTAAAACCCTTTAAATTAAAGGAATTTTAACCCTCATCTCAGTGCAGTTGGCGGGACTTGAACCCGCACTAAATTTCTGAGATGCCTTTAAAATAAGGGGTTGACAGCTACGTCGGGGTGCTGGTCATCACTTGGTCATCAACTTTTTATCGCGGGGCATAGTAGACTTCTCTTTAATTTTTATGCACTATGCCCCGTTTTTATGCGCTATTTCATGCAAAATTCGTAGTTATTGACCAATGTTTCAATCGCCTTATCATAGCCTTCCATGATGTTAGTAACAACTCCAAACACCGAGCCTTTTGTTTCGTTAAGAACTATATCCATAAACACTTCTCTAATCTTCTTAATCCTGTCTTTAAGGAACGCTCTTCGTCCAATTATCTCAGCATTTTCTTTTGTGTCTGCCTGAACCGTGACAGCCCATACAGACTTTCCATTATATTCAAGTTCATTGATTATTGGAGTAGTTGCATGTTCACAGCTTGCGTAGACAGCCTTCTTGATATTAAAATCGCCGTTTTCGTAGAACCACATCCTGTATGTTGGAAGTTCGTCCATGGAATATTCGTCGGTGTCATGTATCTCGTATGTTGCTTTACATGCATCATCACTAAATAGTTCCACTAAATGCTCCGCTTTTTCCTTGCTGTCGGCAATTCCCATGATATTACATCCTTCATCGCCGAAATCCCGTATTACAATATATACTTTCATTAAATTCCCTCTTTTTCTGCTTTATACTTTGCGAGTTCATCAGATGCAATTTTTAACGCATGATCTTTATCCTCTGCCTGAACACGAATATGGCAAACCCAAACGCCCTGTGCTCCAAAAGATTCAACAATTTCGGGAACATTGTAATCACTGCAATAATCTGCTTTATTAATTACCACTGGCTTGTTCGAATAAAAAGTAACACCCCATAGCGGATATTTTGCGTCCTTAAACTGATCGCTATCATACTCCTCAACATTGGCGGTATACATATCGTCAGAAAAGATTCTCGCCACATCTTTAGCCTTTTTCTTATCCAAAGAAACTCCTATAATGTGATAGTCGCTGTAGTCTCCTCTGGTAATCACATAGACCTTCATTCCTACACCTCCTTTTCGTTGGCTTTGCGCTTTAAATCGGTAACGTCAGCCAGAAGCAAGTCTACTTCTTTGTTGACGCGCTTATAGTAGTCGCCTACTTTTTCTGTCAGCTCTGTCATGTTCTTGGAGCGGGCGATCAGATCTTCACAGCTCTCCCTAGTCAGGGTAAGTGCCTTGTTGTAGAGTTCGCACATGTTGTATACACTCTCTTCAAGGTCGTTGATGCGGTTGTAGAACATCCTTGCTCCAAAAATGCCTACCAACAACATGATGTAAACTGTGGCGAACAAAATACTTTCTAATGTAGTCATGCTTATTCCTCACTACGGATCTACGATTATGTCGATCTCCCCGGTTTCGGGATCAAGATCTATTTCTTCTGGATCGTCTTCGATTACTGCTCTGCTATTCCACTTTTCCTGCAATATATTCTCTGCATATCTTGTGTCGATTTTGCGGTAACAGTTTTCGTGTTCGGCTTCTTCATATGGAACATAGTGTTCACGCTCGATTACAGCAAACATCTTTACTTTGCAATTTGAGCATCTGATAACGGCATAATCCGCCTTGTCATTTACAATATCCTGTCCAACGGTATACTTAAGCTGTAGGTAGCTCTTTTCCCCACAAAATGGGCATGGCTTATATTTCTTTAATTCTTCACTCTGATCCATAACGATCAACCTCCTATAATTTCAATCTGGCAACTTTTCATCACCTTCAGTGCGGCTTCGTGTGCTTCGGGCGTAGTTCCGGCACAACAGGAAGCGTCAACGGTGATAGTAGCTTCGGGCTTATACGATTTCAGTAGTAATGCATTGGAAACCACGCAGATGTCCGTGCAAACACCAACAAGCTCGATTTCGCATTCACTTGTGCAGTGTAGCATAATGATGCGGGCTAAGGCGTAATTGGCAAACTGGGACTTTCGAACTATATCCACGTCTCTGATAAGTGGATCAATTTCCGGCACAAGCTTCCATCCTGTGGTACCTTCCAAGCAATGCTCAATCGGAAGATGTCTCCCCTCATTTGTCTGTAAATAATTGCTATGGTGTGTATCCATTGTAGCAAGGACTGGATAACCTTGTTTCTTGTATTCCTCAATCTTTGCAACCACATTTGGAACAATAGCCTGTGCCTCTTTTGTGCCTAATGCCCCGGTTACAAAGTCGTTCTGCATATCAATCACAACAAGAATTTTGTTCTTCATCTGGTTCTCCTTTTATTTCTGTAACAGCAAGTCTGTAGCTCACGTCTTCAAGTGTGAACCTGAACTCTTTCCGTTTTTCATGCAAATACTGAGCAACGGCGCATAATGCTTCCTTTGTTACGTCCGACTTGTTGCGCCACTCATAATCATTCTTCATTGTTCCCGCATAGATCCCCGCAAAACCTAAGCCCACATGATAATTACTCATTTGTAGTCCTCCTATTCCATGCTTCGATTGCAAGTTTTTCACTTCCGTAAAACATTCTTGCTTCGCATACGTTACAACACGCTACAACACCTATCTTATACTCATCTTTGTTATATATTTTTCTCTTTGCATTTAGTAAGAGCCTTGCTTCTCCACCGCAAAACGGACATGGTTTTAATTCATTCATTCTGTTCACCTGCTCTCTTATTCCATGCCGCAATCGCATCTATTGTTCTTTTGTAGATACCAGTTCTAGCAAAACAGAATTTACATCTTACTATGTATGTATGTTCTGTATACTGCACATATCCGTCTTCGTCAAAATATTGTTTATTACCATATCCAGAAAAATCGAGCATTGCAGGATTACCGCAAAACGGGCATTCTTTCAATGTAAAGTCTGTATACTGCACATCCTTCATTTTAAAACCTCTCTGTTTATTCGTATAAGCAAATCATTGATCGCTATCCAGTTGGGAGCATCAGGCAACTTTGTGTTGTTTGCCGCCTTGCTAAACTCCTCGTTATAGTATTCTAGCAATCGTTCGAATTCTTTGCTTGGAGTACAACCGTCGCTTTCAAGGAACTCGCCGTTGCGAATTGCCATCAGAAGATCATGCTCGGCTTCCCGGTAAGTGATAATCTCACCTTTCGTGAGCAAATCAATTCCCATCATATAAAGACGCACAAGATGCATCATGTGTTTGGCAATCTTTCCGTGAGCCTCTGCTTTTTCATTGCGTTCGCTTTTTCGGTAATCTTTGTCCACGTTGATCAGCTCATTAGTCATGCCAATTACACGCTCTAATGGAATATTGCGGAAACTCATGTTGCAAATGATCTGGTTATCTTCATTGAGTTCCGCCGAGAAATCGCCCGCCAAAACGTCCTTGTATCGCCCATGAAAGCTGTCCATTACCTTTTGCAATGATCTCTGTTCCATAGCCGGGATATCCTCTGCGCTACGACCTTTTTTGTTTATGAGGCGGTTTAATTGGCTCTTAGCGTAACCACCAAATGTATTAATCGCTTTCTTTGAAAGAAAAATCTTTCGGTTATATACCAGTGCCGCACCGATAGGGGTTGTGTACAAGTAGTCCTGTTGTCGCAATCCTAATAGTTCGATGACGTTCGGGTTGCAATCCGCCGCAAGGCGAACAAACTTCTTCAAGGAATAGATTACGGTATCCGGCTCAGAGATCGTTATCTGTTCCTTGTCTTTTGCGATGCCGAGGAGTTCATCCCGGCTATTTGAATAGACTCCTCGGATATCTAAGTCACTTGTTTCAATGTTTGTGCCGTAGGCATGACTGCCGCCAAGGCCAAGAAGAATAGGATCTGGATTCAGCTTTTCTCTAATCATGTCAACTGTTACTATATAATCTTTGTTGACCACGGCAAACACTCCTTTTAGCGCCCAGTACTTCCGAATCCACCAGCTCCACGTTCCGTAGCACTGAGTTCCTCAACCTCTTCCATTTCGTCTGTCAAATATGGTTGAAAGACTACTTGTGCAATCCGATCTCCATGATGAACTTCTTGTGGACGTTGAGAATCGTTATAAAGAGCTACAATATACTCTCCCCTGTAAGACACATCTGCTATTCCAACACAATTTCCGGGACGAAGCCCTTGTTTCGTAGCTAATCCTGAACGAGCATAAATGGCACCGAAGTAACCCGCCGGAGGCTCAATCGCGACACCTGTACCGATCTTACGACATTCTCCGGGCCAAATCGTTATCTGTCCTTCAGGAATGCAAGCGTATAAGTCCCATCCGGCAGCTCCGGGATCGCCCTTAGTTGGAAGTTTTGTGTAATTGTCAAGCTTTTTTACTTTAATCATTGCAATCGTTCTCCTTTTTACTTCTTGGGACGTTGAAATCCCAATACTCAAATTCCTTTAATGCAGCTATGGCTAAACCATATGCCGCCAGAATCTCGTCTTCCTCTAAAACAAGATCGCATTTTTCGCAATTCCGATCACAAGTAGATGCTCTCTTCACGCAACCCACTTCGTTCCGCAAAATCTTGATCGCTTTCTTGATCGTCATTCCACGTCTCCTTGATACCGCTCCGGCAACGGCATCCACGCCAAGACATATTCTGTCACGTTTTGGAAATCAAATTTGCCGACATCGCCTTGCCAAAAGATAGGATGGTTAAGCAGAGACATCAGGTTTGAATAATG
>OCTX011954927.1_pt1 | contig 11296 bp, 6 predicted proteins | sample 1539691 | NCBI WGS metagenome assembly OCTX01 (sample SAMN02144231, study PRJEB22623) | gut metagenome | biome: sheep rumen | host: Ovis aries | place: New Zealand | reverse complement strand
GAGCTTCACGGAAGCGTACTGAGAAACTACTGCATGAAGTGCGGTAAATTTCACGGTATAGATGCTGTGATAAATTCAGAGGGAGTGCCAAAGTGCGAGTGCGGCGGTACTATCAAGCCGGACGTTGTACTGTATGAAGAGGGACTGAGCGATGAAGTGATATACGGTTCTATTGAGGCTCTTGCAACTGCTGATACACTTATCATAGGCGGAACTTCATTGAATGTATATCCGGCAGCCGGACTTATAAAGTACTTCAAGGGCAGTAATCTCGTTATAATAAATATGTCTCCTACACAAATGGACAGTAGTGCGGACCTTCTTATCTGTGATAAGATAGGCGAGGTACTTTCAGCTGTATAAGAATTTTAAATAAAAAAGCTTTGCGGTAATGTCTTCCACAAAGCTTTTTTGTTTTATTCCATATTTTTAAGTGCCTGAGACATAGGGATCTTTTTGATCTTTTTCAGAAGTATCACTGACACAACGAGGTAGCAAACTACGCCTATTGCAAACATTACTGGATATATCCATGGAGCTATCCAGTAGCTCAGCCAGCCGGAGAATTCAAGCATCATTGTGTAGTAAATGAGTTTTATGAGTAATGAGCATATCGGTATTGAAATAAGCATTGAACCGATAACTACCATTGATGTTGCACGGTTATAAAGTTTTGATACTTCCTGATCTGTATATCCGAGTATCTTTATCATGGAGATAGATGAAGCGTTCTTTTCAATAATGAGCTTAGCGAGAAGATATATCATAAGGATATAAATGAGAACAGCGAATCCGCCGAACATCGGGAAAATTCTTCCCATAGAGTCTTCAAGCTGGTCAGCCATTACTGTTAGGTCGTGTTCAGTGATGACTGATGCAATAATTGTTTCGTCGATGTCAGTAATTTTTTCATTAGTGAAATATCCGCTGAAATAGTCCTTATCCTTACCGAACATAGTATTGAAATCATCCATGTTCATAAAGATACAGAGTGAAGCTGGGTAATCATATTTGTCATCTATCTTGAAGTCAAACTCTTCCTTTGAGTATTTATCGTGGAGCGTTAATGTATGACCCTTTTTGAATCCATATTTTTCCATATAGCCTTCAGAAAGGTATATACTGCCGGGCTCGAATGACTTGTCGTTGACGTATTCTGAATCATTCTGTATACCATAGATAGTTATTTCCTCATCTTTGTCATTTATAAGGGAAGTAACGCAGTATTTTTCAGCTCCTTCAGTTGATATAGGTACAGGTGCTTTCAGAACATACTGATAATTTGAGAACTTAGAGTCGACCACCTGATCTTTGAAGTGACTGAGCAGCGGAGAGAAGAGCAAGCCAAACATAAGCAGTATGCTTGCAAAAAGGATACCGACAAATAATGTAGTGAATGCAGGTATATTCTGGAGTATAACTCTTGTGCGGAAGCGTGAAAGGAACTTCCAGTTCGGCAGTTTAATAACTCGTTTTCTTCTGCTCTTGCTGAGTTCACCTCTGATGAATTGCAGAGGAGTGTGTGAAAGAGAAGTGCATATAATAAGCAGATTTATGAGGAATATTATTATCAGCGGAACAACTGTTGTACTTACAAACGCACTTGCGTTCCATATTGTCTTATAAGTAGGGAGTGAGTAGCTGTGGTAGTACATATCGGCTACAATAAATTTCATACCTGTATAGCCTATAATATTACCTGCAATAGCTCCTAACAGTGTAACTACCAAAGGTACAGCAAGGAAATGAGCTGCAAGCTCAGTGCGTGTATATCCTGACGCTCTGAGAGTACCGATAACCTTAGACTCCTGTTCGATAGTACTTTTTGTAGTAACAGCAAATGCGAATGAGAGAACTACCATGACGATATACAGCAATGTGTGTATCATAACGGCATCTCCGCCCATATCATCGCCTGTGAACTTAATAGCCTGATTATCCTGACGGGCAACAAAATCTGTGATAGAATTGTCGTATTCCGCAGCTTTTCCGGCGAGGTCGATCATGATCTTGTCAGCGAGTTCTTTTTGATCGTCGTCGTTAAGTGAAGTGTCATTATTGAGCCATGCGTACTCATATTCAAGACCTGCTTCGCTTAAAGAGTTGAAGTCGTTTTCAGAGATAACAGCTACAGTGAATTTGTTGGCATCGAACATCATGTCTGTATTTTTTTTGAATAGAGCACTGTAGTCCGAAAAAGCGACTAATCCAGTGACTTTAAAAGTCTTGTCATCAACTGTGTAGTCATCACCTATGGAGATGTCGTTGTTTTCAGCATAAAGTCTGTCTAAAACAATTTCGCCGTCAGATGAAGGAAGTTCGCCGTCCATAACGTCTAAGCGGTTAATGTCGGTTCTTGGCAGATAAAGTCTTACTATGTGACCGTCAGGATTTTCCTTATCCTTACAGAACAATTCGTATATTTTGATATCATATTCATTCTCGGCGTAGTCAAGGAGCTCGTTATCGGCTTTTTTGTCAAGAATAAAGTGACCGTTTTCAATGTCATAATCCTCAAAGCTGTTATCGTAGGCTTTCTTCATGGAGTTATCAGCTACAAGGAATCCTGAAACGAAGCCGATTGTAAGTGTCAGAAAGAGAAATAAAGCAATGTATTTACCAAGATCATCTTTGAGTTCTCTTGGGATACGTTTAAGGAGCGGATTTTTCATATTCAGACCTCCTTACCAGTCAAGCTCGGCAGCAGGTACTTTATTTGTGTTCATTTCGATTTTTCTGATATTTCCGTCACGGAATTTTATAACCTGATCTGCCATAAGCTTTATTGCATCATTGTGAGTAACTATAATGATAGTGTTTCCGAATTTCTGGTTTACTTCTTCAATGAGTGTGAGTATCTCTTTAGAAGTTTTGTAGTCAAGAGCACCGGTAGGCTCGTCACAAAGCAGAATGTCCGGATTTTTTATAATAGCTCTGCCGATAGCGGTACGCTGCTGCTGACCGCCGGATAACTGTGACGGAATTTTGTGCTGGTGTTTAGTAAGTCCGAGAGTTTCGATAAGGTCATCGATAGGAAGAGGGGAGTCGCTAAGATAAGCTCCTACTTCGATATTTTCTCTGACTGTAAGATTGGGTATAAGGTTATAGGACTGAAAAACGTAACCCAAGTGCTTTCTGCGGTAAAGAGTGAGCTGCTTATCACTGTAGCTTTCAAGCTTTTCATTATTGATTATTACAGAACCACTGTCGGCGGAATCTATACCGCCGATTATATTCAGAAGCGTGGATTTACCTGAGCCGGAAGGTCCGAGCAGTACGCAGATATGACCCTTTTCAACTCCGCAGGTTATACCTTTAAGTACTTCGTTCTTGTTTTCACCTTCACCGTATGATTTTTTTATATTATCGAGCTGTAGATACATAATTTATCCCTCCGTAACATGAATGAGTAGTCATATGATTGACTGTTCATATAATAACACATAAACTGACATTTGTCAATAGAAAATAATATAAACTTTAAAGTTTTGTATAGTAATATAAAAGTTAGAGATTACTAACTTTGTGTCATGTTTAATTTGCCATATCCGTTTTATGTAAGCAGATATGAAAACAGTCAGAACCATAAAATAGCTCTGACTGCTTATTTTGTGCTTAACTTTTTATTATTAGTACGTCCGAGGATATAGTCAGTGGAAACGTTGTAGTAGTCGGCGAGGGTGACAAGGTGACGTATGGGAAGGTCACGTTCACCGGTCTCGTATCGGGAGTATTGCGGCTGTGTAGTTTTCAGCAGCTTAGCGATATCAGATTGCTGTAAGTCCATATCTTCACGCAGATCTTTCAGACGCTGTAAATAGTACACAAAATCACTCCCTTTGATTTATTCTAACATCCAAATTTTATCACATTATTATGTGTATAACTTGACAGCATATCCAAACGGATATATAATTTGATTGGAGGTGGTCGTTATGTTTAAATCATTCGTTGAAAATATGTTTAAATCACCGGGAAAAAGAATAAAAGCATTGTCGAGGATACTGTTCTTTATTTTAAGTGGATTTACGGTATTAAGTGTGATAAATGCAGCGACAGATATAGCTGAAGTAGAACCGTTTCAAGGGTTCATATACTGCGTAATAGGAGTAATACTTTCGGTTATCGTTTCGTGGGTGTCGTCTATCATAATCTACGCTTTCGGGGATATTTGCGAAAATGTCGAGACGATAAAAAACGAGTTGAAGTCACGGAACAATGATACTCAACAGTCCGGAGCATCCAGTGTTGAAAACTATAGCACCTCCCAGAATTTACAAAATAGGGAGTAAACTGAAAAAAATCTAAATTCTACTTGCAATTCAGAAAAAGGTGTGTTATAATATTAACGATAGGGTTTTATCCCTGTAAAAGAAATTCTCAGGAGGAATTTAAATTATGTTAGTATCAGCTACAGAAATGCTCCAGAAAGCAAGAGCAGGTAAATACGCAGTTGGCCAGTTCAACATCAACAACCTTGAGTGGACAAAGGCTATCCTTCTCACAGCTCAGGAGCTTAACAGCCCTGTTATCCTCGGCGTATCTGAGGGTGCTGGAAAGTACATGACAGGTTTTGAGACAGTTGCAGCAATGGTTGCAGCAATGGATAAGTCTCTCGGAATCACAGTTCCTGTTGCTCTCCACCTCGATCACGGTTCATACGAGGGATGCTACAAGTGCATCAAGGCTGGCTTTACATCTATCATGTTCGACGGTTCACACTTCCCGATCGATGAGAACGTTGCTAAGACAACAGAGCTCGTAAACGTTGCTCATGGTCTTGGTCTTTCTATCGAGGCTGAGGTTGGAGCTATCGGCGGCGAAGAGGACGGCGTTATCGGTAAGGGCGAGTGTGCAGACCCTAACGAGTGCAAGCAGATCGCTGACCTCGGTGTTGACTTCCTCGCAGCAGGTATCGGTAACATCCACGGTGTATATCCAGAGAACTGGGAAGGCCTCAGCTTTGAGACTCTCGAAGCAATCAACAAGACTGTTGGCGATATGCCTCTCGTTCTTCACGGCGGTACAGGTATCCCTGACGATATGATCACAAAGGCAATCTCACTCGGCGTTGCAAAGATCAACGTTAACACAGAGTGCCAGCTCGTATTCGCAGAGGCTACAAGAAAGTACATCGAAGCTGGTAAGGATCAGCAGGGTAAGGGCTTTGACCCAAGAAAGCTCCTCGCTCCAGGATTCGAGGCTATCAAGGCTAAGGTCAAGGAGAAGATGGAACTCTTCGGAAGCGTAAACAAGGCTTGATCGTACATATTATAATAATGAAGCGGACATCCGGCAAGGGTGTCCGCTTTTGTGTTTTTGGATATTTATTGTTACCGTATCACGTAATTTTAACAGCAGAAATTACAAAATAGCTCTTGACAAATAACATTATATCGGTTATTATAAAAGTGTATAGGCATGGCGGGAGGGTCTTGCCTAAGAATTTATATTCACAGAGAGGGGTATTATAATTATGAATTTCAAAAGAATCACTGCTGCTGCATCCGCACTTGCAATGACAGCAGGACTGGCTGCTTATGCACCGTCTATCAAGGTTGAAGAACAGCCGATAACTGCATACGCTGCAAGCAGCTATAACTACGCTGAGGCACTCCAGAAGTCAATGTTCTTCTATGAAGTGCAGCAGTCCGGTAAGCTTCCTGACTGGAACGCTGTTCAGTGGAGAGACGACTCTATGATGAAAGAGGACGGCACACCGGCTGATGTCATTGACGGCGGTTGGTATGATGCCGGCGACCACTTCAAGTTCACTCTTACAAATGCATATACTGCATCTGTTCTCGCATGGGGACTCATCGAGTATAAGGATGCTGTCAAGAAAGCCGGTCTCTATGACCTTTACATGAATAACCTCAAATGGGGACTCGATTATATTTCAAGATGTGATCTCGGTGATGAGGTTATCGGTACTATCGGACCTTCACAGTTTGACCATAAATGGTGGGGAAGTCCGGAAGTTTATATCAGAAAATATAAGATAATGGACGGTAAGGGCAAAGAGGAAAGACCTTACGATACTATGACTTGTTCAACAGTAACAGGCTATATGGCTGCTGCACTTGCAGAAGGTTCTATACTCCTCAAGGATGAGGATCCTACACTCGCTGCTTCATACCTCAAGCAGGCAAAGAGCCTCTTTGAGCGTGCTGATAAGGTAAGAAGCGACGACGGACAGGGTACTCAGAAGGAATTCTATAATATACAGCAGCATGGTAACGATGTTGAAAACTATGTAGACGAGCTTATGTATGCTGCTAACTGGCTCTACAGAGCTACAGGCGATAAGTCATATCTCACAAAGTGCGAGACTGACTATATCCCACATTTCCCATTGGAGAATCAGTCTACTGACAAAAAGTATACATGGGGCTTCTGCTGGGATGACTCCACACAGGCTGCTGCATTCCTTTATGCTCAGAACACAGGTTCACCAGAGTGGACTGCTCATGTTAAGAAGCACCTCCAGTATTGGATGGGCGTAGGCAACAGCGATAAGTCCTCCGGTATAAAGGCATTTGACAATATCACTCCTAAGGGACTTTCATACCTCTTCCAGTGGGGATGCCTCCGTCATTCTACAACAACAGCATGGCTTGCAAAGCTTGCAAGTGATACTATTCTTAAAGACGACACTGCTTTTGCAGCTGAGGCTGACAAGTGGGGCAATCTTCAGATGAATTATTGCTTCGGTGACAATGAAATGGGCATCAGCTACGTCCTCGGTATGGGCGATGAGTGGCCTTCAGTATTCCACCACAGAGCTGCTTCCGGTATCCACGATGACCACTGGAATGAGCTCGGCTCAACAGCTGCAACTAATGAGGGCTGGCAGACAGAGTATGCCCACACACTTTATGGAGCTCTTATCGGCGGTCCGGACAGCAAGGGTAATTACGGAAGCTACTCAGTTTCTGACTACCAGTATACTGAAGTTGCTATCGACTATAATGCCGGATTCACAGCAGCACTTTGTGCTATGATCGATGATTACGGCGGAAGTCCGCTTACAAACTTCCCTCCAACAGAGACTCCGAAGTGGGCAGAATGGGAAGTTGCAGCAGTCCTTAACGGTCAGCCTGCAAACAGCTATACAGAAATCAAGGCTTGGGCTATGAACCATACAGCTTGGCCTGCAAGAGTTGCTAAAGATGTTAAGTTCCGTTACTTCTTTGACGTAACTGAGCTGCTTGATAAAGGTCTTACTATCGATCAGATCAAGGTTGAGACTAAGTCACAGCAGTATACTGAGGGAGAACAGGGCTATGCTCATGCAGAGGGTCCGTTCCAGTATAAAGGAAACATCTACTACGCTGATATCGTGTTTGATGACGGAAGAGCTATAATGCCTACCGGTCAGAGTGAGCACAGAGATGAAGTTCAGTTCAGAATCTCAATTCCGGATGCTATTGAAGGCAAGTCTACAGCAGGTGCATGGGATTGTTCAAATGACTGGTCATATCTCGGCGGACTTGCAGATGCAACTGATCTTAAAAAGGATGATTCTCTCAACGAGCATATTCCAATGTATGTAAACGGAATCCTTGTATGGGGCGAAGAGCCGGACGGAACAAAGCCTACAAAGTCTGATTATACATTCACAAGAAACGGCGGAGGCTCACAGACAGATCCTACAGAGCCTACAACAGGTAATACTCCTAAGGCAACATTATGGGGCGATTCAAACTGCAGCGGTGAAGTTAAGATGAACGATGCTGTTCTCGTAATGCAGGCACTTGCTAACGATGACCTCTATGGTCTGAATGGTTCTGAGAAGACTCATCTTACAGAGCAGGGTGAGATCAATGCCGATGTATACGCAAACGGTACAGGACTCACAAATATGGACGCTCTTTCTATTCAGAAGTTCCTCATAGGTGCTGTTACGGAGCTTCCGGAGTCATACAAATAAGCAGACTTGGATATAATTTAATTAATTCACATTTTTGAAACAAGAGAGGTCTCAGCCTCTCTTGTTTTTTACCTGTATTTGTAAGTAGTGCACAAAAAATATGACAGCTCATTAGGAAAATACACGAAATTCAAAAAAACTATTTACTTTTTTTTTGTGGTATAATATAATATGATTGATGAGAAACGGCATAGTGCAAGTCCGCAGGACCGCCGGCTCGTCAGATAAGACAAACGGTATAACCGCAATGTTTGCACTGGCATTGCGTTATAAGTACATTATATCTTTTATTTTATCAGGGAGGGTAAAAAAATGCACAAGAACTTTAAAAAAGCATTAACTGGTAGTCTCTTGTCAGCAGCTATGCTTGCAACAACTGTTTGCAGTGCTATAGCTCCAATGAGTGCTTCTGCTGAGATCCCAAATGTTGGTTCTGAGCAGCTCGGTGCTACAACTTTTGATGACGGTGTCGGTCTTCCATGGCATACTTGTGAGACTAACCCAGCTAAGCAGAAATTTGACATCGAAGATGGAAAATACACAATGACTGTTAAGAATAACTTCGGTGGTGCTGGTAGATGGGATCTTCAGTTCCGTCACAGAGGCCTCGAACTCGTAAGCGGTCATAAATATCACGTTCACGCTGAGATCACTTGTTCCGCAGATGCTTATCTTTACACAAAGATAGGTAACTATGCTGGTAATAAAGAGTACTGGAACGATGCCGGTAACGGTGACTGGCAGCCAGTTCAGTTAAAGAAGGGCCAGACATTCGTTATCGATACTGACTTTACTGCTGGTTCAGGTCCTTGTCCTCTTGAAGACGGTCCTGCAGAGTGGGCTTTCCACTATGCTTGCCATGAGGGAACAGATGGTGCTAGAGAGTATGGCGGAAGCGATACCGGTGTTCCGAACGATGCTACTATCACATTCGATAATATGTCTCTCCAGAGCCTTAGCGGTGACCCACCTGTTTCAGGTACAGATGAATACGGTGCTGTCAGACCAAAGTCAAATGTTCGTCTTAACCAGGTAGGTTACTTCACAAAGCTCGCTAAGAAGGCTTCATATACTTCAGATGCTGCTGATCCGCTTGAATTCGACGTATACGATAAGTCAGGCAAGTCTGTACTTAACGGTAAGTCAACAGTTATTTCCGGTGATATCGAGTCTGGTACACCTGAGACAACTAAGGTTAAGGGCGACGGCGGAAAGATGATCACAAGATATAAGGATTCCGGTAAGTATGTTCACATACTTGATTTCTCCAAGCTCACAACAGCTGGCGACGGATACTATATCGTTGTTAAGGATAAGGTTGGTGTATCTGGCACACAGTACGGAATCTATGAGGGTGCTTTCGATACAACTATCGAGGGAGATAAGGTAATGTGGACAAGCTGGAAGACTAAGAAGTCTTACCAGATGAACAAGTCACATCCTTTCTCTGTAAGTGATAAGGTTTACGGCGATCTCGTTAGAGATTCAGTATCTTACTTCTATCAGAACCGTTCTGGTGTTGCAATTGAGTCTCAGTACATAAAGAATGGTACAGATCCAAAGCTTGCACACTCACAGAAGGGTCATAACCCAGATACAGCTTATGTACAGCCAGAATGGGTTAAGTCTTACTCAGCTTCATTCGATGGTGATGAAAAGTACTCTATCACTGCTACAGGCGGTTGGTACGATGCTGGTGACCACGGTAAATACGTAGTTAACGGTGGTGTATCTGTATGGACACTCCAGAACCTCTACGAGATGTCTAAGAAGATAGGCACAGAGGGCAAGTGGGATGACGGAAAGACAATGCTCATTCCTGAGAACTCAAATGGTGCTCCTGACCTTCTTGATGAAGCAAGAGTAGAGCTTGAGTGGTTCTTCGATATGATCGTTAAGGGCGATGATCCATACTGGGGCGACAGCGGTTCTAAGGCTAAGGCTACAGGTCTTGTTTACCACAAGCTCCATGACTCTAAGTGGACTGGTCTTGCTATCTATGCTTGGGACTACGGCGATTTCGAAAAAGGTATGGCTCGTATAGTTAAGCCACCAACGTATGCTGCTACATTCAATACAATTGCTTGTGCTGCTCAGGCTGCACGTCTCTGGAAGGGTATTGATGATAAATTTGCTGACGAGTGTCTCGCAAATGCTAAGGCTTGTCTCGCTGCTGTTGAGAAACACCAGAGCAAGTGGGCTATCAAGGAAGGCGATCCACTTGAGCAGGATGATATAAAGGGCACAAACAAGAGAGGTACAGATCCACTCTTCGCTCCTCTTGATCAGGCTATCGGCGGTGGTCCTTACGGTGATACATACGTAGAGGATGACTACTACTGGGCACTCTGTGAGCTCTTCGCTACAACAGGTGATGAAGAGTACCTCACAAAGCTCAAGAAATATGAGAATAAGAACGATACATCTGGTTCTGATAAGGCTCTCAGCCTTACATACAGACTCGGCGGCGGTGAGAACAAGGGATCATTCAGCTCCTTCAACTGGGGTTGTACATCCGGTCTTGGAACACTCTCACTCTATCTGAACAGCGATAAGCTTTCAGCTACTGACGCTAAGGCAGTAAGCGATTCTATCATGCTCGCTGCTGATAAGTATATTGCTCAGGAAAACGCAACTGGTATGGGTATCCCATATGAGGGTTCAAAATTCACTGATCCAATCAACATCGGTCTTGATGAGAACGGTGACCCAATCGAAGTTATAGGTTATGAGTGGGGTTCAAACTCCTTCGTTGCTAACAACGCTATCGTTATGGCTTATGCTTACGATGCTTCAGGCGGAGCTAAGAACGGTAAGCAGAAGTACATCGACGGTGCTTCAATCGCTATGGACTACCTCTTCGGACGTAACGGTAACGACTTCTCTTATGTAACTGGTTACGGCGATACAGAGGCTGGTAACGTTCTTCAGTGGCCACACCACAGATTCTGGGCTAATGGCGTAGATCCATCATTCCCGAAGGCTCCTAACGGAATCCTTTCTGGTGGTCCTGGTGCTGGTATGCAGGATCCATATGTTGGTGGTCTTGGATACAAGCGTGGTGCTGTTGCAAGCCAGAAGTGCTATGTTGATAGTGCAGAAGCTTGGTCAGTTAACGAGATCACAATCAACTGGAATGCTCCACTCGTTTGGATGGCTTCTTACCTCGAGGATGTAGCTCCTAAGGTTTCCGGCGAAGGCGGCGGAGATGAGCCACATACAGACGGTATCTGGGGTGACGCTAACATGAGCGGCGAAGTTAAGATGAACGATGCAGTTCTTATCATGCAGTCTGTTTCTAACTCTGATGAGTACGGTATCGGCGGTACTGACAAGAACGCTCTTACTTCTGACGGTGCATAC
>OCTX012242630.1_pt1 | contig 11298 bp, 11 predicted proteins | sample 1539691 | NCBI WGS metagenome assembly OCTX01 (sample SAMN02144231, study PRJEB22623) | gut metagenome | biome: sheep rumen | host: Ovis aries | place: New Zealand | reverse complement strand
TCTTTTCTGCACTGTCATTCTCTCACAAATTCAGAAGCGAAAAGAATATGGTAAAGTCTGAAAAACCAGACCTGTTCCTGTAGTAGATTAAGTCAACTATTCGTCTGTATAGATAGCGGCGTTCACCTCTCACTGATTTCCGCCGGCCGGAGTGCCCTGTCCTTTTCTATCCATGATCCGGAAGGATCTGAACAGGAGCTCTCTGTGCAAACCGCTGCTTACAGTTTATGAAATGTGTCGGTGAACCCCGCCGTCTCCTCAAGTCTGCCGACCAGCTCTGTCACGGATGCGGCATAAGCCCGCAGGGTGACCTGCCAGTTGCCCAGGCACTGTCTGCCCTTTTCCGTGATGGCATACACCTTTCGGGGCGTGTCGTTGTCCTCCTCTGTCTCCCAGCGGGAGGTCAGATAGCCGGAGGCCTCCATCTTTTTCAGATAGCGGTAGACGCCCGTCTTGTCCGGCTCATTGCCGCCGAACATGGGATTTTTTCCCAGGTCCCGGATGATCAGCCAGCCGTATTTGTCCTCTTTGTATACACTCATGAGGATCCCCGGCTGCAGCATCTTATCCAGATTTTTCCCCTTGCAGGGGCAGTCCATTTCAAAGTACATATTAACCCTCGATGATCTCCGCGACCTCTTCCGGATACCAGGCCGCCGCTTCCCGCACGCGCTTTTTGGCGGGCATGCCCGCGCCGGAGAGGACGATCAGCTTTCCGGCCAGATGGCCGGGCACCTCTCCCTCCCAGGGCTCGACGGACACGACATTGCCCGTGCAGTTGACCAGGGCCATGCCCTCCGCCGTCTCCACAAATCCCTTGACGCGGAATGTGGCGTCCGAGAACATTTCGATGAATTTCTTCAGGCTGTAGGCCGACATCTGCGGACGGATCCGGACCATGAGTTTTCGCGTGGTGATATCCGCGATCAGGGGCATCTCCAGGTCCACGCCTTTTCGGGCCGCCGCTTTCTCCTGCTGCGCCTGCAGCAGGGTCAGGAGCTTCCGGTCCACCTGTCCGAAGGTCGTCTCGATGACCGGCAAGTCCGGCCGCTGCCCCTCGACCAGGCCCCTGGTCTCCTCCAGCTGATCCGCAGAAGCCAGGTCCGTCTTGTTGATCAGAGCCACATCCGAGGCGGCCAGCTGCCGCACGCAGGCTCGTGACTTGGCATAGACCTTGGGGAAGCGGACCGCGTCCACCAGGCAGACCGCGCCGGCGTACTCGATGTCCGGGAAGCGGTCCCTGTCCGCGAACAGACGGCGCACGCCCGTGGGATCCGAGAGCCCCGAGGCCTCGACCAGGACGACCTCCGTGTCCGGAAGGACAAAGGTGGTCAGCGCCTGCTCGAACTGGTCCAGGCGGCAGGAGCAGAAGACCGATCCCCCCGTGATCTCCTCCATCCCGATCCCGAGTTCCGCCAGGAGGGTACCATCGATACCCTCCCGTCCGAACTCATTGATGATCAGCTGCATCTTCCGGTCCGGAAAGAGATGTATGAAATTTTTCAAAAACGTACTCTTTCCGGATCCGAGAAATCCGGTGATCAGATACAGCCGGCTCATATTTTTTATGCCATCTTGTCGAGGGCTTCCTGAATGGTCTTCTGCAGCTCTTCCTTGGAAGGAATGATGGAACGCCATTTCAGCTCGCCGTTGAGGTACATGGAAGGAAGGTTGGGAACACCCATCTTGATGCAGCGGGCGACATTCTCCTTGTAGATGTACTTGTACTCGACAACGTCGATCTTGTCGCCGAACATCTCGATGGCCTGGTTGGCCGCGCCCATCATATAGCCGCAGGCAGCGCACTGGGCGGAATCCAGGGTGAAGACCTCGAGGAAGGGCTTCTTGAGATTGGCGTAGTCGGGCAGCTCGACGCCGGAGGTGTCGATCTCCTCGGCCTGGTAGTTCTTGACCATCTCGCGGACAGCATCGGTCTCGATCGCGGCCTGGGCGACGCCGATGCAGTTCTCGACGGGGACATTGTAGGGCATGTCGCAGCCGGGAGCAATGATGAAGTTGGTCTTGTCGGGGATGCTGTCGAGCAGGTCGACCGCGCACTTCATGTTGTCCTGCTGGTTGCCGAGCAGCATGATCGAGGTCAGCGGGATGTTGCCGCCGATCGCGATGTTGTAGCTGTCGGTGATCTTCTTGGCCGCCACGATATCGACGTTCTCGTCGACGGAGATGGAATCGGGGCCGGTCTGGCACATGACATCGATGTTCCTGGTCGCGTCGCCGCAGACGAAGAAGGAGGAGAAAGCACCCTTCTCGCGGATGAAATCAAAGATCTCCTTGTAGGGCTCTGCGCAGTAGGTCTCGAAGTCGTCGGAGGAGATCTGGGAAATCAGGGGGTCGACCATGGCGATGACATCCATGCCGGCCTCGATGTAGTACTCGGACATCTTCTCGCAGACGCGGGCACAGAAGGCCATGAGATCGCAGACCTCGTCCTCGAAGTCATACATATCAGTGAAGAGCTGGTTGCCGCGAAGGTGGGACGCCAGGGTGAAGGGGCCGCAGATCAGGCCGTAGAGGGCGGTCGTATCGCCGACGGCTTCCTTCATGCGCTTCATGACCTCCAGGACATAGGGGACACGGCCGGATTCCTTTGTGGGGATCTTGCAGTCGCAGGGGGTCACAGGGGGCTCATCCTCATCGTCTGTCGCCAGCGGATGACCGGAGACGGAAGGCGGGCAGTCGTCGGCCCAGACAAGGTCACAGCCCAGACACTCGGCCTCGATCTGCAGGTCAAAGATGACCGGCTGGCCGTCGGGACGATAGAGGCGGTTGACCTCCATCAGGGACTCGAAGGCAGCATCTGCGTCGGTCAGCATCTTGGTTGCCGTATAGCCCTTGAGATGACCGGCATGGACACCTGCAAAAGGCACCCAGGGCGCGCGCTCGATCGGCTCATGCTTGAGGCAGCGGATCAACAGGTCTTTCATTTTTTACCTCCTTTTCTTCCTTTGCTGCTGCGCAATACAGGGTTCCTCTCCCTGTCTCAGAGGACCTGCTCCCGGCCGTTTCCACCTCCCTGTTTTTGTAAAAAAACAAGGACCGGCCTGCCGCAGTTCCCTGCGCAATTTTCAGTGTTTTTTTGAATTTGTGAGAGAAAATTCAATTGATAAGCCTATTATAGGACGTGAAAAGAGGCGTTTTTAGGAATTCCACTTCCTGTTTTTGTAATTTTTTTATTTCCTAGTAAGTCACTCGGTCATTCCAGAGAAGGCAGGGGTGAGTCAGTGGGGACGTAACAGATTGACTCATAAGCTCTTGTCACATCAAACAGGTCTGGTTAAACTGAATCTGATGCCGTCAACTTTATGACCGGGAGGTGAATCGGAAATGCGTTTTAAATTGATCGCCTGCAAGGCGTTGACCAGAGAACTCTCCTACTTCTGCGCGATGTCAGACCATGTCGTCGACATCACCTGGATCCGCCAGGGCTGTCACAACACTCCCGAGCTGCTGCAGAAGACCCTGCAGCAGGAGATCGACGCGATCGAAGCCGGGACCGACCTCCACACCAACAAGGTGAGCGACTCCGGGGAAGGGGATGGGATTGCGGAGGATTTCGACGCCATCCTTCTGGGATACGGCCTCTGTTCCAACGCCGTGACCGGACTGCGCTGCAAAAGCCACCGCCTGGTGATCCCCAGGGCCCACGACTGCGTCACCCTCTTTCTGGGCTCGAAGGAAGCCTACTCCGACTGGTTCAAACGCCTGCCCGGCTGCTTCTGGTTCACGGCCGGCTGGATCAACAACGCCGACATGCCGGGTCGCGGGCGCACTGAGCGCATGACCCGCCTCTACAGGGACCAGGGCTACGACGAGGAGACCATTGAATACCTGCTGGAGGAGCTGGGCGGCCTCCGCAACTACCACAACATCGCCTACATCCCCCTGTCTTTTTTTGACAGAAAAAAATATCACCGCATCGCAAAGGACGCGGCGGACTTCTATGGCTGGGATTATCACGAGATCCCCGGGAACACCCGCCTGCTGGAACAGCTGGTCAACGGCCAATGGGACGAGAGCGATTTCCTGGTCCTCGAGCCCGGCCAGACAGCGGCCCAGTCCTATGATAAGAGAATTATCAGGGTAAAGTGAGGCGGACGGTGAGTCGGGGGACGAGTGAGTCAGTGGGGACGTAACAGATCGACTCACCGCTCCCTGCCGCCGGCCTGAAACTCCGCTATGGCAGCGTGGAGGATCTCTTCTTTCACCCGGTCCATGGTGAGCTCCGGATAATAGTCACAGAGGTTGGCGACCCTGCTGCGGACCGAGGCGATCCTGTGCCGGGCCAGCTTCTGCGGCGGCGGGTTCAGCACGGTCTCCATCCGCTCCAGATCGACGTCACACATGAGGGTGGCATGGAACAGGAATATGTCTTCGGGGGTTTGCCGCGAGGCCGATCCCGAAAACTTTCCCCCGTCCCCCTTCTTTTTCTGCCGGCAGCGGCCGTCCTCAGGTTTGTTTTCTCTGTTTATTCCGCCTCCGGGGGCTCCGTCCCCGTCAGCTTCCCCTCCTGTTTCTTTGCCGGACAGTGTGTCTGAAGGCAGGTCGAGCACCAGGTCGTTCCTGCCGGTCCTGCGGGCCTGCACGCCGCAGGCGGCCAGGGCTCTGACCAGGATCTGCGCGCACATGGTCTCCTCCAGAAGGTCTGCGGGCGCGATGAAAGAGACATTCAGATTTCCCAAATCCTGAAAGACTGCTCCTCCTCCGGTCCGCCGCCTGGCGACCGGGATGCCCAGCCGCCTGACCGTCTCCATATGGCATTCCGCCTCCGGGTCCTGGTGGCGGCCGATCACGACGCAGTCCGCATTGCGCCAGAAAAACAGGCAGAGTGTGTCCCGCTCCGCCTGTTCTGTCAGTTTTTCTTCGATGGCAAGGTTTTCAAAAATATCCGTTTTCCCGCTTTCAAGGGCGGTGATTTTTCTAATTCCTCTGCCTTTCCGGGAAGGTGGCTCCTGCCCGGGGACAGGGCCCCGCCCTCCGGCGTTCTGCCCTGCAGGCAGGCCGTCCGTACCGGAAAGCTCCTGTTGAAGAGCGGCAGGATCCGGGGCAGGATGGTCCGGGGCTTCAGACAGGAAGATCCGGCTTACTCCATCGGGAAGCGCCGTCATTGCTTCAGTCCCCTGTTTCGATATATCCCAGCACATCTCCGTAGGCAAACTCCTCTTCATCAAAAATGCAGATTTCCGCCAGGGTCCCGCTGCAGGGGGCCCGGAACTCAAAGGTCTTTTTTTCGATCTCCCCCTCGCAGACCACCTGGTCCTTCTCCACGTAGTCTCCCTCTTTCGCCAGCCAGAAGATCTCGCCGGTCTTGTGCCGGATATGATATTCCCTGTTCTGGCACTCGCAGGGGTTGTCGGGATCTTTTTTGGGCATGGCCTTGGGCGGCACTGTGATCTCTACCCTCATTTTGTCCTCCAGATCTGGTAATCATTCCTGAATTTTTCAGCTTTCACAGCCGTTTACAATGCAGACAGTTTTCCGAGGGATCCACAGGATGGATCTCCCGAAATCCGTCGGCGCTTCCCGGTTCATACTTTCGTGTGACAAAGTGCCTGTCCCCCTGTCACAGTCCCCCTGTCACACCGGTCACCCCAGGGGATAATAGGGACATTCGCCGTGTCTGCACTCCTTGTTCCTCTCGTAGTACTTGCAGGTGACGACAGGGCTCTTCTGCAGATGGAGTCCCAGCTTTTCGTTGATATAGGGAAGAGAGGCCTCGACGGACAAAAAGGAGGTCCGCTTGCAGCAGCGGGGGCCCGCCACGGACGCGATCTTCTGCAGACAGAGACCGGTCAGTTCATTGCACCACTGCCAGGTCATGCCGGAGACCGGCGTGGTCTGGGTGTAGACGCTCATGAAAATGCCCGCGCCGACACCGGCTCCACAGGCGCCGCAGTTGCCGCAGAAGCCGCCGGGGACCTGCAGGGACCTGGCCTTGGCCGTGTCCAGCATCTCCGCGAGGGCCTCGCGGGTCTCCCCCTGCTCCATGGCTGCCAGGGTCAGGAGGGCCGCCGGCATGATGAAATGATGGTAGGGATAATGGATCGGCACCTCGGGGTGGTCCATCATCCGCTCCAGCAGTTCCTCCACAGTGATCTTCCCGCCTTTATCGTAGACCCCCAGGCAGATCTCCCTGAGGTCCTCAAAGACGGAATCCTTTAACATGATCTGATGTGCCATTGAATTCTCCTCTCACAAGTACATCTGCCGGCGGCAGGTTCTTTTTCATTTACAGTTTTTTGAAGATCCGTACGCAGGAAACCTTTCTTTTGTGCCTTCCGGCGGCAGGTTTCCGGCCAGGTAAAAACAATCACTGCTTACCGCGTCCCTTTTGCCTGCTCCTGTATGGCAGGTCCGGCGATCCTCCGCAGGCGTCTTCGACGGCAGTCCGGACGGCCTCGGCCAGGGATGGGTGGGCAAAGACCTGGTCCCGGATTCGGCTGCAGGGAATTTTATAGAGAATATAAGTCTGGACCAGGTGGATCAGCTCCTCTGCTCCGGGCGCGAGAGCATAAGCTCCCAGCAGCAGGTCTGTCTCCTCGTCCCGGTAGACCGTGACTGTCCCTGACGTGTATCCCCGGATCCGGGCTGCGCCGACGGCATAAATCGGGGCCCGGCCGGTCTGTACCGGCCTCCCCTGCTGACGGATCTCTTCAATCGACATCCCGGCCAGGGCCAGGGGCGGGTCCGTGTGGAGGCAGACCGGCGCGCACTGGTCTGCCCAGTCTGCCGGGGATACAGGAAATCCATCCAGGATCAGGCCCGCAGCCCGCTCCGCCTGCCAGCTTCCATAATAAGCAGTCCGCTCCTGACCGTTGGCGTCCCCGATACAGTAGATATGGGGTTCGGAGGTCTGGCCGCAGGCATCCGCCCGGATAAATCCCTCCGGCGTCAGCTCCAGCCCGCGGGATTCGACCGCGCCTGCGGGGATGACCGGCCTTCTGCCGGCCGCCGCGAGGACGGCTGGATCCGCTGTATCCGCCGGCGCCGCAGCAGCCTCTGCCACCGGACCGACGGGTCCCGCGGGCGCCTGTCCTTCTTTGCTCCCGGATGCCGGCGTCTGCCCAAAGAAGGCACAGGCCTCCCGGATCTCGACGCCGTGTCCCTCCAGGATCCTGCGGACGGCTCTGCGCGGCTCCCTGCTCCAGCCGGGGAGGATCTGGTCCTCCGCCTCATAGAGCTCCACGCGGGGCACAAAGGCCGCCATCGCGTCCGCGATCTCACAGCCGGCTGCCCCGCCGCCAATAATAACCAGCCTGTCCGGCAGTTTTTCCATCCTCCACAGGGTATCCGGAGTATAAAGCCCGAAGGCGGAAAGAGACTCCGGAACCGCCGGGGCGGAGCCGGTCGCCAGAACGATATCCCGGGCCTGGAAAGTCTCTTCTCCGATCCTTATCTCCAGCCAGTCTGCGGGATTGCCGGAACTGCCACCTCCAGACGGACCGGAAGAGGCCGGCTCCCGGTCTCCGGAAAAGAGACCGTCAAGGGCCTGTCCTCCGTCTCCGAAAAAAAGGCCGGTTTCAGCGAGGGCAGTCTGCCCCTGTCCTTTTCTGTCTCTCTCCTTTGCAGGCTGTTTTTTTGAAAAAACCGCCTCTCCCTGCAGAAGCCTCACCCTTCTGGACAGCTGGACCAGGCGGATCCCCTCCGCCATCTCTGACGTCAGCCGCGCGGTTTCCTGCCGAAAGCAGTCCCAGGCCCGTTGCGGATCTTCTCCGGACCTTCGCAGCTGCGCCGCGGCCAGAGACAGGGCCTTTGTCGGGATACAGCCGGCGTGAAGGCAGGTTCCGCCAGGATTCCCCCGCTCAACAAGAGCGGTCTTTTTCCCGCCCTCCGCGAGAAGGGCTGCCGCCCGGCAGCCGGCGGGGCCGGCTCCGATCACGATCACGTCAAACTGTCTTTCTTCCATCTTTCCTCCTCTTTCCGGAAGCAAGGCGTTCTGTGTTACCCGCGGCGCCTTTTTCAATGGCCTGTGGCAAGGTGTCCGGCCGCGCCGCGCGAAGTGTCACGTTTCATGCCCGGTGCAGCTGTGATGGTTTCTGCCGCTCAAAGGTCCGTGTGATAATGCCGGCTTCCTTTTTCGCATATATCCATATATCCCGCGGCTGGAGTCACGGATATTGCGCAATGTAGAATAAGCGGGCTTTATATCACGGCTCCCACACGATCAGTTTTTTCTGCAAAAAGCCGATCAGCTTGTTGAGGATGGTCACGACAATGCCGACGACGATGATCCCGGCGACCACCTTGGTGTAATTTCCATAGGTGTTGTAGTTGACTATATAATACCCCATTCCACTCGTCGCGCCCATCATTTCCGCGAAGGTCAGCATCATGATCCCGGTCGTCAGCGTGACCTTTAGGCTCCCGACGACGCCCGCGAAGGCATAGGGGAAGAGGATCTCCAGGATCATGGAGGCGTTGCTCAGGTTCATGGCCCGGGCGCTGTCCAGGATCCCCCTGTCCATGCCGTCTATGCGGACGATCATGCTCAGAAAGGTCGGCCAGAATATGCCCAGGATCAGGACGACAGCGGAGGCGCTGCGGAAGCTGGGCATGAGGGCGACAACATAGGGGGCGAACACCGTGGAGGGGATCGGGGCGAGGACGCTTGCGATGGGATGAAAAACATCCCGCAGACGTCTGACCCAGCCGCAGACCAGGCCGGCCGCCATCCCTGCCGCCAGTCCTGCCGCCATGCTTCCGAGAAAGAGACGGAGGGAGGATGCGACTCCCTGCAAAATGACCGCCCGGTCTCTGACAAAGACCTGGAAAACATTTTCCGGGGCCGGGACCAGGACCGGATGGAGGAGGGCCAGCTTCGTCACGGCGCCCTCCCAGAGGATGAGAAAGACCCATATGAGGATCATCAGGTCGGAGGCCGCGGTCAGCTGGCCGCGGTGCCGCATGATCCGGGCCAGGTACAGCCCTTCCATCAGGGCCAGGGCCGCGAACATGGCGGCAGGAGACTGCACCTCCTTTTTCCCCGGCAGGAGGATCAGCAGACACAGGAGGACGAGGAGCAGGTGGCTCAGGACAAGGTTTTTTTCAGGACGCATGGTACCACTCCTCCAGGGACGCGCGCAGGTCCTTACAGTCCGCATAGCCGCGGGATTCTTCACAGCAGGCATGGATCCTGTCGGATATATCCATCTCCCGCTCGATCCTGCCGTTCCTGAGAAAGACCAGGCGCGTTCCCAGGGCCAGGGCCTCGTCGAGATCATGCGTGACAAAGATCACGGTCTTGTTTTCCTCCTTCCAGAGCCCGCGCAGGAGTTTCTGCAGGTCGGACCGGATGGCCGGATCCAGGGCGCCGAAGGGCTCATCCAGGAGCAGGACCTCCGCGCCGCAGGCCAGGGCCCGGGCGATGGCCGTCCGCTGCCGCATGCCGCCGGAGAGCTGGAAGGGATACTTGTCCTGCGCCCCGGACATGCCGGTCTTTTCCAGAAATAGATCCGCCCGCTTTTCCATCTCCTCTTTTCCGAACCGCCGGCTCTTCTTCATGGCGAAGAGCACGTTTTTGCGGACGGTCTGCCAGGGGAAAAGCGAGTACTGCTGAAAGACCACCGCCCGGTCCATGCCGGGGACATTCATATTCCGCCCGTCCCGCGTGATGGATCCGGACTGCAGGGGCAGAAGGCCCGCCAGCAGGTGGATCAGGGTGCTCTTGCCGCAGCCGGAGTGGCCCAGCACGCAGAGAAATTCACCGTCCCGCACCGTCAGGGACAAGTCCTCCAGGACCGTTTCCCGGCTGTTTTCATAGCTGTAGCGGACGTTTTTCATCTCGATCATCTTTCTCTCCTGCCGGCAGTTCATGGCTCTGCGGCTCTTAATTGGTCTCTTCGAATTCCGTCATCAGGTCCTGCCAGAGGGCCTTGCCGGGCTCCCTGTCCATCAGCCCCCGCAGGGCCGCCTCATAGACGGAGGTGTCCACATGGTCCGCCATATCGACCGGCGTCTCCGGATCGATATCCCCGTTCTGCTTCATGGTCTCATAGAACTCCAGGACCTTCTTTTTATCGGGGTTGAGGGAGACGATCATGGCGTTCCTGTAGGTGTCCGTCCCGTACATGACCGCCTCTACATACGCCTCATCCTGCCCGGAATAGGCCGAGAGGACCTCAATGGCCTTGGCGGGGTCTGTCTTGTAGATTTCAAAGGCGCGCAGGACGGCGGTCTCGAATTTTACAAGGGCATCCTTCTTCTCCTCCAGCGCCTTTCCGGATGTGGACTGACGGCAGCAGGGGAATCCCTCCACATAGTCGCCGGCATGGAAGGCCACCTTGAGGCCGCTGCTCTCCGCGACATAGCCGAACCCGCTGTTGACAAAGCCCAGATCGACCTCGCCCTTTTTGACGGCCTCGGTGATAGAGGCCTGAGAATCCAGATAGATATACTGAACATCCACATCCGGTGCCAGGCCCTGCTCCCGCAGCCAGCCCTTCATGACCATGTGGCCGGTCTCCATGCGGAAGCACCCGATCTTTTTGCCGCGGAAGTCCTCCGCCGTCTTGTAGAGGTCCGCGTTCTCCGGGAGGGTCACACACTCGCTGCCCTCGGCGATCGTGCCGCCAAAGACACAGACATCCGCCCCCTGGGAGGCAAAGCTCAGGGTCGGGATCGCCCCGTAGGGGAGCACGTCCAGCTTGCCCTCACTGACAGCCGTGATCCCTTCCGCCAGATTGGAGACCTTTTCAAAGGTGACCTCCAGCCCCTCCTCCTCGAAAAGACCGAGCTCCTTTGCCATGATGACACAGGCTGTCTTGATATCCTGTCCCAGCATGCCCACCTTCAGGCTGTCCGTGCCGCCCGCCGCTTCTGCCGCGGCAGCCACTGCCTGTGTCCCAGCAGTCTGCGCGGCTTCTGTGCCTTCCGCAGCCGGACAAAAGAAGAGCTGACGTCAAAACTGCTGCCAATACTGCGGAAATCCATTTCTTTTTCATGCCTTTCCTCCCGTTAGTCTGTCATCAAGGAATCCTGTGAACCGGTTTCGACGGCCTTTTGTACAGCTTCCTGCTATTGTAACTAGACTTTGTCTACTACCGGGTTAAAGCTTATCCTTTTTTTTAAACAGGGTTTTGTAATTTCTTTGGATTACAAGGACTTTGATAAATGGAAGGCGACAAAGGAGGCGTGACAAAGGGGACGGTCCTTCCTGGCACGTTTTTGAAAAGCCAAAACGTGCCAGGAAGGACCGTCCCCAATGTGGGCCAAATAAAATCAAATAAATATCAACTTAATACAGAACCACAATAAAACTATTGCCTTGTAATAGTTCAAAAA
>OCTX012180698.1_pt1 | contig 11299 bp, 8 predicted proteins | sample 1539691 | NCBI WGS metagenome assembly OCTX01 (sample SAMN02144231, study PRJEB22623) | gut metagenome | biome: sheep rumen | host: Ovis aries | place: New Zealand | reverse complement strand
CCTGCCGTAAGTATGGTCAATATTGAATTTTTAGCGATCTTACCGTATATCGGTTTCATCTCAATTGACACACTTTCCTATTTTGATTATGATACTATGTAAAGCAAAGTAGGTACTACCATTGCAAGTACCAGAATAATGATGATTACCGCCGATACTGCCTGCTTTGTTTTTTTGTTACGAAAATTCATCATGACTTTGTCCTCGTTTGTTCTATCGTAAACGAAATAAGCAATTTCGCTATTGAAGAACCTAACATAAATAATAGGTAATTATATATGATATCTCCGCTGTTTACAACCATTGTAATAGTTGCCGGGTTCATCTTTGTATTTATGAAGATCACTTCCGAAAAACCCGGTGACGGCATCAGAAGTTTCCGCGAAAAAGAGCGCCGTGCCGACAGTACGCTTAAAAAGCCTCTTGATGATCTCCCGTTCATTCAGGTGCCCCTTGACAGTATACCCTCACCTGAGCCGGCAATTAACGAAAAATGCGCCGCAATCCTCGCTGAACTGAATGCTCTTGCAGGTAAGAAGATCGTCAATTTGACCGGTATATCAAACACGGACCTGAAACTTACATACGGAGCTCCAAACCTCCCGATACTGACAGAGTACGATCAGAATTTTACCTCTCTTTGTATGAACCTCCATGAGCTCGGTTGCGAATACAAACTTGCCGGACATGAAGATGAAGCGATCGCTACATTCAATGTTGCGGTAAACGTAGGAACAGATATCTCCGGAACCTATACAACTCTTGCAGAAATGTATGCCGAAAGAGGTCTGTATGTTGAGATCCAGCGCCTTATCAACTGCGCCGATAACATCCGTTCATTGACACGTACTTCTACAATCAAAAAACTTCAGAACATACTTGACTCACATACATCTGCTGTTATCAAGCTTTCCGGTGATCCGGATTCTTCTTCGGAGTCCGATCCCGACAGTATTTTACCAGCGGACATTCTTGACATTTTGGAGACTGTGCCTTACAAATCGTCCGACCAAACGTGATAAACCAGATATTAATAAGTATCCAGTACTCCCTGGGTATGACTTTCATAAGGTCATACTCTATTTTTTCGGGATCCTCTTCCCTGGTCAGCTTCAGTCTTCCCGATATACGCTTAACATGCGTATCTACAACTATACTGTCTATCCCGTATATATTCCCCCTAATTACGTTTGCGGTTTTTCTTCCGACTCCCGGAAGTCTTGTAAGGTCCTCTATATCGCTCGGAACCTCTCCGTCATAGTCAGAGAGTATCATCCTCGCGCTTCCGATAATGTTCTTGGCCTTATTATGGTAAAACCCTGCCTGCTTAATATCCTGCTCAAGTTCTGCAAGATCTGCATTCGCGAAATCTTCTATCGTCCTGTACTTTGCAAACAGATCCTTTGTAATGATATTAACTCTGGCATCAGTACACTGTGCACTGAGAATTGTAGCCACAAGAAGCTCCCATGCATCCGAATGCGTAAGGTAGCATCTGACCTCTTCGGAGTACATATTTTTGAATATATCGATAATCTCTAACGTTCGTCTGGTCGCCATAGGATCTCTTATTTCTTCCTGCGATTATGTAAAAACTCTGCAAGCCTTGCCCCGGGATAATTCTTCAGATATACGTTCCTGATATAGCTCTCTGTAACTTCCGGTCCGTTCGATGCAAGCATCTTGAGCAGCCTTTCAAGATCCTCTCTTGTATGCTCTTCCATAAGAAGTGTGTAATCGCCCTTCTGATAATACTTAAGCGGCATATCGCATGTATAGTGACCCTTGTTATAGATGGCGGAAGCGGCAACCCTGTCCACATACATCTCAACCAGATATCTCTTAGGCATCCTGACCGGAATGATTGCGTGTTCCTCTCCTTCCCGGCTAGCCTTGTAGTCCGTCCAGTACTCATAATGGTGCTTGTTTCTTCCCTTATGATGGATCCACGCCTCCGAATACCCTTTCTTCTCCCGTTCGGCATTGTTGGGACTTCTGTATCCCTGATAGTATTTAGCACCTGTCAAAAACTCAGAGGGGCTGTACTTGCTAAGATCGTGAGTTAGACCCTGAAAATACAGTCCTACCCTGAAACACCCCTGTCTTACCATCCTTCTGTGTTCTCCGACGGTCTTAAAATGTTTCAATATCTTAAGCATCTACTGCCTCCGTTTCATTGTCTATTAAAGATAACTGGCCGTAATACTCCTTCTGTACCCGGTCAAATTCCCGGTTATATAATTCATTCTTGCCCTGCCGTATTGAGGCAGTATACGAATGTGCATGATTGTCAACTTCGGAACTGACTCTTGCGATAGTTGCTATTCCTATATTGGAACAGGTTTTGGCTATCCTCTCAATATTTGTAAGAATCTCCGAGAATATAACACCGCCTCTTACTGTACACTGACCCTCACGAAGTCTGATCAGATGATTGTCATGAAGTGTCGTTACAATATCCTGAAGCACACTTACGCAAGGTTCTATATGATAAGCTGCATTTATGTCCCTTTTCTCAAATGCCTTGTCGGAATAATCCAATATCTCATCTATAAGCTTTTCGGTAAGACTGATCTCATTCATTGCCGTTTGGGACAGTGATACGTTTTCTTCCTTGAGTGTCGTTGCTGCATCCGCCATCTTGTCGGCATAATCTCCTAAATGTTCGAATTCGGATACAAGTTTATGATACTGTTTCAGTATTCTGATATGCAGATCTTCGCTGACATAAGGCGCCAGCTGTATCAGGTATTTGTCTACACAGTCTGTCAGATAATCTATATTCTCTTCTTCTTCATGAATGGTTTCGATCACAGTTCCGTCATATTTTGCTATGGCCGAGTATGCTCTTGCGATATTTTCTTTCGCAATTTTGAACATTACGTTCAGAACATCATAACAACCTCCGAACGCGATAGCGGGCGTTCTGAAGAACACCGGGTTGAGAGCCGTAACCTTGTCTGCATATTTACCGCGGGCTTTCTCATCATCTTTTATAATAGTAACTGTCGCCTTCTTGAGAGCCCAGCCGAACGGAAGCATCACCACTGCACTTGCAAGGTTAAAAATAGTATTGGTGTTCGCTATATCGCCCGAGCGCATTGTCTTGTGCCACAGTCCATCTATCATTCCTGTCTGCTTAAGAGCAGTCACCGCTACAATAACAAGTATTGTCTTGGCCAGATTATACAGTATGTTCATCATTCCGACTCTTTTTGAATCCGCATTGGCTCCGATGGAACAGACTATTCCGGTGGTAACGCAGTCACCAAGATAAATACCTGTTATAACAACGTATACAACATTAAACGGAATCGTTCCTGCCTGTGAAAACGCCTGCAGCATACCGACCGTAGCGGACGAGCTCTGCAGAACAAACGCAATCGCCGCACCGGTTATATAGCCGATAACAGGATTTTTACCCATGTTTTCAAACAGAACATCTATTATCCCGCTTTCCGAAAAAGCGCTCACAGCGCTTGTCATATTCATCAGTCCGGTGAAGAGAATACCAAAACCTATGGCAATATTCCCCACGTTATCCGCTCTTTTAAATTTAAAGCCCATCAACAGAACTATTCCGATTATCAGGGCTATCGGCGCAAGAGTTGACGGTTGGAAAAACTTGAGAAAAGAGCCGTTTTCAGCGTTTAGATCCATGAGTCTGATTATCTGACCGGTTATGGTAGTTCCCACATTTGCACCAACAATTATACCGAATGACTGGTCGAATGAAATGATCCCTGCAGCCACAAGACCTGAAGTAATAACTATAGTAGCTGTTGAAGACTGGATTATTGCCGTCATTATCATTCCTACAAAGAATGCTTTGACTGCATTGTCCGTTAACTTTCCTATAACGATCTTCAGTGTTCCGGATGAACTCTCCTTCAGGTTATTACCCATAAGCCTCATTCCGTACAGGAACAGGGCCAATCCTCCAAACAATGAAATCGCACTGAAAATATCCATTTTTTATTCCTCTTTTATCTTTTAAACCACTTTCAGTATAGCAAAAATCCCACTAAATAGCAGGCGATTTTGGCATTTTGGATATTTTCGACCTTTTCAACAATTTTTAACTTTGAAGCAACACTTCCTTTGTCAAAATTAATATGATAGAATTCGGTTTATGAAAATAAAAACCGTGGAAAAATCATACAATGAAGTGTGTTCTGTTACTCCACCCGAACACATAAGACCCAAAAAACCAAGCCCCGCTCTCCGGACTCTTATGAAAGCCTTATCCTCTTTTGATCTTAAGGCGGTTGATTTTTCGTATACTACCGAAAACATGGAAAGAGCCGGAAACGGACCGTGGCTTATCCTTATGAATCATTCCAGTTTTCTTGATCTTGAGATTGCATCCCGGATGATACCCATGCCCTACAATATTGTGTGTACCTCTGACGGTCTTGTGGGAAAAGAAAGCATTATGCGTCATCTCGGATGCATACCTACACAGAAATTCGTAACTGACGTTTCTCTTATTTCAGATCTGAAATATGCGGTAAATACAAATAAAACAAGCGTCCTTATGTATCCCGAGGCAAGCTATTCCTTTGATGGTACCGCAACAAGGCTTCCGAGAAAACTCGGTGTACTGTTTAAAGCTCTTAAAGTTCCCGTAGTCATGATCACCACATACGGATCCTTTGCAAGAGACCCTCTGTATAACAACCTTCAAAAGAGAAAGGTCAAAGTATCGGCCAAAATGGAGTGTCTCCTGACTCCCGAAGAGATCAAAAACACTTCTGTTCCGGACATAGATAACATACTTGATAGGGCCTTCTCATTTGATTACTTTAAATGGCAGTTAGAAAATCATGTAAGCATTACGGAAAACTTCCGGGCCGACGGCCTGAACCGCATATTGTACAAATGCCCTCACTGCCATGCGGAAGGTAATACCGAAGGTATCGGAACCACATTCGTATGCCATAACTGCGGGGCTCTTTACGATATGGACGAATTCGGAAAACTCTCCTCAAGAGCGGACAATACCATCTTCTCACATATACCCGACTGGTATTTGTGGGAAAGGGAAGAGGTTAAAAAAGAGATTGAAGAGGGGACTTACAGCCTTGATACCGATGTGAAGATCGGAATGATAGTTGACTACAAGGCTCTTTATATGGTTGGGGATGGTCACCTTCATCATGGTATAAACGGATTCGTTCTCGACGGATGTGACGGAGCCCTTCACTATGAACAGGGACCGAGAAAGTGTTACAGCTGCTACAGTGATTACTTCTGGTATGAGATCGGCGACGTTATATGTATAGGAGACAAAGACGTACTCTATTACTGCTTCCCTGAAAAGAAAGATGTCGTGGCAAAAACACGGCTTGCAACGGAGGAGCTGTTTAAGCTCTCTTCCTAGAATATACTATCTGTCCGAAAAACAATATGATTCCGATTATACTTACTGCGATACCGGCTCCCGTCCCCTTGGGAATATATTTCATTTCTATAATGTGCCTTCCTTCGGGAACCTGAAAGCTCATAAGCTGTTCAATAACCGGTGCGGACTTGATTCTTTTTCCGTCACAGGTAATGCGCCATGAATCCTCATACGGTATCGACATTACGATGGTCTCTTCCTTCGCGGAATCTGTGGAAAACATAAGATCCGAGCTTGTGATCTCATTTACGGCTCCTATGGATTCATTAAGCTTTCCCGCTGCGTCTGCCCACTCCCGCAAAGCATCCGTATCCTCATAGTAGAAGCAGCTTTCGGTAATCTCCAATTCATCTTCAAGGATCTGCATTTTGATCTCAACCTTATCTTGCGGCTCAAAGATTCCGGCACAAAGTGTATTCCAGTGATTGACCGTAAAATACACATCCCTTGATTCTCCGTTTACAAACACTTCCCCGTTTTGTCTTCCGGGTGCATAGAAATAAAAGTACAATGGCATTTTTTGGGTTACGGTAATATCATAAATAATATAGCCTTCTTCATCCGTCCGCACATAACGTCCCTCTTCCTCTTTCGCACCTGACAGCGACACCTCCGGATCCACCTTGATAAATACAGGTCTGTCATTCCATAATGAAGCAAGTCTGTTTTGTTTTTCAAATGTATTCCCTTCGTTTATATCGTAATCCGAAAGTCCCTCCGGAGCTGTAAACGCCATCGGAAGAGCATTCCCGTTTTTGTATGCGTAATATTTCCCATCATACTGCATGCTCTCATAAGGTTTATCAACGGAGTCGAATTGGGAGATGTAATACTTTATTCCGAAAAGATTATCAACGAATGAAGTGCTTCCACCGTTATAGTATGTAAAATAAACTGTCTTGCAGAATCCGAAATTTACGAGCCAGTCAAGTATTTCATCTTTCTCGCAGGAGCTGTCGTGTGACAGTCCGATGTAATCAAACATCGACGGATCATTTATAGCCCTGTCGAAATCCTTCTCTATTCTGTAGAATCCGTCATCCTGTGATTTTACATATGATATAACATCGCTGATGTTCTGATAATCGTCCTTAAAATCAGCCATCAGAGGAAGCTTACCGCTTTCGGAATTAAGACTTATGTAGGCTGTTTTGGAGTTATAGAGCATATCCCCTATCGATAATCCCATAAGGAGTACAAATCCAATCGTCCTAAACCTTACACTTTTCACAAGTATACCAAGAAAAGCTGTCATAATCACAAGGCACACATTTAATATGAGTCTGGGGCGGTCAAGGTAGGGATTGTGCATTATCGTAAGCCATCCCATATACGCAAGTAAGATAAGAGCGGCAAGCATTACCGGACGCTTTGATCTGTCCTCCCTGTCACCGGCAAATGATATAAATCCTTTATAGGCCATAACAATCACAGTGATGCTTATATAATATGAATATCTCCAGTAGAATCCTTCCGGATTATTGAATCCGTGCCATACGGCATCAATACTGTTTATCCACATGCTGACAGCAACAGCGGCTATAACAAATACATTTGCTATCTTGTCCCTGATAGATATGCGCTTTTGCAGAAGGTAAACAACCGCGAAAAACAGGGCGGCTACAGAAGCATATATAAGGGGACGAAGATCATTTCTGGCACATCCCGAAAACATTCCCGCGAACAGCTGGTTCATCGGAAAGCGTCTGTAAAACCCATAGTCTGCACCTTTCGTTGTCTTCTCGCCCATAAGCGACAGGCCGGTTCTGATAAGAAAAAATCCATCGATCAGAAGAGTTGTCACCCCGGCAAGTGCCAGCGACGGAAGACGGCGTATATATGAAGTGTTCCCTATGATCCTTGAAATATAAAGTATTACAAGGAAAATGACGAGCATAAAGCCCATGTGATAATTAACAAAGATGTAATATGCAGCCGAGATAACGAATCCCACAAGGGATTGACCATCGTCAAGGAATTTCAAAAAGAAAAAAAGAACAAGCGGAAGAACTGCCAGTGCTCCGAAATATATCGTAAGTACCAGGTAGCCGAAGAAAAATGATGAGAAAGCATACGCTGTGGAAAAGAGCAGAGACATCCACGATCTTTCGTATCTTTCATTGAGGAGAATCGAGGCTGTTAGCCCCGCTATTGATATCTGCAAAGAAAATACAAACTCTATCCCCACGGCAATTTTATCACCGGGGAAGAAAAACAGGAGGAGCAGAAGCGGATCATGTAACTGGAATGCTGCAAGTCCGGGATAGTCTCCCCCGATAGTTTTCGTCAGCATATACGACCAATCGTTTTTGGTCTTAAACGTATTGATAAAGTATGTGTAGAAATTAACGAACTCAACATCCATATCTCCCGTGAGTATTGAGTGCTCTCCGAAAGGATAGATACCACATATCTTCCAGAAGATCATCATCATTACAAACGGGATAATGAATGCGCAAATATATAGAACAATTCTGCTCTCTTTGACCTTTTCAAACATCATCGGTTAAGTAAAGCCTTTCTTAGCATTATGACAATACCAGATCATTCTATATCATTTGATAACATTAGTACAAGTATATTCCTACAGAAGATCAGCTATTTCATATATGAGCTTTTCTGTCTTCTCCCATCCGAGACACGGATCTGTGATCGACTTGCCGTAACATCCTCCGCCGGGTTCCTGCGCTCCGTCTTCTATATAGCTTTCGATCATAAACCCTTTGAGAATGGCGGCAATGCGCTCATCATGTCTTGCCGAGTGAAGGACTTCCTTGATTATCCTCCTTTGCTCAAAAGGATTCTTGTTAGAATTGCAGTGATTGGTATCAACGATAAGCCCCGGATTATCAAGCTTCATCTCGTCATAGACGTCACACAGCCTTACAAGATCCTCATAATGATAATTGGGTTTCATGGATCCGTGCTGATCCGTATATCCTCTCAGTATCGCATGCGTATGTTTGTTTCCGTCGGAATGCACCTGCCATCCGCGGTAAATGAAGGTGTGGCTGTTCTGAGCTGCGGATATTGCATTCATCATAACCTTGTAATCACCCGATGTAGGATTCTTCATCCCCACCGGAACGCTGATTCCGCTTGATGTCAGCCTGTGCTGCTGATCCTCAACCGAACGTGCACCTACCGCTACATATATCAGCAGATCATCAAGATACGCATAATTTTCGGTATAAAGCATTTCATCAGCGCATGCAAAACCGGTCTCCATAACCGCTCTCATATGCATATGCCTGGTCGCTTCTATTCCCTTGAACAGGTTGGGCTTTTCGGTCGGATCGGGCTGATGAAGCATACCCTTGTAACCCTCTGCAGTTGTTCTCGGCTTGTTTGTATATATTCTGGGAACGATAAAAACCTTATCAGCTACATTTTCCTGTACTCCCACAAGTCTTCCTATATAATCCATTACCGAATCTTCATTATCCGCGGAACACGGTCCTATTATCAGAATAAGCCTGTTATCTCTACCTTCAAAGATAGACTCCAGTTTTGCTCTTCTCTCCTGGATCGCAGCATTCATTTTGGCAGTAAGCGGATACATCTCCTTAAGTTCGGCAGGTATCGCAAGTTGTCTTTCATAATTCATTCCCATCTTTTTTGTCTCCTTTTTGTCTCCGTTTTTACTTTCCGTAGTGAGGGCCGAGTGCTTTTGCAAAAGAGCAGGCACTCTCAAGTTCCGACATCATTTTCTGTCCCATTTCGCTGGTGACATCTCCTTCTATCTCAACATAAAAATAGTATTGCCATTTATGGCTCTTAAGCGGTCTTGAGTGAAGCACTTTCATGTTGTAGCCGTAGTCTGCTATGATCTGTAGCGGCACAAGCAATGCTCCCGCCACATTATCTACAGTAAATACCGTTATAAAACTTTTATCCTGTCCGGGAATATCCACGCATCCCTTATCCCTAGACATGATGACAAATCTTGTGGTGTTGTCATCCCTTTCATTTATCTGCTCATCCAGAACCTTGAGTCCGTATATGGCTGCCGTTTCTATACTTGCTATTGCAGCCACCGACATATCTTCCATCTGGGCAACCTGCTTTGCGGCTACAGCGGTGTTGGTCGCCTGCAATGCCTCAAACCCTTTACTCCTGATATACTCATCACACTGCTCCAACGCCTTGGGCTGGCTGATGACCTTTTTGATATCCTGTATTCTGCTTCCTCTTACTCCCAGAAGGTTCTGGACAACAGGCAAACCGTACAGAGCATTGACGTACAGCTTACCTTCAAACAGCATATCCATAACGTCATTTACCTCTCCGGAATAACTGTTTTCAATGGGCAGAACCGCCATGTCACATTCGCCGGACTCCACAGCCTCATACGTTTTCCTGAAGCTTTTGTATGAAAAAAATCCTTCCTCGGAAAACAGCCTTCTTGCAACTATATGCGCAAAAGCACCTTCTATTCCACTGTATGCTATCTTTAGTCCGCTCATTTTTTACCTCCTGTTTTAAAGAGCCGCATCTGTTTACAAGCAATAAAAAAGCGATCCGGTTTGATTTCCGGACCGCCTGCAAGTGCAATTTCTGATCTGCATCACAAATTACCCTTACATCGGTCCGACGTAAAGGCAAAAAAGAAAAGTGCAGATGTAATTATATCTAACTGTCTGTTGATCATCATACTTCCTTCTCTTCGAGAATCATTTCCGTAACTATACTCCGCAAAAAGCTATCCTGTCAAGATAAATATTTCTTAATGAGTTTCACAGTATTTCGAATATTTATCGGTTTGGCTATATGTTCATTCATACCGGACTCTTGTGCTTTAACCTTGTCATCCGCAAATGCATCCGCAGTCATGGCAAGTATAGGGGACGATGCCTTGGAAAGATCCTCCATCTCCCTAATCCTCTTTGTAGCCTCATATCCGTTCATCACAGGCATTTGCACATCCATAAGTATAATATCGTATCTCTCATCCGCCGACTCTATTTTTCGTATGGCATCATTTCCGTCTTCGGCTTCATCAACGATCACTCCGTACCGGTTGAGCATCTCTTTAACTATCACTCTGTTGACCGACTGATCATCAACTACAAGAATCCTTTTTCCTTCAAGGATAGTATCATCCGCCTCTTTCTCCAGTGCATCCCCGGATGTAGTATCATCAAGTGTATCCCGCCTCTTCAGATCCAGGTCCACAACGACGGTGGTGCCCACACCCTGCTCGCTTTCTATTTCAATATTTCCGTCCATCACATCCACAAGACGTTTTATGATAGCCATACCGAGACCGGTTCCCATCACCTTGCTCATGGTTGAGTTCTTCTCACGTGTAAATATTTCAAACGCGTGGGCAAGAAATTCTTTACTCATTCCTATTCCGTTGTCTCTGACAGTGATGGTATAACGGTTACAGCCTTCCCTGTCAGAATCCGACTGAGTTATTGAATAACGGACATATCCGCCTTTTTCGGTGTATTTGATTGCATTCGATATTATGTTCATCAGGATCTGATTGAGCCTGAGACGATCTCCGTATATTCTGAAGTCCTGAACCTTGCTGACATCATGTGTAAGTTCTACTCCATGTTCCTCAGCAAGCTGTGAAAATATCTCATCGATAGCTTCAACTTCCTTCTGAATGTCAATCTCATCCTCGGTAAGAGTAATCTCCCCGCTTTCGATCCTTGTAATATCAAGAATATCATTAAGTATTCTAAGCAGAAGATTGCTGGCATTTTCAATCTTCCCAAGATACTCAAACGTCTTCTCTTTGTTATCAATATTCAGCTTTGCAAGTGATGTGAATCCGACAACGGCATTCATCGAAGTCCGTATGTCATGAGACATATTACTCAGGAATTGTGTCTTGGCCTGATTTGCCTCTCTGGCACTCTCAAGAGCCTTCTTAAGCTCTTC